>OHFR01000396.1_pt1 | contig 21208 bp, 16 predicted proteins | sample 1567531 | NCBI WGS metagenome assembly OHFR01 (sample SAMEA3879597, study PRJEB24766) | human gut metagenome | biome: human-associated habitat; feature: feces | place: USA | collected 1985/1987
CATGTGTATCGCATGCTCCGGGAGTTCGTGGATTTTGCCAATGTATTTAACTAACCTTCCAGTTACCGTAAAAAGCCGTCTCACATTTTTGTGAAGCGGCTTTTTTAGTGCGCCCGGCGGAGCAGGTTGCTAATCGGTTATTTTTTACTATTTAGTCTGCATTCAGCTGTCCGAGGATCTCGTCTACCATATCCTGGGTAGTCTTAACATAATTGTCCATAGCGGCATCTACATCTCCGCCCTTTACAACAACCTCGGCGATGACTACGTTCTTGGCATCATTGATCGTACCGCCGTAGTTGGTAATACCGTCACAGGAAGCAGAGTGGGGAGCGTCTACGCTGTGTTCGGAGAAGAACTCGTTACATTCCTTGGTCAGATCGGTAGCGGATTCAAAACCATTCTCTAAGGAGCAGATCATGGAAGAAGGATCGATAGCATTCTTTTTCCATAATGCACTGGGATCGGAAGGATTCAGACGCAGATGGAACTCACCGTCCTTGTATTCATAGGTCTTTTCCTTATCAGTGCCTTCGCCGGTGACAATGGTCTCAGCTTCGGTAGACCAGTGGTAGCCTTCTGCACCGTATACCCACAGGGTCTGTACAGTACCGCCGTCGAACATGGTCTCGAAGACTGCATCGAAGATTGCCTGTTCTCTGGAATCATCGCCGTCACCGTCATCAATGATGCAGTATACAGGAGATTCTCTGTTCAGGTAGCCATCCATTTCAGCGATGGGGGCCAGTCTTGCCAGTCCGGAATCTACACCGTTCTTATCCATGTTGTTAACCAGGTTATCGTTCCAGTAACCGGACCAGTAGGTGAAAGCACCGAAGGAACCGGACTGATCGGAAGACCACCATTTTTCACGGACATCCTTGGTACCCATGGTCAGGGATTCGGGATCGATGACACCGTCTGCGTAAGCCTGCTGTAAACGAAGCAGAGCATCTTTGGTCTCCTGGGTGTTGAAACCGTCATACCATACACCGTTCTCATCATAGGTGAAGCTGGGATATGCGTTCTGCCAGAACTGAGGCAGATAGTTGGTGTAAGGAGCCTCGGAACCGATAAAGCCTGCTGCAGCTACACCATAGGTATCGTTCTTGCCATTGCCGTCAGGATCCTGTTCGGTGAATGCCTTTAACATTGCATAGTAGGAATCCCAGTCGGTAATATCCTCAGCCTTCATGCCGACTGCATCCAGCCATGCCTGCTTTACATAAGTGATACAGCCGCCGCCAAGACCGGTGGACAGACCATACTGTCTGCCATCGATACGGACATTCTCGTTTACTGCGGGCAGTACCATATGGCTCTGGAATTTTGCGTTATCATAAGCATCTGTCATATCCCACAGAAGACCGGTTTTGGCATATTCGGCATACTGACCGGCATTCAGCAGAATGACATCGGGGTAATCACCGCTGGCAAACAGACGGCCAACGCCATCTACATAGCTGGAATGGTCTAACTGCTGGATATTCAGACTGATGGGATGACCCAGTGCTTCACTGACAGCTGTGTCCCATTGTTCGACGAATTTGTCCTGATAAGCATCCACAGATGCATTAAAGGTACCGTCTACGACGAGAGTGACCTTGTCCAGTACATAACCGTCATCGGAAGAAGCGGTACTCTCGGCAACAGAAGAAGCGGTGCTTCCGCTATCGGTGGTGGATGCTGCGGGGGTATCGGAACCCTGACTTCCGCAGGCGGTGAGTGCAGTCAGCATGGAAACTGACAGCAACAGGCTTAAGATCTTGTTTCTTTTCATTGTAATCCTCCTTGTTTTCCGAAGGAAAATCCGAGCCCCTATGGCGAGGAGAGGATTTATCCTCCTTGTTTTAAAAATACATCTCTCTATAGCAAATGGTTTACCACCATAATGCTCATTATAAAGTGACCGCGAATACCTGGCCTCTGTTGCCTGTATAGATCTTCTGATCTTCTTCTGTGAGGTCCGGCTGGGAAAATCCCAGATAAAGTGTAGCAGAAGTGCCATCAAATACTCTGTTGCCGGAATTGTCTACCGTGGTAAAGGCCATGGGCGGAATGGTGATCCGGAATTCTTTGCTTTCTCCGGCATCCAGACGGATCCGTTCGAACGCAGCCAGCTTGTGGTTGGGAACTTCGTTGGAAGAACCGTTTACATGGACATAGACCTGTATGACATCACTTAAGTCACGATCCGTGGGATTCTGGCAATGTATTGTGATTTGTGCGGAAGGAATCTCCTTCGTGTAATCAACTTCAGTTACTTTTGCTTCTGTGATCTGTAATTCTCCGTAGGTGAGTCCGAAACCAAAAGGCTTCCAGGGCCTGCCTTCAAAATAACGGTAAGTGCGTCCGGTCATATGATAATCGGTAATGTCTGGCAGCGGTCCGTCATTATAATAGAAGGTAAGGGGCAGCTTGCCGCCGGGAGATACTTTGCCGAACAGGATGTCTGCAATGGCCCGTCCGCCTTCTCCGCCGGGATACCAGGCATGCAGTATTGCAGGCACCTGATCTTCGTAAGCGGACAGATCGATGGGGCTTCCGGCCAGATCAATCAGAATCACCGGAGTACCGGTAGCGATGACCTGTTCTACCAGATCCCTCTGGATCTTGGGAAGCAGTAGATCTGGCTTGTCTCCACTGGCAAATGCATTACCCACATCTCCCTGCTCTCCTTCCAGTGTGGAGTCGAGACCGACACATACAATGGCGAGGTCACAGGATTCTGCCAATGCCACAGCTTCGGGGATACGGTAGTTCTGGAATACCTTTCGTACGGAAGGGTCATCATAGAGCAGACATCCCTCTGCATAATTGACATCCCAGCCGGTATCCTCGCAGATTCTTGTAATTCCTTCCACTACAGTGATGGAACGGGGCGGGGTACCGTTGTAGTTACCAACCAGTGCGGCATGACTGTCGGCATTGGGGCCGATGACAGCCATGCGTTTGTTATCTTTCAAGGACAGAGGCAGTGTACCGTCATTTTTCAACAGAACACAGCTTTCCACAGCGGCCTGATAAGCCAGTTCCCGATGTTCTTTACAGCCCACCACATTGTAGGGAATTTCGTCCAGGGAACTGTGATCGAAGAGTCCTAACAGGTATCTGGTGGTGAAAAGACGTTCTGCACTGCGGCGGATTTCTTCTTCGGTTACCTTTCCCTGTTTATATGCCTGTAAAATATATTCATAGGTACAGCCGCAGTTTAAATCACAACCCTTTTCCAGGGCAAGAGCGGCGGAATCCTCCGGAAATGCAGTTACATGATGTCCCTCGTGGAAATCACGGATCGCCCAGCAGTCGGAAACGTAATGTCCTTCAAAATGCCATTTGTCGCGAAGCACCTCCTCCATAAGATAGGAGTGAGCACAGCAGGGTTCCTCGTTGGTACGGTTATAAGCACCCATGACAGCTTCCACATCAGCCTGTGTCACCAGAGCTTCAAAAGCGGGAAGATAAGTTTCCCACAGATCCTTCTTCGTAGCTTTGGCGTCGAAACTGTGACGCAGAGCCTCGGGACCGGAATGCACCGCAAAATGTTTGGCACAGGCGGCAGTGGTCAGGTAACCGTCTCTTTTGGTCTGTAATCCTTCCACAAAGGCACTGCCAAGGGAAGCGGTAAGTACGGGATCTTCTCCGTAGGTCTCCTGGCCTCTTCCCCAGCGGGGATCACGGAAGATATTGATATTGGGAGACCACATGGTCACACCTTTGTACCGGGTGCGGTCTCCGAGGCGGGAATAAGCGTTATATTTTGCCCGGGCTTCCAAAGCAATGGAACCGGCGATTTTCTGTAATAATTCACGGTCAAAAGTTGCACCCAGGCCAATCGCCTGCGGATAACAGGTGGCAGTACCGGCTCTGGCAACACCATGAAGGGCTTCACTCCACCAGTCATAGGCGGGAATGCCCAGACGGGGAATCGCGGGAGACGAGTGTAACAGCTGGGAAGCAGCTTCTTCTATTGTCATTTGTGCTACCAGTGCGGTAGCTTTTTCTCTGGCTTCTGTACGATTCATAATATATCTCACTTTTTGTGTTTTAAATTGGAACTGCTTTCATTTAAGCTTATTGTAAGTGAAAAAAGTGTGGACTGCACGACAAAAAGAAATTACATATGGGACAAAAATTGCTATTTTTAACAAAACAGGTAGAAATTCGGGACGGAATATGGTATGTAGAATACAGAGAGCTTTAAATTTTGTGCCTGCGGCCCAAAGTTTGCAGACTGTGAAAGGTATGGGGATTGGTATGAACACAGTAAAACCGTTTTATGAGAGCCGGAAAAAGGTCTATGACTGTCATGTCTGGTGGCACCCGAACTTCCCGTTTCATCTGCATAAACATATGGAATTCGTCCATGTGACGGAAGGGGAGATGGATGCCACGGTAGCTGGTGTGAATTATCATCTGATTACAGGAGACTGTCTGATGATTTACCCGAACCAGATCCATTCCTACAGTTCTGTGGGAGAGGTGGGAATGCTTCTGATCATTGCAGATATGGATTCCATCGGGGAATTTCAGGAAGAACTTACCTATTATGATATGGAGTCTCCCCGTTTTCAGAAAAGCATGCTCAGCCGTTACGGACAGATGGTACTGAACATTCTGGCAGATATTGGTCTGCATAAGGAACTGCGGCCATTTCGGCAGGACAAGGGACTTCTGATGGCACTGTTGGCGGATATGTATGAAAATATCCCAGTGATCAAAAAGGACAAGCCTTCGGATCTGAATATCACGCAGAAGCTTTTGCAATATATCAACGACAATATCACCGGGGAACTGACGGCACAGAAGGTGGCAAAAGAGTTGGGTATTAGTCCGTATTATCTGTCCCATATTTTTTCCTCCCAGTTAAATATCTCTTTTCCTTCCTATGTAGCGCAGCAGCGGATGATCCTGGCCTGCAATCTGTTGAAGGACAGCAGAAAGACGGTGACAGAGATCAGTTACGAATGCGGATTTCCCAATATGCGGACCTTCCACCGCTGTTTTCAGAAAAGGTATGAATGCACCCCTACTCAGTGGCGGGAGCGGAGTCACAAGGGAACGGATGAAAAAATACGACACCAGCTCTGGAATCAGGAAAAAGTGGAAAGTGAAAATTCTCTGGAGTAAAATATTTCCTTTTCTCCGCCCGAGAAGTGTAGTATACTGTCTGTGGGAAAGATATAGGACAAGTGACAGCGAAAGGCGGTAAAGATATGACAGCGGAGATCATCTGTGTAGGTACCGAATTATTACTGGGGAACATTGTGAATACGAATGCAGCTTATCTGGCGGAAAAGCTGGCGGGAGCCGGACTGGACTGTTACTACCAGACAGTGGTGGGAGATAATGTGGAGAGACTGGCAGGTGTGTTGAAATGTGCCATGGAGCGTTCGAATGTGATCCTGTTATCTGGTGGACTGGGACCCACGGAGGATGATCTGACCAAGGAGACTGTGGCGGAAGTCTGTGGAAAGAATCTCTCGGTGGATGATCACAGCATGGAGCGCATTGCCGAATTTTTCGCAGTCAGAGATATTCAGCCCACGGAGAACAACTGGAAACAGGCCATGGTGCCAGAGGGAGCGAAGGTGCTGGACAATGATAATGGAACAGCGCCGGGCATTATTCTGGAGACGGAGAAGAACCGTATTGTGTTGCTGCCGGGACCCCCTGCGGAACTGGTTCCCATGTTCGAACAGCAGGTGCTTCCTTATCTGGATACACTGACTCCCGGGGTGATCTGTTCTCAGATGGTAAAGCTTTGTGGTGTGCCGGAGAGCCAGGTGGAGGATACCCTGAAGGATCTGATCGACGGACAGACCAATCCTACGATAGCTACCTATGCCAAGACGGGAGAAGTACATATCCGTGTCACCGCTTCCGGGGAAGATACCAAGGCAGCTGGAAAAGCCATTAAACCTGTGGTGAAGGAACTGAAATCCCGTTTCGGAGCGGATATTTACAGTACCAAGGCGGAGACTACCCTGGAGATGGCGGTAGCAGATCTGCTGATGGCCAATGATCTGACGGTGACAACCGCGGAATCCTGTACCGGCGGCATGATCGCGGCAAGGATCATCAATGTCCCCGGGGTATCGGAGTGCTACAAGGCCGGACTGGTGACTTATTCCAATAAGGCAAAACGGAAATTCCTGGGAGTGCGTAAGAGCACGCTGGACAAATACGGTGCCGTCAGCAGCAAGACTGCCTCAGAGATGGCAAAAGGAGCCGCACTGTTAATGAAATCGGATGTGGCTGTGGCAGTGACCGGAATTGCGGGACCGGACGGCGGAACCGAGGAAAAGCCGGTAGGACTGGTATATATCGGATGCAGCGTAAAGGGAGAAGTTACGGTGAAAGAGTATCATTTCTCCGGAACCCGCAGCCAGATCAGAGAGGCAACTACCTCTGCAGCACTGATTCTTATGCGCAGCTGTATTCTGAAATACTTCAGTAAAGTTACTTTTGGTAAAAAGTAACAGAAAAATATTTTGTGAGATACCCTCAAAACGAAGGGGTAAAAAATTGTAGATAGTGACGAAAACACAGGAAATGTATCATGCGTCCTTGCGGGAAGCGGGGATGTGTGATACATTCTTTTTGTATCTTTTATCTCTGATTATCGACAGACATTTCAGGATGTTCAGGCATTCGCCAAAATTTCAGACGATCATCGGAACGAAAAAATAAGGGGGAATGCTTATGAGGGAGCTTTAATGTACACAAAATATGTATAATAAAAATAGACATTGACAAACACGAACAAATGTTTTATCCTAAATAAAAAGCAGAACATTTGTTCCTTGAACAAAAAGGAGATTGACATGGAAAAAGACGATAAGCTTAAAGCATTGGATGCGGCGCTGAGCCAGATCGAGAAGCAGTACGGAAAGGGCGCGGTAATGAAGCTGGGAGATCCCACGGCACAGATGAATGTGGAGACCATCCCCACCGGTTCTTTAAGTTTGGATATAGCGTTAGGACTGGGCGGTATTCCCAAGGGAAGAATCATTGAGATCTACGGACCGGAATCCAGTGGTAAGACCACCGTTACCTTACATATGATCGCAGAAGTACAGAAAAGAGGCGGTATTGCCGGATTCATCGATGCGGAGCATGCTCTGGATCCTGTCTATGCGAAGAACATCGGCGTAGATATTGACAACCTGTACATTTCCCAGCCGGATAACGGTGAGCAGGCACTGGAGATCACGGAGACCATGGTACGCTCCGGAGCCATTGACATTATCGTAGTGGACTCCGTAGCCGCACTGGTACCCAAGGCCGAGATTGACGGTGATATGGGAGACAGCCATGTGGGTTTACAGGCACGACTGATGTCCCAGGCGCTGCGCAAGCTGACCGCTGTGATCAGCAAGTCCAACTGTACGGTTATCTTTATCAACCAGCTGCGTGAGAAGGTAGGTGTAATGTTCGGTAATCCTGAGACCACTACTGGCGGACGTGCGCTGAAGTTCTATTCTTCTGTACGACTGGATGTCAGAAGGATCGAAGCTCTGAAGCAGGGCGGTGAAGTGATCGGTAACCGTACCCGTGTCAAAGTCGTTAAGAATAAGATTGCACCTCCTTTCAAGGAAGCAGAGTTTGATATCATGTTCGGTGAAGGTATTTCCATGGTAGGAGATATTCTGGATCTGGCAGCCAGCTGTGACGTTGTGGCAAAGTCCGGTGCCTGGTATGCCTACGAGGGCAACAAGATCGGACAAGGCCGTGAGAATGCCAAGCAGTATTTAAAAGACAATCCCGCCATCTGCGATGAGATTGCCGAGAAGGTCAGAGATCATTACGGACTAAAGGCAGATGTCACTGCAGCAGCAGAGAAGGAAGAGTAGATCCATGCTGGTAACACAGGTTACGGAACTTTCCAAATCGAGAAGCAAAGTATATATTGATCAGGAATTCGCCTTTGTATTGTACAAAGGCGAATTGCGTCTTTACCATATAAAGGAAGGACAGCAATTAAGCGAGGAAGACTATCGGACTATCATGCAGGAGGTACTTCCCAAGCGGGCGAAGCTTCGTGCCATGAACCTGTTGCAGGGAAGAGAATATACGACGGCACAGCTGCGGACAAAATTACAGCAGGGCTTTTATCCGGCGGAGATCATAGAGCAGGCTATCGTCTATGTGGCGGGCTTTCATTATATTGATGATCTTCGATATGCCGTGGATTATATTACTTACCATGAGGACAGCCGCAGCAGGCGGCGGATCGAACAGGATCTGCAGGGCAAAGGAATCTCAGCAGCTACCATGGAAGAGGCCTGGCAGGTCTGGCGGGAGAACGGTGGGGAGCAGGACGAACAGCGTATGATCCGGGAACAGCTTCATAAGAAGCACTATGATCCGGAAGCAGAGACAGACTGGAAGGAACGTCAGAAAATCTACGCTTTTCTGGCCAGAAAGGGATTCTCCGCAGAAGCTATCCGCAAAGCCATCGGTGGCATGCATAGCGATGATTTCTGAGAATACCGGACGACACATAACAGCAAGAAATAATGCACAAAGATTGTTTTGATATAGGAACTATTTTTGGACTAATTGCGACTTGTACTTGACATGGGTGTAATTTCAGTTTACACTAATACTGTTGTGAATTGCTTGTTAGAATGTACATAAATTGCATTCTATTATGAACGATAATTTGTATTATCGGAGCAAAATGTACAATGAAAATTTCATAAGGAGGTGCTCCTGTAGTGGACACTAATATTGTAATAGTATTAGTGGCTTCTGTTATTGCCATTATAGCTGCAGTGCTGATCACAGCAAAGGTTACCACGAACCGTCTGAAGAAGAACGCGGAGGGAACCATCGGCAACGCAGAGGAGAAGGCAAGAGAGATTATTGATGAAGCTCTGAAGACTGCAGAGAACAAAAAGCGCGAATCACTCCTGGAAGTCAAGGAAGAGTCCATTCGTACCAAGAATGAACTGGACAAAGAAATCAAGGAACGCAGAGCGGAAGCCCAGCGGTATGAGCGCAGAGTTCAGCAGAAGGAAGAGAACATCGATAAGAAAGCAGATGCCATCGAGAAGCGCGAGGCAAGTTTAGCATCCAGAGAAGAATCCCTCAATCGCATGAAGGAAGAAGTCTCCAGACTGAATGAGCAGCGTGTGCAGGAACTGGAACGAATTTCAGGATTAACCTCTGAACAAGCAAAAGACTACTTATTGAAAATTGTTGAAGATGAAGTGAAACATGAATCGGCCGTGATGATCAAGGAAATGGAGAGTCGGGCCAAAGAAGAAGCAGACAAAAAGGCAAAGGAATATGTGGTTAACGCTATACAGAGATGTGCAGCAGACCATGTCTCTGAGACTACAATTTCCGTTGTACAGTTACCGAATGACGAAATGAAGGGACGTATCATCGGACGTGAGGGACGTAACATCCGTACCCTTGAGACCATGACAGGTGTAGACCTGATCATAGATGATACACCGGAAGCAGTAATCCTGTCCGGATTTGATCCGATTCGTCGTGAGGTAGCGAGAATTGCGCTGGAGAAGCTGATTGTGGACGGACGTATCCATCCGGCCAGAATCGAAGAGATGGTAGAGAAGGCGCAGAAGGAAGTCGAAGTAATGATCAAGGAAGAGGGAGAAGCCGCAACTCTGGAGGTTGGTGTACATGGCATTCATCCCGAACTGGTAAGATTACTCGGTAAGATGAAATTCCGTACCAGCTATGGTCAGAACGCATTAAAGCATTCCATCGAGGTTGCACAGTTGTCAGGTCTTCTGGCAGCGGAGCTGGGACTGGATGTGAGACTTGCCAAGAGAGCGGGACTGCTGCATGATATCGGTAAGGCAGTAGACCACGAGATGGAAGGTTCCCATATTCAGCTAGGTGCTGAACTGTGTCGGAAATATAAAGAGAACGCTACGGTTATCAATGCCGTGGAATCTCACCATGGCGATGTAGAGCCTACTTCCCTGATTGCATGTATTGTACAAGCTGCTGATACAATATCCGCTGCAAGACCGGGAGCTAGAAGGGAAACACTGGAAACCTATACTAGCAGATTAAGACAGTTAGAAGATATCACAAACAATTTCAAAGGTGTAGATAAATCTTTTGCTATTCAGGCAGGTCGTGAAGTTCGTGTTATGGTAGTGCCCGAGCAGATTTCAGATGCCGATATGGTATTGTTGGCAAGAGATATTTCCAAGCAGATCGAAGCTGAATTGGAATATCCCGGACAGATCAAGGTAAATGTGATCCGTGAGAGCCGCGTAATTGATTACGCCAAATAACTGACCAGTCAGAAATGACAATTTCATACGAAGTAAGAAAAGCTGTTGTGCTGTTAAAGCACAGCAGCTTTTTTGATAAAATTTTCGAAAAAAGGTATTGTACAAAGAACTTTCTTATAGTATGATATTCGGAGTGTATGATTGTATACGATTATCCAACGTCCACAGAAGAAAGCGTATTCCCTATGGGAAAAAACGAGAAAGGTATGGTACGAAATGAAAGCATATCAGGAATTATCCAAGGAAGAACTTTTAACATTGAAAGCAGAGCTGAACGCTGCATATGAAGATGCAAAAGGCAAAGGCCTGAAACTGGATATGTCCAGAGGAAAACCGGCAGTTAACCAGCTGGATATGACAATGGATTATCTCGATGTTGTAAATTCTCAGAGCGCTATGAAGGCTGAGGATGGAATGGATGTTCGAAATTATGGTGGCCTGGACGGTATTCCTGAGGCAAAGAAACTGATCGCTGACATTTTGGAAGTGAAGCCGGAGAATGTGATCGTCTGCGGTAATGCCAGCCTGACCATCATGTATGATACCGTATCCCGGGCTATGACCCATGGCATCTTAGGCAATACCCCCTGGTGTAAGCTGGATCATGTAAAGTTTCTGTGCCCCGTACCCGGTTATGACAGACATTTTGGAATCACAGAGCATTTCGGAATTGAAATGATCAATGTGCCCATGACACCCGAAGGACCGGATATGGACATGGTAGAGAAGCTGGTGTCTGAAGATCCTGCCATCAAGGGTATCTGGTGCGTACCCAAATACTCCAACCCTCAGGGCTATTCCTACTCCGATGAGACTGTAAGACGTTTCGCAGCATTGCAGCCTGCCGCACCGGATTTCCGTATTTTCTGGGATAATGCCTATGCCATCCATCATTTATATGATGACAGACAGGACCAGCTGTTAGAGATTCTTTCCGAGTGTGAGAAAGCAGGACATCCGGACATGGTATTCGAGTTCTGCTCCACCTCCAAGGTAACCTTCGCAGGAGCCGGCATTGCGGCTATTGCATCTTCCAAGGCAAACCTGGATGATATGCGCAAGTCCATGACAATCCAGACGATTGGTTATGATAAGATCAACCAGTTACGCCATGTACGTTATTTCAAGGATATCAATGGTGTACGTGAACATATGAAGAAGCACGCAGCGATCATGCGTCCCAAGTTCGAGGCTGTACTGCAAGTGCTGGAGAATGAGCTGGGAGGCTTAGGCATCGGTACCTGGACTAAGCCCAACGGTGGATATTTCATCTCCTTTGATGCCCTGGAAGGCTGTGCCAAGGCTATCGTGGCAAAGTGTAAGGAAGCAGGCGTGACTCTGACCGGAGCAGGCGCTACGTTCCCCTACAAGAAGGATCCCAAGGATTCCAATATCCGTATTGCACCTTCCTTCCCCACACCGGAGGAGATGGCAATGGCTACGGATCTGTTCGTACTCTGCGTCAAGATGGTGAGCGTAGATAAATTACTGGAAAACAGGTAAGTATTCGATTTGGATGAGAAGGGATGATAAGTCATGGAAGAATTCAAGCGTATCAGCCGTGATCTGGTAGCAAAGGGTGCTATTATCGACTATTATCAGGATACCATGCAGATTCCCAACGGTAATATAGCAAAATGGGATCTGATCGACCATAAAGGGGCGGCTGCAGTAGTAGCCGTGAGAGAAGACGGTAAGCTTCTGATGGTGCGTCAGTACCGCAATGCCCTGGAACGTGAGACTCTGGAGATTCCGGCAGGCGGACTGAACGGGAGAGAAGAGCCCACGGATCAGGCAGCTATGCGGGAATTGCAGGAAGAGACCGGGTATCATACTGACCATGTGGAACTGTTGACCTCTATTTATACCACAGTGGCATTCTGCAATGAGAAGATCGATATTTATCTGGCCAGAGGACTGAAAGACAGAGGAAACCAGCATCTGGATGAAGATGAATTCATCAATGTAGAGGCTTATTCCGTAGAAGAATTAAAGCAGATGATCTACGACTGCAGGATCCAGGATGCCAAGACAATCTGCGGCATTTTAACTTACGCGTCCAAATACCTGAGTGAGTAATTCCGTTACAGACAAAAGCAGTCACGACCGGCTGCTACATAATGATTTTAGGGAACCCCATCCAGACAGGCAGTACCTGTCCGGATGGGCTTTTTCTTTTCTGAAAGACGAATAAGAAAGCATGATTTTCCATGTTGTCCGCATATATTACTAACAACGCCTGACGGGAGACGAGAATATATGAAATGGAACAGATCCATGTTGCCTGCGGGAAAACTCCCGCTGCACTTTTTGTTTTTGACGGGATTTGTGGTGGGATTGTTTGCGGTGTATTTCGGACGGGGAATTCTGTTAAACCGTGCGGGAATGCTGGATGAGGACACGTTATATCGCATGAAATATATGACCGTGGACAGCAGTATCCTGTTCTGGTACGTGCTGTGCAAAAGATGTCGGAATTTTCTGGTGCTTATTATCATGGCAACGACTTATCTGGGATGGATTTTCTGCGGAGGAGTCACCGTAAAATACGGATTCTCTGTGGGCTTTTTTCTGAGTACGGCAGTGTTTAGGTATGGAATCAAGGGGATCCTTCTGGGGATCGTGAGCATCTTTCCCCATTATCTGTGTTACCTGCCGGCTATGATCCTGTTACTCAGATGGTGTGAAGATATGCACCGGAGTATTTATTTTTACCATCACACAACCGGGCAGGGAAAAAAATCCCTGCCCGGCAGATTGGGAAAACTGGCGCTCATATGGATCGCACTGGTTTTCGGATGTTTATTGGAATGTTTTGTGAATCCTGCGTTATTAAAAGGATTCCTGCAGTTTTTTTGAAACTGTTTTAACTATTCAGCACCCCATTTGCAAAATCGTTCTTTTTATTCGTACTCAGCGATATCGTAGATCAGACGCTCACTGTCTTCCCAGCCCAGACAGGGATCGGTGATGGACTTGCCGTAGCAGCCGGCACCCACCTTCTGGTTGCCTTCCTCGATGTAGCTCTCGATCATGACGCCCTTGACCAGCTTGTGCAGATCGTGGCTGAGTTTACGGCTGTGCATGACTTCCTTGGTGATACGGATCTGCTCCTTGAACTGCTTGTTGGAGTTGGAGTGGTTCGCATCGATCACGCAGGCAGGATTCTTCAGATCCATTTTTTCATACATATCCCACAGACGGATCAGATCCTCGTAATGGTAGTTGGGGATATTGGCACCGTGCTTGTTGGTAGCACCGCGCAGTACGGTGTGTGCCAGATCGTTGCCGTGGGTATTCACCTCCCATCCGGTATAGATGAAGGAGTGGGGGTGCTGTGCCGCATATACGGAGTTCAGCATTACGGAGAAATCTCCGCTGGTAGGATTCTTCATACCGGCAGCTACATCGAAGCCGCTGACGGTCAGACGATGCTGCTGATCCTCTACGGAACGGGCACCGATGGCCACATAGGAGAGGATATCGGATACATAACCCCAGTTCTCCGGGTATAACATTTCATCTGCGGCAGTGAGACCGGTCTCTTTGATGGCGCGGATGTGCATTTTACGCATGGCCATCAGACCTGCCAGGAAATCCGGTTTCTTCTCGGGATCGGGCTGGCTGGTGATACCCTTGTAGCCTTCGCCGGTGGTGCGGGGCTTGTTGGTGTAGATTCTGGGCACCAGGATCAGCTTGTCCTTAACTTTCTCATTCACTTTGGCAAGACGATTGACGTAATCACATACGGAATCTTCGTTATCAGCGGAGCAGGGTCCGATAATCACCAGAAACTTATTGCTTTTGCCGGTGAGGACGTCACGGATTTCAGCATCTCTTTCTTCTTTGATTCTGGCTAATTCTGCCGGAAGGGGCAGTTCCTTGCGGATCTCCGCAGGAGTGGGCAGTTTTTTGATAAATTCGAAACTCATGGTATTCCATCGTGCGCAGGGCACGTCCTTTCTGCTAAATGTCATTGCTCATTATAGCCCAGATCGTGCAAGGATGCAAGAAAATTTAGCGATTTAAAGCGAAAAAGAGAAAAGGAACGGATAAATTGTTGTGCTAAAGCGTTAATTTGGAAAATTATATTGACAGGTATACGGGTTTGCCATAAAGTAAAAATGTATCTGAAATGTTACAAAAAAAGTACGAGAGAGGGCAAAATTATGTATGGAACAATTTGGGCATTGCTGCCGCCTGTGGTGGCAATCGTATTGGCACTGATCACAAAAGAAGTATATTCGTCACTGTTTATCGGCATTGTTACGGGAGCTTTGATTTATACCGGATTTTCTCCTATTGCAACGCTGGATACGGTGATCAACGAAGGATTTATCAATTCCGTGGCGGATGCATGGAATATCGGTATCTTCATGTTCCTGATCCTGTTGGGTACCATGGTAGCACTGATGAACAAGGCAGGAGGCTCTGCAGCCTTCGGCGAATGGGCGAAAAAGCATGTAAAGACCAGAGCGGGAGCGCTGCTTTCCACCTTTTTATTAGGTGTTCTGATTTTCGTGGATGACTATTTTAACTGTCTGACTGTAGGCTCTGTTATGATGCCGGTAACAGACGGACATAAGATTTCCCGAGCAAAGCTGGCATACATTATTGATGCCACCGCAGCACCCATCTGTATGATCGCACCGATCTCTTCCTGGGCGGCCGCAGTATCCGGTATGGTGGATGAAGGTGTTTATTCCGGTATTGAACTGTTCGTAAGAGCTATTCCTTATAACTATTATTCTCTGCTGACCATCGTATTCGTCGTCGGTATGGCGCTGATGGGCTTCGACTACGGCCCCATGGCAAAGCATGAGCGCAATGCCAGAGAAAAGGGTGATCTGTTCACCGAGGGAGAGCGCGTGGCCAATGCAGACAATGCACCCAAAGGTTCCACCAGAGGCAAGGTCTACGATCTGTTGATCCCGGTGATCGTACTGATTGTCTGCTGTGTCATCGGCATGATCTATGTCGGCGGCTTCTTTGAAGGCGTGGGCTTTATCGATGCATTCAGCGCAACGGACGCTTCCGTGGGACTGCCCTGGGGATCTTTGATCGCATTATTATTTGCCATTGTATATTATATGTGCAGAAGACTGGTATCCTTCAAGGAGGCCATGAACTGTCTGACCCAGGGCTTCATTGCCATGGTTCCTGCCATGCTGATCCTGACCTTTGCCGTTACTCTGAAGACCATGACCGGACTGTTAGGTGCGGATGTCTATGTGGCAGGCCTGATGCAGGGAGCATCCACGGGGCTTACCAATATGCTTCCGGCCATCATTTTCCTGGTAGCATGTTTCCTGGCCTTTGCTTCCGGTACCAGCTGGGGAACCTTCGGTATTCTGATCCCTATCGTTACCGGCGTATTTACCGATCCCACGACCGGAGCTATCGTACCCGGAGCCGAGCATCTGATCATCATCGGTGTGTCTGCATGTCTGGCAGGTGCTGTTATGGGTGACCATTGTTCCCCCATCTCCGATACGACTATTATGGCTTCTGCGGGAGCACAGTGTAATCATATCAACCATGTATCCACCCAGGTACCTTATGTACTGACCGTGGCGGCAATCTCTTTTGTGACTTATACCATTGCCGGTTTTGTACAGAATGTGGTGATCTGTCTGGTGATCGGTATTCTGCTGACACTGGCTACTCTGGTGGTTCTGAAACGTGTCTTCGGAGAGAAGGCTGTCGTACGGAAATAACGTAGGCGCAGGAATGCGACTGTGAGAAAGGAAATATATAAATTATGAAATACGACTATCTGGTGGTCGGCTCCGGATTGTACGGAGCGGTGTTCGCAAGAGAAGCGGCTGACAGAGGGAAAAAGGTTCTGGTCATCGATAAACGCCCTAATGTGGCGGGAAACATTTATACGGAAAACGTGGAAGGAATTTATGTCCACAAATACGGTGCCCATATTTTTCATACCAATGATACAAAGGTGTGGAAATACATTACGCGATTTGCGGAGTTCAACCGTTTCACCAATTCTCCGGTGGCCAATTATCACGGAGAGTTGTACTCACTGCCTTTTAACATGTACACTTTTAATAAAATGTGGGGCGTGGTGACTCCCGAAGAAGCTGCGGCCAAGATTGAAGAGCAGCGGCAGGCTGCCGGAATCACGGAACCGAAAAATCTGGAGGAACAGGCCATCTCTCTGGTGGGTAAGGATATTTTTGAAAAACTGGTAAAGGGCTATACCGAGAAGCAGTGGGGACGTGACTGTAAAGATCTTCCGGCCTTCATTATCAAACGTCTGCCGGTGCGTCTGACTTTTGACAACAACTATTTCAATGCGTTGTATCAGGGCATTCCCATTGGCGGTTACACGAAGCTGGTGGAACATCTGTTAGAGGGCATTGAGGTACGCCTGAACACAGATTATCTGGAGCAGAAAGAGGAACTGGATAAACTGGCAGAGACTGTTGTCTATACCGGCCCCATCGATGCCTATTTCGGCTACTCTCTGGGAACACTGGAATATCGTTCCGTCGGGTTCGAGACAGAGGTGCTGGATATTCCCAACTTCCAGGGAAATGCTGCGGTGAATTACACGGATCGTGAGACTCCCTGGACCCGGATCATCGAGCACAAATGGTTCGAGTTTGGCAAGGACGAACAGGGACAGGATCTCCCGAAGACGGTCATCAGCAGAGAGTACAGTTCCGAATGGAAGCCGGGAGATGAGCCTTATTATCCAGTCAATGATGAAAAGAACGGCGCTTTGTATGCAGAGTATAAAAGGCTGGCAGATACGGAAAAGAACGTGATCTTCGGCGGAAGACTGGCGGAATACCGCTACTATGATATGGATGCGGTCATTGCCTCGGCATTGAAGAAGAGCGAAGAAGTATTGTAATGTAACAGATCATAAATGAGGGCAAAAGAAATGCAGTGGCGTGGGTAACGTCACTGCATTTTTATAGCTGCGCCGTCGGCGCACGTTTTGAAACAACCTTTAGCCGATCTGCGGTTTTGCTTTTCTCTTATTGCGGAACTCTCTGACAGCGATCAGCAGATCATAACGATATACCAGTGTGTACATCACAGCCGCCATGACGAAAGCAGTAAGCACATCAAATACGGAATGCTGTTTGATGAACATGGTTGCCATAATAATGGAGACAGCCAGGATCAGGGAACCGATGCGGATGCCTTTTTTCTTCTCAAAGCATTTGCTGCGGATAATGGCAAAGTGTGCACCCAGAGAATTATATACATGAATGCTGGGCCACAGGTTGGTAGGAGTGTCTGTCCGATACAGAGCGGCTACCATACGGGTGAAGATATTGTCTCTCGGCATAACAGCGGGACGAAGGTGCTGTCCGTTGGGCCACAGGGTGGATACGATCAGGAAAATCGTCATGCCCGTGAAGAGGAAGATACAGGTGCGGTAATAATCCTCTTTGTTCTTGAAAAAGAAATAAATGACCACAGCCGATACATAGGCAAACCACAAAAAGTAAGGGATGACGAACACTTCACAAAAAGGAATATAATCATCCGCCGCCATATGTATGATCCGGTAATGTCCGGTAGTATTTTTCTCCAGCCAGGCGAACCAGGTCATGTAAATAATGCCATATATAATAAGAGGAATGGCATGCTTATATTTCAAATAGAAGATCCGTAATTTTTCCATAAAAACCTCATTTCTCTAAAAACCTATGTTCCAAAATCAATTTTAGTATAGCTATCGGAACAAAAAAATCAAGGCTTTTTTGGAATACTTAAGCATTCTTAAGAAAATCTTTAGAGTGTGTTAAATCTGTTTAAGGTGTGATCATCCGGATGGCACCGGGGAGACATTCCACCCGGAAACCGCGGCTCTTTCTTGTCACTTCTCCGTCTGTATGCACCCACAGAGGAGCGGAAGCTGTTATGGACATCTGTGTGGCGGTATGGGCATTGATGCCTTTGACAAAATAATGTTTGCCGAAAAAGGCAGTGGGCAGGGCCAGCAGAACCAATCCCTTGGAAATATTGCCTACGGAACAGAGATCCAATACCCCGTCATGATCGACAGCGGGAGGGCAGAACATGAAACCGCCGCCCTCGTAACGGTGACTCATACAGGTCACGAACAGAAAACGGGGGAGTTCTACGGATTCCTTTTTGTCATGTACCTTGTCCTCCAGTGTCAGCGTGCAGGAGACCTTGCGGGCAGTGATCAGCTGTTTTAAGGCGATACCAAGATAGGTCAGTTTTCCTAAGCCGATCCGGTTCATGGTATCCTTGATCCGGGAACTCATGGCTTCCGCACAGACGGCGGCATCAAAGCCGATCCCGCAGCTGACGGCAAAAAGCCTGGATTCTTCCGGCTGGTCTTCGTCCAGATAGGTCAGTCTCCCCAGATCCATGGCTCTGGGAGTATTATTATGAAGGATCAGATTGAGAGCAGCCTTTGGATCCTTGGAAATTCCCAGATCTCGGGCCAGATCATTGCTGGAGCCGGTGGGAATGTAGCCGAGGATGACTTTGGAAGGATCTGCAATGCCCTGAAGGGTCTCGTTTATCGTGCCGTCACCCCCCAGAACGATGAGCGTTAAGTCAGGCTCTGCAGCATGCTCTGCGGTGATCTGTGCGGCCAGCTGTCGGACTTCTCCGGCTTTCCCGGAAAAATAGGTCTGATATTCGGTATTGCCTGCTTTCAGAGCCGGCTCCACCTGTTCGGCCCAGATCTTTGCCCCTCTTCCGGAGCGGGAGGCGGGATTGATAATAATATGATACATGAGAATTCCCCATCTTTCGTAAAGTTGTAACTATTCAGAGCCAGGAAAATTTGCATAAATTTGCGAATCATGCTTGCATGAATGAGCATAATTTTGAAAATTTTTATGGCGAATGAGGCTCTGAATAGTTATGTTAAAGTTTATTCTAACACACCAGGGGGCTTCTGCCAACATTGTTCATTTTCTATCTTTGCAAATAAAAGGTTCTATGCTATACTAAACCATAAGTTTAGCGAATTAACGTAACATAAGGAGGAATGAGGCATGTATTCATTGGATGAAGTAAAAAAAGTAGATCCCGAAGTGGCACAGGCCATTATTGACGAGGAGAATCGTCAGAACAGTCACATCGAGCTGATCGCATCTGAAAACTGGGTAAGTAAGGCTGTTATGGCAGCTATGGGAAGTCCACTGACCAATAAATATGCGGAAGGATATCCCGGCAAGAGATATTACGGTGGTTGTGAGTGCGTGGATGTCATCGAGAATCTGGCGATTGAACGTGCCAAGAAGCTGTTTGGATGTGATTATGCCAATGTACAGCCCCATTCCGGAGCACAGGCAAATCTGGCAGTATTCTTTGCAATGCTGGAGCCTGGAGACAAAGTCATGGGTATGAACCTGGATCATGGCGGTCATCTGACACACGGGAGCCCTGTAAACTTCTCAGGACTGTATTTTAACATTGTTCCTTATGGAGTAGATGACGAAGGCTTTATCGATTATGATGAGCTGGAAAGAAAAGCAAAAGAAGCAAAGCCGAAGCTGATCGTGGCAGGTGCCAGCGCTTATGCAAGAACCATTGATTTTAAGCGTTTCCGTGAGATCGCTGATGAGGTGGGAGCATACCTGATGGTAGATATCGCACATATCGCAGGACTGGTAGCAACAGGACTTCATCCAAGTCCGATCCCGTATGCCCACGTAACGACGACGACAACGCATAAGACACTTCGTGGTCCAAGAGGCGGAATGATTATGTGCAGTGAGGAGATGAACAAAAAGTTCAACTTCAATAAGGCTGTATTCCCAGGCATCCAGGGTGGTCCGCTGATGCATGTGATCGCAGGAAAGGCAGTATGCTTCAAAGAAGCACTTCAGCCGGAATATAAGACTTATATGGAGCAGGTTGTCAGGAATGCAAAGGCTCTTTGCAATGGCTTAAAGAGCAGAGGAGTTAAGATCGTATCAGGTGATACAGATAACCATCTGATGCTGGTAGATCTGTCCGGTACAGATATCAGCGGAAAAGAGCTGGAGAAGCGTCTGGATGATGCTCATGTGACAGCCAATAAGAATACAATCCCGAATGATCCACGTTCTCCGTTTGTGACAAGTGGTGTGAGACTGGGAACTCCGGCTGTTACGACCCGTGGCATGAAGGAAGAGGATATGGATAAGATCGCAGAGATCATCGCTATGGTGATCGAGAGCGAAGATAATGTAGAAAAAGCGAAAGCCATGGTAGCTGAGCTTACAGCAAAATATCCGCTCTGTTAAGAAGACAGAATCTGTTAAGAACAAATAAAAGAGAATAAAAAGAATACGGAGGTAGCAGTTTGAAGCTGATTCATTTATCCGATCTGCATATTGGAAAAAGAGTGAACGAGTTTTCCATGCTGGAAGATCAGAGATATATTTTAGATCAGATTACCTCCATCATAGAGAAGGAAGCACCGGATGCAGTATTGATCTGCGGTGACATTTATGATAAACCCGTTCCGCCCTCAGATGCAGTGAGGGTTCTGGACGGGTTTTTGACTTCTCTGGCACAGAAAAAAGTGCCGGTTTTTCTGATCAGTGGAAATCATGATTCAGCAGAAAGGCTTTCCTTTGGGGCAAAGCTGTTTGAAAGCAGTGATATTTATATTTCGCAGGTTTATGATGGAGAGATGAAAAGGATTGTGTTAAAAGATCAGTATGGACCAATATCTGTATATCTTCTGCCTTTTTTGAAACCTGCGGCAGTACGCCATGCTTTGCAGAGGGATGACATTAATACTTATGAAGAGGGTGTTATGGCTGCTCTGCAGGAGTGTGAGATCGATACGACACAGAGAAATGTGCTGGTGGCACATCAGTTTGTGACCGGAGCAGACAGAAGTGACTCAGAAGAAACATGGGTTGGCGGTCTTGACAATGTCAGTGCGGAAGTATTTAAGGATTTTGACTATG
>OHFR01000399.1_pt1 | contig 21096 bp, 15 predicted proteins | sample 1567531 | NCBI WGS metagenome assembly OHFR01 (sample SAMEA3879597, study PRJEB24766) | human gut metagenome | biome: human-associated habitat; feature: feces | place: USA | collected 1985/1987
TGCGGCCAATTTCCGTTCTTTAAACGGGGATTGGAAATTTGCTTATTTTGAGAATGGGGACAATATAACAGAGATTGAAAGCTGGGATACTATACCTGTCCCGTCATGTTGGCAATTTTACGGTTATGATGAACCGAACTATTCTAATGTTAATTATCCGTATCCTACGGACCCGCCGTATGTGCCTAATGACAATCCTGCCGGCGTTTATGAAAAAACAATAACACTCAATAAAGAAAACCTTTCATACCTTGTTTTGGAGGGTGTGTCATCTTGTGCACAAATTTTCATCAACGGGCAATATGTGGGTTATACGCAAGGAAGCCATTTACAGGCGGAATTTGATATTACACCTTATGTTATAAGCGGTGAAAATGTTGTAAGAATTATAGTGCGCAAATGGTGTAGCGGAAGCTATCTTGAAGACCAAGACCAGTTCAGACACAACGGAATTTTCAGAGATGTTTATATTCTTGAACGGCCCGAAGGTCATCTGGTTGATTTTAAGATTGAGGCAGATGAAAAGAACATTACGGTTGAAGTTGACAGAAAAACGGAAATTGAAATATATGACGGCGAAAAACTTTTACATAATATCGAAACCGACGGTAAATATGTTTGCGCTATAGAAAGTCCAAAACTATGGAATTCTGAGAATCCTTATCTTTATACAGTTGTTTTGAAGTGTGCGGAGGAAATCATTACTCAAAGAGTAGGTATGCGTACCATTGCTGTTTCTAAAGATAACGAACTTTTGATTAACGGTATGCCAGTAAAATTAAAGGGTGTAAATCATCACGATACCAGCAAAGCAAACGGTTGGTATATGACCGATGAGGAAATGTTTCGGGATATAGAGTTGATGAAATCTCTTAATATCAATACGGTCCGAACCTCGCATTATCCGCCGCATCCTAAATTTATCGAAATGTGCGATAAATTCGGTCTTTATGTGGTGCTTGAAGTCGATTTGGAATGCCACGGATTTAACCGCAGATTAGCTAATATTCCGGTTATAGGTTATGATTTGCCGGAGATTTCTCCGGTTGTAAATCCCGAATGGCGAAATTCGCTGATTGAAAGAGCCGAAAGAACATACGAGAGAGACAAAAATCACTGCTCGGTAATTATACTTTCCTGCGGTAACGAAAGCGGTTACAGCAATAATAATGCCGAAATACTTGACTGGTTTCATAAACACGATAAGATGAGACTCACTCATTCTGAGGATGCGTCCCGTGCAGGGAAAAACGATAAAACGGATATTCATTCAAGTATGTATACCCCAATTGAGCAGCTGGAAAAGCTTGCAAACAGTGATGAAATCAATATTCCGATTTTCCTTTGTGAATATGCTCATGCTATGGGTAACGGACCGGGTGATGTTTGGGATTATACCGAAAAATTTTACGAGCATCCTAATATAATAGGCGGTTGTGTTTGGGAATGGGCTGACCATACCTTTGTTAAGGACGGAGTTCAATGCTATGGCGGCGATTTCAAAGAAATGACGCATGACGGAAATTTCTGCTGTGACGGTATTTTATTTGCCGATAGAAGTCTTAAAGCGGGTTCGCTTGAGGTTAAAGCTGCCTATGCGCCCTTTAGAATGGAAGCGGTAAGCAACGGCTTTAAGCTTTATAATCGTTATGATTTCAAAAATTTAGCTGAATGTAAAATCAAAGCAACGCTTTCCTGTGACGGTCAGGTGTTAGGTTCTGCAAATTATTATCTCGATGTAAAGCCCGGAGAAACAGGGATACTTCCTATTCCCGCAAAAATTCCGAAAAGCTGTGAATTAGGTTGCTATCTCGATGTTTGTGTTGCCGATGACATTACCGAAACCTCACTTCAAATACCTATTAATTGCGAAATTGACAGGGCCTGTGAAACAGCCGATTATGCGTCGTATAAGGAAGACGGGCAGTACATAATTTTTGAAGGTGAGAAATTTAAATATCGTTTTTCAAAGCATTGCGGCACCTTTGACAGCATTGCTGTTAATGGTAAGGAATATTTGCGCGAGCCGGTCAAGCTAACTGCTTTTAGAGCACCGATAGCTAATGACCGTAATGTTGAAGCGCTTTGGGCTTTTAAAAATATTTGGCAGGGGGAAAATTTCGATAGACTTTTCGGCAAGATATATGATGTGGTATTTAACGGAAAACAGATATCGGTAAAGGCGAGTCTTGCAGGTGTTTCGCGTACTCCGTTTTTACGCTATAAGCTTGAAATAGAAGTTTACAGTAACGGAGAAATTAAAACCAAGCTTACCGGCGATGTCAAAGAAAAATGTGTTTGGTTGCCGTGATTGGGCTTTGAATATCACTTAACCGAACAAAATATTCCGTTTAAATATTTTGGAATGGGACCCTTGGAAAGCTATTGCGATTCAATGCATCACAGCCGAATGGATTGGCACGAAAGCAGTGCGGAAAAAGAATATGTGAATTATGTTTGTCCGCAGGAGCACGGGAATCATACGAAGGTTAAGTCACTTCATATTAATAATACCTTGAAATTCGATTGCGACGACGGAATGGATATTAATGTTTCGGATTATACATCGGAAACGCTATATAAGGCTAATCACACAAACGAATTACAAAAAGCGGAGGGCTCGGTTGTAAGGATAGATTATAAAATGTCGGGACTGGGTTCAAATTCCTGTGGTCCGAAGCTCGCTGAAAAGTATAAGCTTTGTGAAAAGCATATTGAGTTTAAATATACCTTAAAACTAATCAATGGGTGAATGATATGTCAAATTTAAAGATTGTATATTTTAGCAGTACACATTGGGATAGGGAGTGGTATGTTCCTTTTCAGGATTTCAGAATGTCTTTAGTAGATACCGTGGATGAGCTTACAGAAATTCTGAAAAGCAATCCTGATTATAAGGTGTTCTGTCTTGACGGGCAAACCATAGTTTTAGAAGACTATAAAGAAATTGCGGGAGAACGCGTCAAAGAACTTCAAAAATTAATAGACGATGGCAGAGTCAGAGTAGGTCCTTGGTATGTAATGCCCGATGAATTTTTGGTTTCGGGCGAAAGTTTGATAAGAAACCTTTTGTTTGGCAAAAAAACTGCCGAAAAATGGAATACCGATACTATGAAATACGGCTATGCCAATGACATTTTCGGTCATATAGCTCAAATGCCGCAAATTTTCGCAGGATTTGGTATAAAAGGCGCTTACCTGGGCAGAGGTATAGGCGATGAAGAAAGGTTTTCTAATTTTATTTGGACTTCTCCTGACGGCACAAAGTGCTATACCTATGCCGGTTTTTACGGCGGTTTCACAAGAAATGTTGCACCTAAATTCGGCACAGAAAAATTTGATGAGGAGCTTAAAAAGTATATTGATAATGAAATTTCTAAAACCGACGCTCCTGTTATATTCATTTCCCATACAAGCGACCATATAAGAGCAGATAAAAACACCCCTGCTATTATTGAAAGGATAAAAGAATTATATCCGGAAGCCGAGGTTTTACACGGCACACCCGAAATAATTGCAGATATAGTTAAAAACGGAAATTATAATATCCCCGAGGTTAGTGGGGAACTCAATAAATCCCTTTATGATTCAAAGGATAATATCACTCTTGTCGCAAACAGTATTTCAAGCTATTATCCGTTAAAATGCAATAATGATAAATGCGAAGCAATGCTTGAAAAACAGTTTGAGCCTATGCTTGTTTTCGCCAAAAGGGAAAACAAGGAAATTGACAAAAATTTTCTTAATAAAGCTTATGATTATCTTCTTAAAAATCAGCCCCACGATTCGATTTGCGGATGTTCCTGTGACGAAGTCCATAGAGATATGGATTACAGATATAATCAAGCTAAGGAAATCTATGCGGCAGCAAGGGTAAAATACATTAATTCTCAGGGCGACTATATGTGGAGAGAGGATAACGACTATGTTTTGACTCTTGAAAATTATGAGCCCTACAGAATCAACAGAGTTGTAACTGTGAAAATTGATTTCGATAAAAAATTCCCGAAAACCGTTGACAGGTTCTCTGCTAATGAGCCGTATTGCTGCTTCAGAATTTATGATGAGGACGGAAACGAAATTCCTTACCAAATTGACGGTATTAAATATAATGTTTTAAAGAGACTTAACGGTCAGAATTCTTGCTTGGTTGATAGATATACAGTATCGTTTAACGCTGATTTGACCCCAACCTCAAGAACGTATTATAAGGTTGCTCCGGCGGATGTCCGTTATTATTACGAAAGCGATTTCTTAATTGGTGATGATTGGGCAGAAAATAAAAAAATCCGTTTGGATATAAACGAAAACGGAGAATTTAAAATTACGGATAAGTCTAACGGAAAGGTCTATGACGGTCTTAACAGATTTATCGACAGCGGTGAAATCGGTGACGGTTGGTGGCATATGGCACCGCATACCGATAAATTTATCAACAGCAAGGGCTTTGCTGCATCAGTTTCTAAAATCGACAGCGGTATAAACAAGGCGGTCTTTGAAATAACAAAAACGCTGATGCTTCCCGAATGTTATTTGGATAATGACAATATCAGAAGCAACAATTTAAAGCCCGTAACGGTTATATCTACGGTAGAATTAACGGCAACATCAGATTTTGTAAAGGTACATACTGTAATTGATAACTGTGTTTTGGATCATAAAACGGTGCTTAAATTTAATACCGGTGTAGCAGATGATAAATACTTTGTAAGCCAAGCATTTTGTAAGGTTGAAAGACCTTGCGGAGTACATAGTGACCGTATGCAGTGGTATGAACAGGAAATGACCGAAAAAAATATGGGCGGCATTGTCGGCAAAACGGATAAGAATCATAACGGTCTTGCTTTTGTTTCGGCTTTTGGCTTGCACGAATGTTCTGCCGAAAAGAATACGGATGGCTCGGTTGCCGTAACCTTGTTGCGTTGCTTCAAGAGGGTGTTTATGAATCCCGGCTCGGTATTAAGTCAAATCCAAGGAAAGCTTGAATATGATTATGCTTTTGTACCGATGAACAGCAATAAAGATTTTGCAGATTTGGTTAATATAAAGAATGAAATTTCGACAGGCGTGTTTGCATATTCAAGAAAGACACAAATGCCCGAAACGAAGTCTGCAAGCCTTATTGCCGTGGATAATAAGCAAATAATATTAAGCATTTTGAAAATTGCCGAAAATCAAAAAGGCTATATTGCAAGGTTCTATAATTGCTCTGATACAGAACAAAAAGCCAATATCGAGATTAATGCCAAAAAGGTTTATGAAGCTTCTTTAAACGAAACAATTTTAAATGAAACAGAGTGTAATTTAACATTTAGACCGTTTGAAATTAAAACGTTATATTTTGGTGAGTGAAAATGATTTACAAACAAAAAAGAAACAGAGTCTTTCGTTCATACTTCGGCGGCAAAAGGCTTGACGAATTTTTCGGAATTGAAAACCCAAAAGATACCCAGTTTCCTGAAGAGTGGATTGCTTCAACTGCCGTTGCCTTTAATGCCGGCAGGGAAAATATTGTGGAAGGCCCAAGCGTGTTGGAAGACGGCACGCTGCTTACCGATTTAATTAATAGCAATCCCGAAAAAACATTGGGAAAAAACCAAGTAGAAAAATACGGAAACAATATGTCCATTTTAGTGAAACTTTTGGATGCAGCGGAAAGGCTTTTTATTCAGTGTCATCCGACAGTGGAATTCTCAAAAAAATATTTTAATTCACAATTTGGAAAAACCGAATGTTGGTATATTATTTCAGCCGAACCGGATGCTTGCGTTTATATTGGTTTTAAGCCCGAAATTACAAAAGAAAAATGGATAGAATGTTTTAACAACGATGATACCGAAGGATTGCTTAACCTTATGCACAGAATATCGGTTAAGCCGGGTGATCTTATTTTTGTTGCGGGCGGCGTTCCGCACGCAATAGGCGGAGGATGTCTTCTGTGTGAACTGCAGGAGCCAACTGATTATATGGTTATACCCGAGAGGAAGTCTAAATCCGGAATCACGCTTACAGATAAGAAAATGCACGGCGGTCTGGGATTTGACAGAATGTTCGATTGTTTTGTTTACGAAGGCTTTACTGAGCAGGAAATCAGAAATAAGTTTGTCAAGCATTTGGAGTTTAAGGCTGATACAATACAAAATCTTGTCGGAACCGATTTAACCGATAAGTTTTCAATGGACTTGCTTTGTGTTGAGGCAGAAATTGAAATGCCTAATGACGGTAAGTATTCAGTGGCTATTATACTGGAGGGCAAAGCGGAGCTTACCTTTGGCGATGAGAAAATTATTGTTTCTAAGGGTGATGAGTTGTTTATTGATGCCTCAACGCCTGATATTCATTGGCAGGGTTGCGCAAAAGCGTTTATATGTAAACCGTAAGGAGAGTGCGATATGCAAATAAAACAGCAAATTTGGAAAGGTAAAGAACAGGATGCTAATATAGGTGGCCTGAGCTTGCCTGTAAGCGATCAGGCATACAGGCTTGTGTGGAATGATGAGTTTGATGGTGATTGGATTGACCGCACAAAATGGTGTGCGGACGGTTCGGGTTGTTGGAATGCGGATTATAAATATACAAACGATAAAGAACATTGGAATGTTTCAAACAGTGTCGCCACATTAACTATGACAAAATTTGACGAGCCGGATGAAAACGGAAAATTGTATTTGGACGCTCTTTCATTGGTGACGGACGATACAATGAACTTCCAATACGGATATCTTGAAATGCGGGCAAAGGTGCCGTTTTTCGGCAAAGGTGAATTTCCGGCATTTTGGCTATTGTCAAGCAAGGCTTCTTTGGCTCGGCAGGAAAAGGATTTTAAGGTACCGTCTTTTCGTATAGAAATTGATGTTTTTGAAAATTTTTCATCAAAAAATCAATTGGTTCCGAATTTACACAAGTATGAAAATGTTCCGGAAAAAATGCGCCACTCTCAACTCAGCGGTATAGACCAAGGTGCATCGAAAAACGGTACACGCACCTTCCGCTTTGATGAAGGCGTAAATCCTAATGATTGGCATACTTACGGTATGCTGTGGACCGAAAATATCTTATCATTTTCTATAGACGGTGATTTTTATTATACCTACGATTTAAGTAAGCCGTTCGGATATGATGATAATACTGACGGTTTTCATCAGCCTGTAGGAATTATAATCAGCAATCAAATCTTTTCGGCAGGTTGGTGCAAGGAAAATGAATGGGCAGCCTCTTTAGGCCCTGCTGACGACAGCATTTTCCCACTTAAGTACTCTATTGATTATGTTAGATTATATCAGAGAGAAAACTACGGAAAATTATTTGTTAATGACAAAAATAAATCATCCGATTTCACTCCCAAGACAGATAAAAGGAAATATTAAATGATGTAGTTTTAGCGGAAACGGATGACAGATATAAGAGGACAAAAAATCACTCAATTTAAAATTATAAAATCATTTTGAAAAATCAGAAAGAGGCAATATTTTATGACTGACAATTATGATCTTTCTTTAGCAGATTATAAGCGTATGGAAAATGAAAACGATGACGCTCCTCGTTTTGAACGTGCGATAAATGATGCAGACGGGAGGGTGCTTTATGTACCCTATGGTGAGTACAAAATTTCATCACCGATTATTATAAAAAACGGGACTTCATTATTAATGCATCCCAAGGCAAAACTTATAGCAATCAGTGAAATGGATTATGTTTTAAATTGTGATTTTGAATGTAAAAAGCAAGGAATTGACGTCATTAATGCATTTATTACCGGCGGTATTATAGACGGTAATGGTATGGCAAGCTGTATGTTTATTACAGGATGCAGGCATTTTAAGTTAAGCGATATATCGTTTTTAAACGGAAAGCAGTTCGGACTTCGTGCACAGAGACCGGGATACGAGTTGCTTGCAAATAATTTGTACTGTAAGTGCAATATGTCAGGACTGGCAGGAAATACCGGTATCCGTATTGATATGGGAGACAGTCATTATACAGATTGCATTGTTGTAGATTATACAGTCGGCATTGAAGTTACTGCGGGTTCAAGCCGTCTTACCAGATGTCATGTGTGGGGAGGTTGCGTGCCCCCAAAGGAAAAAGACGGTGTTCCCGAAATGTTGGAAAATTCCGTTTGTTTCAAGATAGGAACTTGTTTTGGTAATGATTGTGTATTAAGGGACTGCTATGCAGATACTGCGAATATTGGCTTTGAAATTCACGACAATACCAGAATGGCAGGATGTGCGTATCTAAACAACCCGATTTTCAGACTTGACGGTATTACCGTAATCGATCATCAGCGCGGTTATCTTACCGTGTCTGACGGTTTTTTCAGAGTATGCGACAATCATGCCGTCTTTTACAAAGGACAAAATAAAACTGTCAGATGGGGAGATAATTACCTTGAAGGAATAGAGACGGAGTTCTCCGAATAGTTCAATCAACTGTAAAGAGACAGTACAGCTTTATGTGTATGGAGGATTTTTCTATGGTAAAAGAATATATAAGGGCTAATATTGGCAAAACTATAAGAACAAACCTTGAGGATAAAAGTGATCTAATAGGGTTGCCGTATCCTTATACCGTGCCTTGCGCTGATGGCAGTTTTCAGGAAATGTATTATTGGGATACATATTTTACTAATGTAGGCCTTTTGGAATTCGGCATGGCAGAGCAGGCAAAAAATAATACGGATAATGTGTTATATATGATTGAAAGATACGGTTTTATGCCAAACGGCAGCAGAACCTATTATTTATCTCGCTCTCAACCTCCGTATGCAAGCCTTATGGTGAAGGATGTGTATAATCATTTTAAGGATATCGAGTGGTTGGGGAAAGCATATAAAACCTTGGAAAAAGAATATGAATTTTGGCAGACAAAGCGTATTACACCTAATGGACTGAATTATTACGGTACTAATAATGCATTAGATGATTTCAGAATAAATACCTTATATGAAGATTTTCAAAAGCGTGCAGGAAAAAGGTTTGATAAAGAAGAAAATAAGCTTGAAATTGCACAAACCGTTTGCACTTTTGTTGAAAGCGGTTGGGATTGCAATAATCGTTTTGAAAAGGATGGATTTGCTTATAATCCCGTTTGTTTAAATTCATTGCTTTTCGGTTTAGAAAAGAATATGGCTGATTTCGCCAAAATATTGGATAATGATGAGCAGCAAATATGGCAGGAAAGAGCAGAGCAAAGAAAAAAAAGATGGAAAAATATATGCTGAATCCCCAAAACGGTCTCTTTATGGATTGGAATTTTAAGGAGCAAAGGTTCAGCCCTGTGGTTTCTGCCGCATCCCTTTATCCGTTGTTTGTAAAGCTTAGAGATGATGCAAGTAATGAAATTCCTCTTATAAACAAACTGTTATTAAAATATGGGGTTACATGCTCGATTGCCGATTATTACGAATTTCCGTTAATGCAATGGGATTATCCGAATGTTTGGCCGCCTATACAGTTTATCGCCTATAAGGCGTGTGAAAATTATGCCGTCGATGAACACAAAAACAAAATAGCCCAAGCTTATGTTTCGCTTATAGAACGCTCTATGAAAAAAACAGGTAATTTATGGGAAAAATATGACGGGAATACAGGTGAAGTAACAAGCAATGAATATGAGGCTCCCATTATGCTTGGTTGGACTGCGGGAGTATATATTTATTTGAAAAACCGTATTTAATGGAGATTTCAAGTCAGATATCCCATGCGGCCAAATGTGTTAGCTGCCATTGTGTTTGTGTTGGAATATGCGTCGTAAATGCTTGTGATTTTTATACACGGCTTTATATTCGGGGATTTTTTAATCGGGAAATAGAAAAGTCTCGTTTATAGCAATATACACAATAAAAGGAAGGGAATGTTATAATGACCTTTGAAATACGCGGCAATCAGTTTGTAAAGGACGGAAAGCCCGTAAAGCTGATTTCGGGAGCGGTGCATTATTTCCGTAATATGCCCGATAACTGGACAGATATTTTCAAGAAAATGAAGGCGCTCGGCTGCAACTGCGCGGAGACCTACTGCGCGTGGAATATGCACGAAAAACAACCCGGGATTTTCGACTTTGCAGGCAACCTTAATATTGCCGAGTATATAAAATCTGCGGGGGAAGAGGGGCTTATGGTAATAGTCCGTCCGGGTCCGTATATCTGTGCCGAGTGGGAGTTCGGCGGTCTTCCGTGGTGGATACAGACCGAGCCAAATATGGAAATTCGCTGTTCGAATAAGGAATACATACGGTATTTCGACAGGTATCTCGACAGACTGTTTGAGGAAATCCGCCCTTTGCTTTGCACAAACGGCGGACCTGTAATTATGCTCCAATGCGAAAATGAATACGGCTATTACGGGGACGATAAAGAGTATCTTGAGCATCTTAGGGACAGCTACATTAATAAGGGCATTGATGTCCCGCTCTTTACCTCGGACGGTACGGGGATGGAAAATCTGCTTGACGGCTCTATTGAGGGCTGTCTGCCTACCCTTAATTTCGGCAGCAGAGTTGAAGAAAATTTTAGGGCGTTCAACGCTCTTTTCCCCGACAAACCTAAAATGTGTATGGAAATGTGGAACGGTTGGTTTGACACGTGGGGAGACGAAAAGCACCACACCACATCATCCGAGGCTTATGCTCAGGTAGTCGATGATATGCTTAAAATCGGCAGTCTTAATATGTATATGTTTATTGGCGGCACAAATTTCGGCTTTACCTCGGGAGCTAATCATTATGAAAAATTTGCTCCCGACGTTACAAGCTATGATTATGACGCAATGCTTACAGAGTGCGGAGATATTACGCCGAAATATCTCGCGGTACGTAAGGTGATACAAAAATACACAGACGAGCCTCTGCCTGAAATTCCCGCTAACAGGGAAAAGAGGGCATACGGTAAATTTAAGCTTAACGAAAAGGCGGGCTTTTTTGCTAATCTTGATAACCTCTCGTCTCCGATACAATCAGATGTTCCGAGATGTATGGAGGAATACGGCACCGGCTACGGATATATCGCCTACCGTACTGTTTTAAACCGTGATTACAGCAACGCGGTATTGAGCTTTGATTCTTTAGGCGACAGAGCGCAGATTTATATAAACGATGCGCTTGCGGGAATTGTTTATATAAACGATTCTTTGGAAATTAAGGTAAGCGCTAAAAAAGGCGACGTTTTAACCGTGCTTTGCGAGAATATGGGCAGAGCGAATTTCGGCACTAAGATGATGCGAAAAAAGGGAATAGCGGGAAGATGCCTCTTAAACGGCAAAATTCATTTTAACTGGACTGTCTATCCTCTTCCTATGGACAATCTCGGAAAGCTTAAGTTTTCTAAGAGTGACTTTTCAGAGAAATCGGCTTTCTACAGGGGATATATTGAGATAGATAAGCCTTTCGACACATTTTTAAAGCTTGAGAATTTCAAAAAGGGCTTTGTTACCGTTAACGGCTTCAACATAGGCAGATACTGGGAGATAGGTCCGCAGAAAACCCTCTATGTTCCGCGCTCACTCCTCAAAAAGGGACAAAACGAGTTTATCTTCTTTGAGTCAGACGGCTTAAAGGGAGTGCCTATAGCCGAGCTTACGGATAAACCCGAGCTTGAATAATAAACTCTTTATGATTCTATGCGTGAATTTAAAAAGGGCAGAAAAAAATGAAATTTATAACGGTTGATACTTATGAAAAATTAAGCCGTCAGGCGGCTAATATTATCTCGGCTCAGGTTATTTTAAAGCCCGACAGCGTTTTGGGACTTGCCACAGGCTCGTCGCCTTTAGGTACTTATAAACAGCTTATTGAGTGGTACGAAAAGGGAGATATTGACTTTAGCAAGGTTACCTCGGTTAATCTTGACGAGTATGTAGGACTTGACTGCACAAACGATCAAAGCTATCGATATTTTATGAACAAAAACTTTTTTGAGCATATAAATATCGATTTGGGCAATACCTTTGTTCCTAACGGCTGTGCGGTTGATTTGGCGGGTGAGGGAAAGCGTTACGACGACCATATTGCGGAATTAGGCGGCATTGATTTACAGCTTTCAGGCATAGGACTTGACGGTCATATCGGCTTTAACGAGCCTGATAAATATTTCGTCAAAAGCACCCATGTTGTTGACCTGCACGAAAGCACGATAAAGGCAAACTCTCGCTTTTTTGCAAATATCGACGAGGTTCCCAAGCGCGCGATTACAATGGGAATGGTGTCTATAATGCAGGCAAAGAAGATTTTGCTTATAGCAAGCGGAAAGGAAAAACGGGATATTTTGGAAAAAGCCTTTTACGGATCTATTACTCCCGAAATCCCCGCCTCAATTCTTCAGCTCCACTCTGACATTACTGTGATATACAGCGAAAATTAATCTTAGACCGGCGGAAAGGTATTAGTTTAACAATATCATTTTTATCGCAAGCGAAAACAATTCTTTTTTTCGTTGCTTTGTTTTTAACATAGTTTTAACGACAGTGAATTGGCTATTTAGAACCTGACTTTTTATATTGAAGCGGTGTTATTTTATAGGCTTTTTTAAAAAGTAAAATGAAATTTGAACAGTCGGCAAAGCCGCTCAACTCCGCCGCCTCGGTTACGCTGCGTCCTTCGGATAATAATTTCGCTGCGTTCGCAAGCCGTTTCTTTCTTATGTAAGCGGAGGGCGAGAAATTAAGCTCCTGCAAAAAACGGCGTTCGAGCGTGTTTACGCTGACATTACATTCCCTTGCGATTTCGGTTACGGATATATGACGCGATAAATTGTTATTGATACAGTCTATCGCTTTTATTATAGAGTCTCCCACCGAATTATCAGGCGCATTTACGGCGTTCGCGCTGTTTAACAAATTTATCAGCTTGAAAAAAAGGTAATACTTTTCGGCTTCGTCTTCACATCCGTCGGTCAGCCTGTGGCAAAGTGAAAACAATTCTTCGGTTTTGTCGGCAGGGAGCATCAGCAGGTTGTTTTTTCCAAGCTCCCGTTTATAAAAAATATCAAAAAGCCGCTCATTGCCTGCAACGGAAAACAAAATCCAGAAATGCTTATGAAGCTTATTTGTATGATATATGCAGTGGTGATATTCAAGAGGTCTTGTGATTATTATTCCTCCGGGCATTATGGGGTAAACCGAATTTTCCACCGCAAAGGAGACGTCGCCGCTTAAATTGATGTAAATTTCACATTCGTTGTGGATATGGTCGTCGTACACGTTAAGCGGGGAATTTGAATCTATTTCTATATAAGTCGCCGTCATATCAAAAGGCTTAATTTCGCCGAACAATTCTTTTTTCCTTTTCAAAACCATCACCGTGGTGATTTTAGCATATTTTTTGGTGAAAAGTCAATAGAAATCAGATTTTTTATGTTATATAATCAAGGCAAACGGGGAGGTGGAAAAATGTATTATCTGATGCTGACCGGGGCGGCAATGCTTTTAGGTGCGGATTTTGCGCTTAACAAAGTTTATCAGAGAATATACGGCTCCTAAAGCGGATTTCTTCTTTAATTCGCTGTTAGGTCTTATCACCGCCGTTATTTTCTTCTGTATAAACGGCTTTAAGCTCGATTTTTCCCTTTATTCTTTTGTTATGGCGGGATTGATGAGCGCACTCGTAATGTGCTATAATATCATAGGCTTCAGACTGTTAAGGTCGGGAACAATGGCTATGTACACGCTTTTTTTGATGACGGGCGGAATGGTACTGCCGTATATTTGGGGCTTGCTGTTTTTAAATGAACGCTTCAGCGTTTTAAGAACCGCCGGCTTAGCGGTTATTTTATCGGGCGTTATTCTCTCTAATTTCAGCGGAGAACGCGTAAATATAAAGCAAATCGTTATGTGCGTGGCGGTATTTGTTTTAAACGGCTTTGTGAGCATTGTCTCAAAAATGCACCAATCGCAGACAACCTTTGACAGTGTAAATGCGGCGGAGTTTATTATTCTCGGAGGGATTTTTAAGTTTTTGCTTGCGGGAATCCTGTTCCTCGTCTTTAAAAATAAGGACAGCTCGGAAAGCGGCGATAATTCGCTGAAAAAAGCCGTAATAATAATCACTTCATCGGCGTTTATAGGCGGTGTATCGTATATGCTCCAGCTTTTGGGGGCAAAAACTCTCCCTGCAACCGTGCTGTATCCTTTTATTACGGGAGGCAGTATTGTATTCTCGTCGCTTGCAGGCGTAATATTTTTTAAAGAAAAGCTTTCGGCAAAGCTTATTATAAGCGTAATGCTCTGCTTTGCGGGAACTGTGATGTTTTTATAAAAAGGGAGACTTAATTTATGGATTTTTTAAAGAATAACAAAAGATTTTCTTTTAAGCTCGGGGGAACCCCCACGCATGGGATTTGGATTATAAATCCGAAGTGACCTCTGTCGGAAATGAAGTGACAACGGTTTATTTATTTGACGGCGGAATTAAAATAACTAATATCGCAAAAAAATATGATAAATACGATGCCTACGAATGGGTGAACTACATAGAAAACACCTCGGATAAGCCGAGTGAAATTATATCCGATTTGTGGGACTGCGATTGTACTCTGCCTATTAAACATGAGGAAAACAGAAAATGGGGAGAGGCATATTTCCCCGATACCAAAACCGCCACAAAGGTATACGCGCCTATCGGCTCTGTATGGAGCAAGACGGACTTTAGCTGTGATGTCGACGCAATACGCGACGCCGGCAGAATTAACCATATATACCCCGGAGATACAAAGGAATATTCCGCTTCCGGCGGTCGTTCAAGCGAGGAAAGAGCACCGTTCTTTAATGTTCACAAGGACGGCGAGGGTTATATTTTAGCAGTTGGCTGGACGGGGCAGTGGAAATGTCGGATAAGCAGAGCAAACGACAGCGTAACCTTTAAATCAAAAATCGAGGATACTTTTTTCAGACTTATGCCGGGCGAAAAATTAAGAACCTCATCTGTGGTTATAATGCCGTATAAGTGTGATGTTGCAGATTCCCACAACAAATGGAGAAGACTGGTAAAAGAAAACTTTTCGCTTATAGGAAAAGAAGGCAGAGACCAAAACGGCCCTCTTTGCGCGGGAATATGGGGCGGAATGAAAACGCAGTCGGTTCTTAACAGAATTGAGACTATTAAAAAGAACGCTCTGCCGTTTGAATACATCTGGATGGACGCAGGCTGGTACGGTATTGATACCAAACCTACGCCCGATGAGTTTGAGGGCGACTGGAGTTCTCACACAGGCGACTGGCGTGTAAGTCCGCTTGTGCACCCGCAGGGGCTGAAAGATGTATCAAAAGCTGTTCACGAAGCGAGAATGAAGTTTTTGCTGTGGTTTGAGCCTGAAAGGGTTATCAGAACCACTCCGACAGCGGTCGCGCACCCCGAATATTTCCTGTCAAACGATAACCCGAATGACGATAACCGTCTCTTGAATTTAGGAAACGAAGATGCGTGGGAATACTGCTTTGAAACCCTTTCAAAGCTTATTGAAGAACTGAACATCGACTGTTACAGGCAGGATTTCAATTTTTCACCTTTGGCTTATTGGCGCAAAAACGACGACCCCGACCGAAAGGGAATTACCGAAATTAAGCACATTAACGGGATGTATCGCCTTTGGGACGAATTGCTTAAAAAATTCCCGCACCTGATTATCGACGACTGCGCGTCGGGCGGCAGAAGAATAGATATTGAGACCTTGAGGCGAAGTATTCCGCTTTGGAGAAGCGACCTTTATTGCCCTGCAAACTATGATATTGAAGGCTCACAATGCCACAATCAAAGCTTTAATCTGTGGATGCCGTATTCGGGTACGGGCAGCGGCAACGTATATGACGAATACCGTATAAGAAGCGCATACGCGGCGGCTCTTACATGCCAATACCCTTGGACGGAGAAAGAAACCTTTTGCGATACCGAGGAAAAGGTTAACTTCATCAAAAAGTACACCGAGGAGTATTTAAAGGTGCGTGCCTTTTTTTTGGAGGACTTTTATCCTCTGACCGAACTCAGCGAAAAGCTTGACGTATGGTGCGCTATGCAGTTTAACCGACCGGATAAAAACGACGGTATTATAGAGGTGTTCAGGCGCGAAAATTCGCCCTATGAAACCGCCTGCTTTATGTTAAGGGGCTTAGACGAAAGTGCGGATTATCTCTTTACCGACGCCGACGGCGGAGAATTTAGGTTGAGCGGAAAAGAGCTTATGAAAAACGGTCTTAAAATAACCGTTTCCGATAAGCGCAAGGCAAAGATTTATTTTTACAAAACAATTTAAGAGAAAAAATACGCTTACCGTTTATTTGTCGGTTTATGCTAATGAAGGCTAAAATCAAAGAGATTTTCAATTCATTCTATTAATATGTATTCCATTGGCAACTTCAGAGTGAAAAAGGAGTCTTCTATATGTCTGCAAATATACAATATCCATTACTGTTAAAGCCCGTTATAAAGGATTACCTCTGGGGCGGCACGCGGCTTAAAACCGAGTTCGGCTTTGAAACCGACAAGGAAATCGCCGCCGAGGGGTGGATGCTTTCCTGCCATAAGGACGGCACAAATACCGTAGAAAACGGAGCATATGCCGGCAAGCCGCTTGACGAGGTTTTAAAGCATTGGGGCTATGAAGAAAAGTTCCCGATTTTAATAAAGCTTATTGACGCCAAAGACAGACTTTCGGTACAGGTTCACCCCGATAACAAATACGCCCTTGAAAACGAGGGGGAGTACGGCAAAACCGAAATGTGGTATGTGGTTGACTGCGAGGAGGGCGCACAGTTAATCTACGGCTTTAATAAGAAAATTTCAAGGTCGGAATTTGAGGAGCGCATAAAAAATAATACCCTTGACGAGGTTATGAACTATGTCCCTGTCAAAAAGGGTGATGTGTTTTTTATTAAGGCGGGTACGCTCCACGCGATAGGTAAGGGCATACTGATAGCCGAAATACAGCAAAACTCCAATACCACCTACAGAGTTTCGGATTACGGGAGATTAGGCGCTGACGCTAAGCCGCGCGAGCTGCACGTAAAAAAGGCGGTTGACGTCACCGTGACCGGCGTACCTACAATCCCTTACGGAAAAGTGGGCGAGGTTAAGAGCTTCTCCTATGGCACCGAAAGACAGCTTGCCGAGTGCGAGTACTTTAAAACCGTGAAACTCGACCTTGACGGCGAAAGGGAGATTAACGCCGAAAACGGCTTTGTGTCACTACTTGTATTAAGCGGAGAAATAACAGTAAAATATGACGGCGGTGAAGTGAAAGCCCAAAAGGGCGGAAGTATTCTTATTCCGCAGGGCTTAGAGGTGTTGCTCATAGGCAGGGCAGAGGTGATTAGCACTAAGGAAAACTAAATTAAGAAATAAAACTATTCCCATTTGCGCTTATAATTCCATTCATGAATTAAACTTATAAAGGAGCAGCGGTGGAATAACACGGAAGTAATAAAGAAAGGCAGTTACTGTTGGAGCAAGAAAAAACTTGTTCCACGGGCAAAAATCCGATGCACGAAATGTAAAATTAATTTCTGCTTTGATTTCAACTGTTTTTCGTTTTTTCCGAAAAGTCGAAATAAGTCATATTTTGACGCGCACGAAAGCGCTGTCAGACTGAATGTTAGTTACAGTCTGACAGCGCTTTTTTATATATACAGTTTTATATCTTTTGGCTTTGCTTTAATTAGAATTTGAACTTTGGCTCTGAATTAGAATTTGAACTTTGGCTCTGCCACTTGTATTCCTTTATCTTTTATGATATACTAAACCATGAAAATGTCATACCAGAAAGGAAATCTCAATGGCAGAGTCAACTTTCGTTCAGCTTCGTATAGATAACAACATAAAGCAGGATGTAATCGATGTTTTAGATTAAATCAGTATTGATAATATCAAAAGCAGTGCGGAGGAATAATGAATATGGAGCTTCAGCCCTATAATGACAAATTTCAGAAGGTAGTCAATATTATTGAAACTGCCAGAGAAAATGCCTATAAAAAGGTTAACGAGGAACTGATATTGATGTATCGGGATATCGGAAAATTTATCAGTGAGCAGTCTGCAAATGCAGCCTACGGCGATGCATTCGTTCAACAACTGGCAGGTTTTTTTGAAAAGAATTATCCGGATCTCAAAGGATTCAACCGTCGCGGACCTTATCGTATGAAACAGTTTTACGAGCTTTACAAGGACGATGAAAAAGTGTCAACACTGTTGACACAATTGAGCTGGTCAAATCATTTAAAGATTATGTCAGCCTGCAAGACAATGGACGAGCGTATTTTCTACATTAATATGTGTATAAAGGAAAGATACAGTGCCCGTGAATTGGCAAGGCAAATAGACAGCGGATATTATGAGCGATATATGCTGTCACAGAACCCGATTGCTCCGGCGATTGGCGAAGCAAAGAAAGCAACGGGCAACATCTTTTTGGATACTTATGTGCTTGATTTCCTTGATGTTCCTGATACGGTTTCCGAATTTGATCTGCAAAAGTCGATTATCCGTAACTTAAAAAACTTTATCCTGGAGATTGGAAAGGATTTTACCTTTGTAGGTGAAGAATATAGGGTACAAGTCGGAAACCACGATTACTTTATCGACCTTCTTTTCTATCATCGCGGGCTTTCCTGTTTGGTTGCTTTTGAATTAAAGATCGGAGAATTTAAGCCTGAATATGTCGGCAAGGTGAATCTGTATCTTGAAGCCCTTGACAGGGAAGTAAAGAGATAGAATGAAAATCCGAGCGTCGGCGTTATCCTGTGTGCAAGTAAAGATGATGAGGTCGTAGAATTTGCTTTGAGCCGCAGCTTGTCGCCTACAATGGTTTCTGAGTATAATCTAAAACTTATAGACAAAGCGCTATTGCAGAAAAAGCTGAAGGAATATATTGAACTGGCACAGTCATCCGAAGACGGAGAGTAACAGGGAAATTGGTCTTGTGGATGATTATAATCGCAATGGCAACTTTAGAGTGAGGAGGCTTTTAAAAGTCAGCTATAGAAGTATAAAAATACCTGTCGTAGATAGTACGTATCCGTCAAATAAGTCAGTGCCTAAACAATGTGAGATATTGAAAGTGACATCGAATGAGCTGAAATACAAAGCCTAATTAATGTAAGAACACAAGTGTATTTTTCTAATTGTCATTGGTTCCAGCTTAAAATCTCTAAAATTATTTTGACTGCAAAATTGACTGCAAAATCTATAGACATATGTTAAATAATAGACGTTGTTGATTTTATAAGTCATTCAAAAACCCCTTGTTTTAAGGCATTTTTGAAAGTTAATAGACGTATGGAAAATAATAGATATTAACGAGCATCAAACTGTTAACCGCAGGGTCGTAGGTTCGAGTCCTACAATAGGCGCCATCATTACTCCACGATGTGGAACACACTTTGAAACCCCTTGATTTTCAAGGGGTTTCAGTGTTTTTTGCTCATCTTTCTAAATTCACTTTTCAGGGCAAACAATTTGTGGTTTTCTCGGTATAACAGGACTTGAACCGTCGATACTGCTTTAAATCGTGCCCACAGAGGTAAAGGAAACGTCTTTTCTTACGAATTCAAAGAAGGTAAGAGAAGACGCACTTCTTTTATCTGAAAAACGAAACGGAAGGTGCTATTTATGAGCGAAAAATTGAAAAAAGGACAGACTGCCCCCTTGGAAACCGATATTCGAAAAATCAGTATTAAATTAATTGACGGTTTTCCGAATCACCCATTCTATGTTTTCGATGATGACGAAATGTCGGACCTGACTGAAAGTATCCGGAGAAACGGTTTGATTTCGCCGGTTATTGTACGAAAAAAAGCTGATCGGTTTGAGTTGATTTCCGGGCATCGCAGGAAACATGCCTGTGAGCTTTTAGGGCATGACGAAATAGCCTGCCGCATTGTAGAAGCAAGCGATGACGAAGCGATTATTATGATGGTCGACAGCAACTGTCAACGAACAAAGGTGCTTCCGAGCGAACGCGCCTTTGCCTACAAGATGAAGCTTGAGGCTATGAAAAGGCAGGGAAAACGTTCTGATTTGACTTCTGCGCAAGTTGCACAGAAGTTGACAAGGAAGACATCACGGCAGATCCTTGCTGAGCAGGAAGGACAAAGCCAGGATCAAATTCGCAGATATATTCGATTGACGAGCCTAGTTCCGGAGCTGCTGGAATTTGTTGATCTGGAAAAAATCAAACTGTGTCCCGCAGTGGAACTATCATACCTTGACGAAGAAGCACAAAGAGATGTTGTCGATCAGATTGATGAAACGGCCGCTTTTCCGTCTCATGCTCAAACAATCCGTATGCGCAAGGCCTTTGAGCAGGGAAAACTCAATTATGATTTGGTCAAAGCAATTATGAATGAAGAAAAACCAAATCAAAAGCCTAAATACAGTTTTTCTTATGAGCGTTTATCCACATACATTCCCAAAGAGTTGCATAGCAATCAGGTTGAAGAGTTTGTGGTTGAAGCGTTGAAGTATTATACAAGTCGAAGAAGAAAGGGAAAACAAAGCGCCGCTGCTGGAAAAAGGTGCGATGTTGCTTCTTAACTTGATGTGCTTTTAAGATAAAATACGGCTCTTGCTTTGGCAAGTAAAAAAGGTACAACACAGCAGTATACATCATATCGCCGTGTTGTTGTATTGGTAGATATTTTCACGATTCGGTGTGATAAATTAAATCAACGAATGATTTTTGCTGCTGATGTTGCAAAAGCAGCCGGCGCAAGCAAGAAAGATTCCAAAGGATGCTGTCAACAAATAAAAGAAATAGGGATTTCTTGACAAAGAGGAATCGTGCATTTATCCTGTGGTGCCGTTCCGGCACTACGGTTATAGGAAAAAAGAAAAATCGCTCCGTTAAATAACGGACAGCGGGACAGTCAATTTATAGTGGCTGCGCTGCTTTTTTTATATCTTTTCTCGAACAGTTCTTGAATTCGCCACAATTCTATGATATACTGTAGTTAACTGATTAGTTAGTTATCAAGAAGGAAGTGGCGTATATGAGAGCAACAGAGGAACAGCACAACGCACGCAAGCGCGAAATGATGGAAAAATGCTTTGAATGCTATGCCGAAAACGGGCTGACGGGCACGGGGATCAAAGCGCTTGCCGACGCTTGCGGCTGCA
>OHFR01000451.1_pt1 | contig 19531 bp, 17 predicted proteins | sample 1567531 | NCBI WGS metagenome assembly OHFR01 (sample SAMEA3879597, study PRJEB24766) | human gut metagenome | biome: human-associated habitat; feature: feces | place: USA | collected 1985/1987
CTGAGCACCCGCCCGCCACCAAGAATCCCCCGCGCGCGATTGCCGGAACCGGAAATTCTCCGTATCTTCGTATGTTGTCAGCGACAAGCGCCTGAAACAGGACGTCTGAAACAAGCGCCTGAAACACTGACACTGTAAAATTAATTGCCATGCCACAGCTATACGTCATATCAGGATGCAACGGAGCCGGGAAAACCACGGCCTCCTATGCGCTGCTGCCGGAAATGCTGGGATGCAGCCAATTCGTGAACTCCGACGAATTCGCCAAGAGCCTCTCCCCATTCAGCCCGGACGCGGCATCCATCCAAGCCGGCAAACTCATGCTGTTGAAAATGAACTACCTGTTCAGACGACACGAAGACTTCGCCATCGAAACCACATTGGCTACCAGAAGCCTCAAACGCATGATTGACCGCGCCCGCGAACAAGGCTACACCGTGACGATTCTCTACTTCTGGCTGAACTCGCCCGAACTCGCCGTCGAACGCGTGCGCGCCAGAGTCGCGGCAGGCGGCCACAACATCCCCGAACCCGTCATCCGCCGACGCTATACAGCAGGACTGCATTATTTTTTCAATGTCTATAAGTCAATGGCTGACAGGTGGATACTGGCCGACAACTCCCAGATACCTTTCCGCGTCGTCGCAGAAGGACAGAAAAACAGACTTGTCATAAAAGACGAAGAAACATATATGAAAATACGTCAACTCGCCGAAGAAGCGAACAACGTCATAGAAGAAAAACAAAAATGATATCGGACAAGCAATACTATTTGGACATATTCAAGGTCGGAGACACTGACCTTCAGAAACTTACGGAAACGGCACTCTTGCATGGAGGCGACTACTGCGACCTCTACTTCGAGAATACGATGAACCAGACGCACCAGCTGATAGACGGCGAAGTGTCATCCGGCGGCTTGAACATTGACTATGGCGTCGGCATCAGGGTACTCTGCGGAGAAAAGACAGGTTATGCCTACTCCGAAAGCACCACGTGGAAAGACATGGAAAGCGCAGCGATAGCCGCATCCGCCATCTCACAAGGCACGGCTGTGACACCTCGCGACACACGCAGCATCGGCGCCACATACACCGCGCAGAAAAACAACGGCGACCGCCTGGTCAGGAGACTTTATCCCGGCCGGCCGAACCCGGCAGCCGACAGATATCCTATTGTCAATGACTGGCGGCAGGAAAGCCCTTCCGTAGCAGTCGGATTCCTCGGAAAACTGGAACAGGCCATCAAAATCCGCGATAGCCGCATCACCAGCGTAATCTGCGCATTGTCCAGTCAGACAAGCGATTACCTCATGTACAACTCCTTCGGCGAAATGAAATACGAAACCCGCCCGATGACCACTGTACAAGCCATGCTCGTGGCTGACAACGGAAGCCGCAAAATCCAGAAAAACGTATCGCGCAGCCTCAGGAAAGGCGCAGAAATGCTCACCGACGCATTGATAACCGAACTCGCCGGAAAAATCACCGACGGACTGGACAATGCCTTCGAAGCGGTGCGCCCTAAAGGTGGCCAGATGCAGGTGGTCATGGGCGCCGGAGCATCAGGAATTCTGCTGCACGAAGCCATGGGACACGCATTTGAAGCCGACTTCAACAGGAAAGGCCAGTCGATATTTTCCGACAAGATGGGCAAGCGGGTCTGCCCGGAAGGCATCAATATCGTGGACGACGCGACCATCCGCGGCAACCGGGGATCGCTTAATTTCGATGACGAAGGAGTGCCGGGACAGAGGACTACAATGGTCGAAGACGGCATCCTGACTTCGTACCTCCACGACCGCATCAGCGCCAGGTACTACAGCGTCGCCCCGACCGGCAACGGAAGACGCGAAACATTCCGCTCCAGCCCGATCCCACGCATGCGCGCCACCTATATGGAAAGCGGCAACGCCGAGCCTGACGGCATCATCGCCTCAGTACGTAAAGGCATCTATGTCAATGAATTCAGCAATGGACAAGTGAAAATCGGGGAAGGGGATTTCACCTTCTTCGTGAAAAGCGGCTTCCTCATCGAAGACGGCCGGCTCACACGTCCGATAAAGGATATCAATGTCATTGGCAACGGCCCGCAGGCATTGAAAGACATTATGGCCGTAGGCAACGATTGCGTCATCGACGACAGTGCCTGGACCTGCGGAAAAGGACAGTCGGTACCGGTTTCATGCGGCATGCCGACGGTATTGGTAAACAATCTTCTGGTAGGAGGAGAACAAGATGGAGAATAAACTGGAATTCGCTATAACAGAGGAAGAAACGAGGATTGCCGACCGGAGCGTGGCACTCGCGGTCGAGGCAGGCGCATCGGCGGTTCAAGTGACATTGGACAAGGCAAGAACGGAAATCTACGCCCTTCTGGACGGGGAACTCGACAACATCCGCCAGACCGGCGACAGGGCATTGATCTTCAAGGTATATGCCGACGGGAGATACGGCGTTTTCTCCACCAACAGGCTGGAAGAGAGCAGCATACGCGACTTGCTGGTGAAAGCCGTGCAGAACGTGCGGATGCTCGCGCCCGACCGGTTCAGGAAACTGCCGGCAAAGGAAGATACTGCCAATGATGCCGTGCGTGGCGACGAAATGGGACTTGTCTGGTACGGATATGACACCGTGACGGCAGACGAAAAACTGGCAATGGCGAAAAATGTCTCCGTGTTCGCGGAGTTCCGCGAGGCAGCACCGGATAGAAACTGGAAAGTGGTATCCGAAGAAGTGGAATACAACAACACATTGACTGACACATATTTGACGAACTCAGACGGCATACATTGCCGCCATACAGAAACCTCATTCGAAGTCTGCGCCCAGGTGACGGTCGAGGACAATGCCGGCGACAAGTACAGCGGTTTCTGGTGGGATTACAGCATCAGCCCCGAAAAAGTCCGCGCTTCCGACTGCGGCCATAAGGCCGTGATGCAGGCTGTCAGCCAGATAGGTCCTGTCAATGCTGATGGCGGCCGTCATGTTATGGTGGTTTCTAACAGGATTGCCGGACGATTGCTCCAGCCGGTCCTGGATGCTCTCGGGGGCAGGGCGATACAGCAGAAATCTTCATTCCTGACGGACTCTCTCGGTAAACAGATATTTGCCAAGGGGCTGAATATCATGGATATGCCTAGGGAAAAAGGCAAATGCGGAGCGATTCTTTTCGAGCAAGACGGAAGGGCGTGTCTGAACCGGGAAATCATTACCGACGGCGTGGTCATGGAATATTTCATCAGCACATACATGTCCGGAAAACTCGACATGCCTGCTACCTCCGAATGTGCCAACCGGCCGGTGGTAAAGCCGTTCGTCAGCAGCGAACTGGTTGAAGGTCAGGACAATGCATCTGTGTCCGGCAGCATTGGCGAAGCCGAAATCCTGGGCCTCTGCGGAAGCGGAATCCTGGTGACCGACTTCAATGGAGGTAATTGCAATGCCGCCACCGGTGATTTTTCGTATGGCGTGGAGGGGCTTCTTTTCGAGAACGGAAAAGTCACGGCTCCGATATGCAACATGCTGATTACCGGCAATATAGTGCAATTGTGGAACAACCTCATTGCCGCTGGAAATGATCCGTTGGACGGCATGAGCCGTCAGGTTCCTACCGTGGCATTCAAAGATGTGAATTTCAGTTCGTAAGTAAACGCTTTGAAAACGAAAGATAATCCGTAACTTTGCAGCATATACAAGACATATTAAAATATAATATAATGAAAATAGAGAACAACAAGGTAGTCGAGCTTGAATACGAGCTCTCTGTAGATGGAAAAGTGGTAGATAAGACTACCGAAATGACAGGTCCTCTGGATTACATACATGGTACGCACATGCTGTTGCCGAAATTCGAATCCGAAATCGAGGGCATGGAGCCTGAAAGCGAATTTGCATTCACATTGACCCCGGAAGAGGGCTATGGCGAGTACGATTCCAAGCGCAAGTTCGACATCCCGAAATCATCATTCGAGGTGGACGGCGCCATCAGGGAAGACCTGTTGGTCATCGGCAGAGTAATTCCGCTGCTGAACAGCTCCGGCATGGTAGTTCAGGGCACGGTTGCCGAGATCCACGAAGATACAGTGACCATGGACTTCAATCATCCGATGGCTGGCAAGACATTGAATTTCAAGGGAAAGATTGTCTCTGTACGTGACGCTACCGAGAAGGAACTGACCGAAGGCCTGCATGGCGAATTCGCGCCGCAGGAAGGTGGCTGCTGCCATCACGGCAAGGGTGGCGGATGCTGTCACGGCGAGGGCCACGGCGAAGGTGACCACGAGTGCTGCCATGGCGAAGGACATGGTGAAGGTCATGAGTGTCATTGCCACGAAGAAGGCCACGAGTGCCACTGTCACGAAGAAGGTGGTGACCACGAATGCCACTGTCATGATGAAGGTCACGAGTGCCACTGCCACGAGAATTAACCACGGTTTTGAAGACAGCAGTCGTCATACTTAATTGGAACACAAAGAACTACCTCGAAAAGTTCGTTCCTGGCATACTTCGCTCGATTGAAGGCGAAGACGCCGGACTCGTCGTAGCCGACAGCGCCTCCACGGACGGGTCAATGCAGATGATGGCGGAGAAATTTCCAAGTGTCAGACGCATTGAACTGGACAAGAACTACGGATTTACGGGAGGTTACAACCGCGCGCTGGAACAGATTGACGCCGAGTATTTCGTGCTGCTGAATTCAGATATTGAAGTACCTGACGGGTGGCTCCATCCATTGACGGAAACATTGGACCGGAACCCGGACGTGGGCGCGTGCGCACCGAAACTGCATTCATGGTACGAAAAAGACAAGTTCGAGTATGCCGGTGCCGCCGGTGGCTACATCGACAGCTTCGGCTTCCCGTTCTGTCGCGGACGCATCATGAAAATGGTGGAAACGGATGAAGGCCAATACGATACGCCTGCTGATGTCCTGTGGGCCACGGGCGCATGCCTGATGGTGAGAAGCGAATTGTTCAATTCCCTAGGCGGACTGGATGACAGGTTTTTCGCCCACATGGAAGAAATCGACCTCTGCTGGAAAATGCAGCTTGACGGCTACAAGGTCAGGATTGTCCCCGAATCAGTCGTTTACCATATAGGAGGCGGGACATTGCCGCAGACATCCCCTTGGAAACTGAAACTGAACTACAGGAACAACCTCATGCTTCTGGAAAACAACCTTCCGATAACATACGCATTGGAAATGCTGCGTAAGAAAATTCGTGCGGGCAAGAGATACGAAGACATTGACCTTGAGAAAATTGGGAAGATGGCCGCAAGGCGTGCGGAAAGGCGGATTTTCTGGAGGATGGTCGTGGACGGGTGCACGGCGGCAGCCTATCTGCTGATGCTGAAGCGTGACCTTTTCAAGGCGGTTCTCCAGGCGCATGGCGAATTCAAGAAACTGTCGCGGAAATGGTCGCCGCACAATGTGGAACAATATCTCGCCAGCATTGCCGGGCCGGAAGACGGATATTTCGACGAAAACAGTATGCCGGAAGTCCGCGGAATTTATGGACATTGGATTATCCCGCGTGCTATTTTCCTCGGACAGAGGGCTTTCGCAGCGGTGAGGAAATATTTCTAAACATAGGACTATGGTAATCATCATTGAAGGCGCAGGTGAAGTAGGTTCTCACCTTGCCAAGATGCTCAGCAATGAAGCCAATGACATCACGGTCATCGACTGCGATGAGGAGAGGCTTGCGAAACTGAACACCACCGCCGATGTAGTAACAATTCTCGGTGACCTGTCCTGCATCAAGATACTGAAGGATGCGGGAGTGGAACATGCGGACCTTTTCATCGCCGTAAATCCGAGCGCATCACAAGATGTGAATATCGTCAGTGCGCTACTGGCCAAGAAGTTAGGCTGCAAGAAGGTCTGCGCCCGCATCAACAATGAAGAATATCTCTCCTACGAGAACAAATACCTCTTCACGGAAATGGGCATTGACCTGATGTTCTATCCGGAGAAGATTGCCGCAGGAGAAATCGCGGGTCTGCTGAAGCGTACGGCTTCTACCGAGACGATGGATTTTGCGCGCGGAAAGCTGCAGCTTTCAGTATTCAAGCTGGAAGACGATTCGCCGATCATTGACATGAAGGTGGCGGAGTTCGCGGCAGCCGTGACATTCGGCACGCAGTTCCGTGTGGTTGCGATTTCGCGTGACGATACGACCATCATGCCGAAATACGATACGAAATTCAAGTATCACGACCTTGTTTTCATCATAACGACGCGCGAAGGTGTGGCGCCGCTGATGAATTTCCTCGGAAAGAGCAACATCGAGATAAACAATGTCATGATTCTGGGCGCGAGCGCGGTAGGGGAGATGGTGGCATCCGGCATCAGCGGCCAGGTGGACACCGTAAAAATTATCGACCCGGACAAGAAACGTTGTTTGGAACTCAGCGAGATTACTGATGACAATGTGCTGGTAATCAATGGAGACGGGCGCGATTCGGATTTCCTGCTGGAAGAAGATATTAAGGATTACGACGCATTCGTAGCTGTTACGGGGAATGACGAGGCGAACATCCTGGCGTGCGTGGTGGCGAAGCGTTTCGGCGTGGAACGGACAATCGCCGAGGTGGAAAACCTCGAATATATCCGTCTGGCCGAAGAGATGGGAGTCGATGCCGTCATCAACAAGAAGCTTATCACCGCCGGCAAAATCTTCAAGATGACCCTCAGCAACAAGGTCCGTTTCGTTAAATACATGAGCGGAACCAATGCCGAGATTCTCGAATACATAGTCGCGCCGGACAGTCTCATTACACGCAATGCATTGAAAGACATTGATTTCCCGACCAATGCCATCATAGGCGGCATTATCCGTGGCAACGATTATTTCATAGCCGTCGGCGACACCCGCATCGAAGCCTACGACCGCGTAGCCGTCTTCGCCCTCCCGTCCGCCGTAAAAGAAGTCGACCGCCTGTTCAGATAAAATAGTTATGGCATCCTACTTACAAATAGAAAACATCAGCAAGAGTTATGGTCCGAAAGTGCTGTTCGAGCATATCGGATTCAATATAAATGAAGGGGACAAGATTGCGCTCATCGCACCTAACGGAACTGGAAAATCGACATTGCTGCGCATACTTGCGGGTAACGACAAATCCGATTCCGGCGGGAAAATCACCTTTCTGAAACACATCAGGATAGCATTTCTGGAACAGGAATTCGAACACGACCCCGAGAAGGACATCTTTACGCAGGTATTGGACTCCAGCAAGAAATTCACTGACGGGCTGGATGACGATGCAATGTTCGCCTATGAACTGAGAATCAAGAAGTTCCTGACAAGTTTCGGACTCCAGGAAGGCAGTCTGATGAAAAACCTCTCCGGAGGCGAAGTGAAAAGGGTGGCATTGACCGTGATGCTGGCATCGGAAGCCGACTTCTTCATCATGGACGAGCCCACCAACCACCTCGACATTGACGCCATCGAATTCCTGGAAAACTACCTCGGACACTCCCGCAGCACCCTCCTGATGGTCACCCACGACCGCTATTTCCTTGACCATGTGTGCAATACGGTGATGGAACTCGACCACGGGGCAGTCTATACCTACAAGGGAAACTACGAGAACTACCTGGAAAAGCGGCAGGAACGCATCGACAACTATAATGCCGAGACCGCCAAGGTGAACAACATACTGCGCCGCGAACTCGAATGGATACGCAGCTCGCCATGTGCCAGAACCGGAAAGGCGAGATACCGCATCAATGCATTCTACGACTTGAAGGACAGGGCTGAACAAGTCTACACCAGCGGAAAAGTGAACCTGGACGAGATGGGGAAAGGCTCACGGCTCGGAAACAAGATAATTGACTGTAAGGATGTGAGTTTCAGCTATGGACCGGATGTCTATCTGGACCATTTCACGTATAATTTCCAGCGGTTCGAACGCGTCGGCATAGTCGGCAAGAACGGCACCGGCAAATCCACGTTCCTGAACATTCTCACCGGCAACATCCCGGAAGACGGGCAATTCAGCGGAATCATCGAACGCGGCGAATCCCTGAAAATAGGCTTCTATCGCCAGACTGGCATGAAATTCAATGAAGACCAGACGGTTATGGAGGTGGTGAGCGACATGCATCTGCTGAACCAATTCCTTTTCAGCCATGACATGTTCACCACCAAGGTATCTAAGCTCTCCGGAGGCGAACGCAGACGGCTCTACCTGATGACCATCCTGATGCAGAACCCGAACCTGCTCATTCTCGACGAGCCGACCAATGACCTCGACATCGTGACGCTCGACGTGCTGGAAGAATACCTGAAAGACTTCAAGGGATCATTGATCATCGTATCCCACGACCGGCACTTCCTCGACCGCCTCGTCGACCACCTCTTCATCTTCTGCGGCGACGGCAAGGTGAAGGACTTCATCGGCTCTTACAGCGAGTACCACGAATATATAAAGGAGTACGAAGCCCGGCAAAAGGCTGCCGCCCGTGAAAAGGCTGGCGCCAATGTCCGTGTCAATGCTGATGTGACCGATGCCGACAAGCCGACCAAGAAGAAAAAGCTTACATACAAGGAGCAGAAAGAGCTGGAACAGATTGAAACAGACCTGGATACGCTTGGAAAAGAGAAAGCCGGACTGGAACGGGACCTCGCATCAGGCACCCTTCCTTATGAGAAGATTCAGGAAGTGTCTGCGCGGTTCGGCGAAGTGAAAGACCTCATGGATGAGAAAGAAATGCGTTGGCTGGAACTACAGGACAGCATCCGATAGCCCGTCACACACACAATACAAACAAAAAAAACATATAATAATGGCAAGATTTTTTGACCCGCCTGCACCGAAGCAACAGCTTCCGTCAGAGAAAGTTCCTAAAGTTTTCAATGCGATGAGATGGAAGGTATTCCTTGGAGCCTTCCTCGGATATGCCGGATATTATCTGGTCCGCAAAAACCTCTCACTCGCAGCCCCGGACATGATCAAGGACGGAATCCTCGATGCCGGAAAAGTAGGACTTGCAATGTCAGCGGTATCTATCGCCTATGCATTCAGCAAGTTCATCATGGGCAGCGTATCGGACCGCTCGGACTCCCGTAAGTTCCTCTGTGTCGGACTGGTACTCTCCGCATTGGTAATGATTCTCACCGGCGTCATCCCTTATGGCGCGAACACGGCGCTGAACACGACCGTCATTTTCATCCTCATGCTAGTGGTAGGATGGCTCTCCGGAATGGGCTGGCCTCCATGCGGCCGAATCATGACACACTGGTTCTCCCAGAACGAGAGAAGCTTCAAGATGAGCATCTGGAACGTATCCCACACCATCGGCAGCTTTGCGCTCGGATTCCTGGCCATCGCAGGCGTGGCACTTTTCGCCTTTTTCGCCCCGACATTCGGCATTGACCCTGCACAGGCATGGCGAGGAAACTTCATCTTTCCGGCGCTCATTGCGATAGCCATTGCAATATTCTGCTGGTGGGCGATCCGCGACACCCCTGAATCATGCGGCCTCCCGTCCGTACAGGAATACCGCAACGACTACAGCGGCGTGAAGAGCAAAGGCCCTGCCGGCGACAAGCTCCCGTTCAAGGTCCTTTTCATCGACTACGTCTTCAAGAACAAACTCCTCTGGATCGTCGCCCTCAGCAACATCTTCGTATACATGGTGCGCTACGGTATCGGCGACTGGTCACCGACCTTCCTTCAGGATGCCGGCATCATGACCGCCGACGAAAGCAAGGTGGCATTCTCCGTACATAACCTCATCGGTGCATTCGGAACCATCCTCTGCGGCCTCGCCACATCCAAGATTTTCAAGGGCCGTTGCGCTCCGATGAACGTCATCTGCATGATAGCATGTATGTTAGGTGTCCTCATCTACTGGTTCGTAGGCGCCGGATATGTAGCGATGAGCCCGGCTCTCCAGAAGACGCTCGTCTACGTCGCACTCTGCCTCATCGGCTTCTTCATCTATGGCCCTGTGGCACTTACGGGCGTACAGGCATTGAACCTCGTGCCTAAGAACGCAGCAGGAACTGCAGCAGGTTTCGTAGGTCTCTTCGGCTACTTCATCGGTGACGCCATCTGCTCCAAGATTTTCGTCGGCAGCGTCGCGAACCACCTCGGCTGGAACGCTGCGAACCTGACTGTCGCCATCGGCGCCGGAATCGGTGTCCTCCTCTGCGCAATGCTCATCAAGAGTGAAAAGTCAATGACCAACAACTAGGATTTTATATGACAAACGTTGCAATCTTCGTTTCCGGCGGCGGAACCAACTGTGAAGCCATCATCAGGCATTTCGCAGGCTCACATGACGTGAAAATCTCCCTCGTTCTCAGCAACCGTGTCGACGCCTATGCGCTGGTGCGCGCCCAAAACCTCGGAATCCCGACCATCGTGGTTCCGAAAAAACAGTTCAATGACGAGGCTTACATGATGGCGCTCATGAAGCAGTTCGGCATCGATTTCATCGTGCTCGCCGGCTTCCTGCTCGTCGTCCCTGATTTTCTTATCAATGCTTATGAACACAAGATGGTCAATCTGCATCCCGCATTGCTCCCCAAGTTCGGAGGTATGGGAATGTACGGACATCATGTTCACGAAGCGGTCAAGGCAGCGGGGGAGACCGAAACCGGTATGACGGTCCATTACGTTAGTAATCAGGTAGACGGTGGTGAAATCATCGCCCAGTACTCGACACCGATTTCTCCGGACGATACGCCGGACGATATCGCAGCCAAAGAACACGTTCTGGAGATGCAACATTTTCCTGAAATTTTGGAAAAAATACTGTCAAAATAGAAATTTGATAATTTATGCCGTAAATTTTCAAATGCTTTTTGGCCGGTCTGAAGCACTTTAAATCATTTATTGCCCACTTGCGCCAGAAAATGGCGCAAGTGGGTTTTATGTTTGTCGGGGCGCTTGTTCTTGCGCTAAAATATGGCGCATGTAAATTTCTATGCATGATTTTACATGGGGGAGCCCGTCCGAAAAGTGCCTTATCAGCCGGTTCCACCCCTTCCAAAGCCTTGCAGGAGGCAGATTGTAATTCGAAATTCCGACTTTTCGGACAGGCTGGGGGGGGGAATAGACGATAATATGCTAAAAATGAGGATGTTGCAAGTGTAAACATCCTCATTCTGAAATATTCTTGTCGAAATCGACGTTACCCGATGAAATACCTCATCAGCGATGTCTGCGGTATCTGCTTGTCCGACACAGGAATGAAGTAATGCAGGAATTTCATGAGCCTGTGCGCCTCGCTGTACTCCGGACAATTCTTAGGCACCGTCGCCAGAATCCTCTCGGCATGGCTTCTCAGCACCGCGAACTCCACCAGATATGCGGAATTGAACAATACGTCCGCATCCTCCTGGTACGGATAGATCCATTTCACCTCCGCGCGGCGGACATTGGGCCAGTTCGAGATGGTCTCCCGGGCCGAGAAAGCACCTTTGTTGAAGTCGCGCACGATGCGGCGCAGCAGGCGGTTGTCGCTGGTCGGTATGCAGTTGTGGTCGTCCAGCGAGTAGCTGGTGATGGTATTGATGAAAATCTTGAACTTCTCGGAATCGGAAATATTGTCCAGCAGTTTCGGGTTCAATGCGTGCAGGCCTTCGATGAGCAGCACGGAGCCTTCTTCCAGTTCAAGGCTCTTGCCGTTATATTCACGTATGCCCGTAACGAAGTTATATTCAGGTACTTCCACGGTCTCTCCGGAAATCAGTCTTAACACATCTTTCTGGAGCTGCACGTGGTCCACGGTGTCGAAATTGTCGAAATCGTAGCTTCCGTCCGGCAGTTTCGGCGTATCCAGCCTGTTTACGAAATAGTCGTCCGTGGAGAACGAAATCGGGTGCAGTCCGCATGTCATCAGCTGGACGCTCAAACGCTTGCAGAACGTGCTTTTTCCGCTGCTGGTCGGTCCGGTGATAAGTACGATCCGCACCTTCTGCGGTGACCTGTACCTCTTGTTGATTTCCTCTGCTATCTGGACTATCTTCTTCTCCTGCAATGCTTCCGCTACCTGGATAAGGTCTGTGGCCTTGCCGTCCAGACACGCCTTGTTCACGTCGCCGACATTATCCAGGCCCATGATGCTGTTCCATTTGATGGCCTCCGAGAACACTTCGAAGGTCTTCGGCTGCTCATGGAACGGCGCAAGCTGCTCTGGATGGTGTCTGTCCGGCACGCGGAGCAATGCCCCGTTACGGTACGGCGTCAAATCCCAGATTTTCAGGTATCCGGAGCTAGGAACCAGCACATCATAATAATAGTCAGCTGTCCCGCCGAGCGTATAATAGCTGATGTAGACCTCGCCGCAAGACTCCAGCAGCTTCACCTTGTCGAAATGTCCGAGCTTCCGGAACAAGTCGATTGCTTCCGCGATCTGCACTTCGTGCCGGTGAAACTGAATATCCTCTTCGACAATCTCGCGCATCCGCGCCTTTATCAGGTCAATGTCCCTGGCAGACAATGGATTACCATCGCACTTGTCAATGCTGCAGAAGAATCCTTTCGAGATGGGGCGGCGCATCACGACCTTGCAGTCCGGGAAAATGTCCAATGCCGCCTTATATAATAGGAAGCAGAGTGAACGGCTGTAGACATTGCGCCCGCTGTAGGTGCGGTAATCCAGAAATTCGATGTCGCGGCTTTGGTAGGCCCTGAATTTCAGGCCCTGGGCGACATTGTTCACCCTTGCGGCAATGATTTCATAAGGTTTCTCGAAGTCGAATTCATTGATCATGTCGAGAAGCATCGTGCCCTCCTGGAACTCCTTGTAAGTTCCTGTGTTCTTGCAGAATATCTTTACCATTGATTCCGTATGTGATTGTTTATGTCCCAAATCAGCGTCTGCTCATGATTGGAATTTGCACAAAAATAGATAACTTTACGAAAAATTAAAAATAATGAGCCAAATCCACGTAATAGACCATCCGATGATCCAGCATAAACTGACGATCATGAGGAAAAAGGAAACCGGTTCTAAAGATTTCCGCGAATTACTTAAAGAGATTTCACTTCTTATGGGCTACGAGGTTACCCGTGACCTGCCGTTGGATGACATTGAAATCGAAACCCCTATCTGCAAGACCATGGCCAAGAAAGTTTCCGGAAGGAAACTGGCTATCGTGCCTATTCTTCGTGCCGGCATCGGTATGGTGGATGGTTTGCAGACACTCGTTCCGGTAGCGAAGGTCGGACATATCGGCCTTTATCGTAACGAGGAGACCCATGTACCTGTAGTGTATTACTGCAAGCTTCCGGAGGATATAAACCAGCGTCTCGTCATCGTGACCGACCCGATGCTCGCAACCGGCGGCAGCGCCTGCGATGCATTGTCAATGCTGAAGGAGCGTGGCTGCAACAATATCCGCCTCATGTGTCTCGTGTCAGCTCCTGAAGGAATCGCACGTGTGCAGAAGGAGCATCCTGACGTAGATATCTACGTGGCAGCAGTCGATGACCATCTGAACAAGGACGCCTACATCGTTCCTGGTCTGGGTGATGCCGGCGACCGTATCTTCGGCACCAAGTAATTTGTTTTAATCGCATAAAAAAACAGCGCTGTGATAATTCACAACGCTGTTTTTTTAGTAGATATCATTTTTAGCACTCTGTAGCTGACTCGAGTTTCTTCATGATAGAGAAGATGAAGAGGGCTGAGAGGATACAGAGAGTGATTAGCAGGCTCCATACACCCCACAGAGGAATCTTGTTCCAGAGAAGTCCAGGGATGGAAACGAGGTAGTTTCCGAGAGCAGTGGCAGCGAACCAGCAGCCCATCATTGCACCTTTATATTTAGGAGGAGCAACCTTGGAAACGAAGGAGATACCCATAGGAGAGAGCAGAAGCTCTGCGAATGTCAATACCAGGTATGTGGAAATCAGCCAGTCCGGTGAGATGAGATCCGGGCTTACTGTTCCGCCGAGTTCCTTCGGAGATGCCAGGTTCATGGATGCGAATGTGAGGATACCGAAACCGATGGCTGCCACGAACATGCCCAGACCGATCTTACGAGGTGCTGAAGGCTCCTTGCCTTTCTTCGCCAATGCGCCGAAGATGGCGAGCGATACAGGGGTCAATGCCACTACGAAGAACGGATTGAACTGCTGGAAGTCTGACGGAAGGATGTTTACGATAGCCGGCATTCCTGCATAAATGGCGTATGCGCCGCCCCAGAGAAGAAGTGTGACTCCGCCGCATAGTGCCTTGCCGCTTGTCTTTTCAGACTGGAATGCGCCGAACAGCGTATAAATGGAAACGGCGATGAGGAACAGGCTCCAGATGTTGAATCCGATTCTGGTAGCTCCTGTTACGGTGCTGGCTGTGTAGTCTCTTGCGAACAATGTCATTGTCGCTCCGTTCTGATGGAATGCCATCCAGAAGAAGATGACCACTGCAAACACGAGCATGAGGGCTGTGATGCGGCTCTTGGTCTGCTCCGGAGTGAGTTCCGCTTCTGCCTTCTGTCCTGCAGATGCCTGCTTTACATTGACGTCAGCATCCTTGAACCATGAACGGCAGCTGAAGTAGATGGCTACTGAAATGATAAGGGAGATGCAGGCGATTCCGAAGCCGTAATTGTATGCTGTAGAGAGCTTTTCGATATAGAACTGGCTGAATGTGCCGAGGTCCATCCCTGCGGAACCTGACATGGTGTCGGCGATAGCCTGGAGTTTTTCGGCATTGGCAAGATTGCCGTCCATGATCTGGTGGGCGAGTGCAGGGACATTGGCATCATATACGAGGCCGGATTTGCCGAGGAAGAAATTGGTGACAGCCTTTGCCATTGAAGGAGCGAACATCGCACCGATGTTGATGGCCATGTAGAACAAGCTGAACGCCGAGTCTCTCTTGGCTGCGTATTTAGGGTTGTCGTAGAGGTTGCCGACCATTACCTGGAGATTGCCCTTGAACAGTCCGGTTCCGACAGCGATGAGTGCCAATGCGCCGAACATCAGGATCTTACCTGCGATGTCCGGTCCCGTAGGAATCGCGAGGCAGAGATAACCTACGAACATGACGGCGATACCGGTGGTAACGCATTTGCCGTAGCCTATCTTGTCGGCCAACATTCCTCCGAAAAGCGGCATGAAGTAAACCGCAGCGAGGAAAATGGAATAAATCTGAGTGGAGACGGCTGCGCTGAATCCGAATTTCGCCTGGATGAACAGGAGGAAGATAGCGAGCATCGTGTAGTACCCGAAGCGCTCTCCGGTGTTGGCGAGAGCGAGGGCGAACAATCCTTTCGGCTGGTCTTTGAACATTGTCTTCTAATATTTTTAAGGTTTAAATTTCCTTACTGTGTTGCTTTTCAGCTTATTTGATGGAAAAGGCCGTGGTAAACCGTTTCCATTATTGTGCAAACATACATAAATTTTCTTATATTTGCCATGCTGTGGGCTTCAGAAGTTGAAAAAGTGAAACAGGATTTATGAGCGCGGGAGTGAAAATAACGGAAATGCTGATGCGGCTGCTTGCGTTGCAGCCCCTGAAAATGCATTATTTCTGGGGGAGGTGCCTTTCATGGTTCGTCTCCGGGCCGATGCATTACAGGCGTGACGTGGTGATGATTAATCTGGCACGGTCGTTTCCGGAGAAAAAATACAGTGAGCTCCTTAAGATTGCCGATGATTTCTACAAACATTTCGGGGACCTGTTCGCCGAGACTTTTTGGTTCGCCGGATCGCATGACACGAAGAGACTCAGGGACTCGCATATCTGCGAAATGGAACATGCCGATGTGCTGAACCGGCTGTACAATGATTGTCCCGGAGTCATTGTCCTGAATTCCCATCTCGGAAACTGGGAACTTACCGGCGGTATCCTGAATTACGTCTATGCCCCGGACAAGGTGGATTTCGGCGAGAAGAACACGACGGTTGTCTACAAGGAACTTTCCAACAGTTTCTGGGACAAGGTTTTCGGTGACAACCGCTGTGCGCCGATTGCGAAGGAGAACAAGGAGACTTGCTATGTGGAGTCGCGCAAGATCTTGCGTTTCGTCATTGCCCACCGTAATGAAAAGTGGCTGTATATTTTCCCGACGGACCAATGCCCTTACAAGTATGCTTCGGCACACACCGTGGACAATTTCATGCATCAGCCGACATTGACCATGACGGGAGGCGCGGCGCTGGCGCACAAGTTCGGTTTCGCGGTGGTCTACATGGCTTTCAAGAAGAAAGAGGGCTTCGGTTACAAGATGTCGTTCAGGGAAATTTGCACGGATGCATCGAAATTCACGCCGGAAGATATCATGAACAAGTTTTACTCCTATTTGGAGGAAGATATAAATGCTCAGCCGGAGAATTATCTCTGGACTCATAAAAGATGGAAAAAATAAGTATGAAAATGAATAAGTTGATTTTGGCAGGGGCCGGAATGATTTTGGCTGCTGCAATGTCTGCCCAGGACCCGGAGGGCAGCCTCGTTTATTCGTTGCCTTCTACGACCGTCAGGCTTCAGGTGAAGGCTCAGAAGGAGAATTTCTATGCCGGTCCGTATGCGAAATATGCCCAGAAATATCTGGGAATCGATGCGCGTCAGAAGGATGCCGTGACCTGTACCGTGACGTCCGTGACCATGGAGTCATACACTGAGGCTGACCAGGCTGTACGCTATACGATTGCCCCGGGCGCCCGGATGCCGGCCTTCCTCACATTGACCTCACAGGGGCTGGTGTCGGTGGCTTCAGGTGCTGCGGAGTCGACGGAATGGCGCTTTCCGGCTGCCGGCAAGGCTGATTTCTCGGACAAGGGCCTGACTTCGAACCTTACTTCCGAATCCACCACGCTTTATCGCAATGTGAAGAACGAGACGGCGTACAACAAGGTGGCTGTCCAGCAGGAGATGGTGGTTCAGAAGTCATTGGAATCCAGAGCGAAAGAGGCTGCGGAGATGATTTTCAACCTCAGGAAGAAGAGAGTGCAGATCGTGACAGGCGACACTGACGCGACTTTCAACGGCGAAGCCATGCAGGCTGCCGTGAGCGAGATTACGCGTCTCGAAAACGAGTATATGTCAATGTTCATCGGATACAGCGAGTACTCGGAACAGCAGATGAATTATGAGATAGTTCCTTCGAAAGAGAATGAGTCCCAGCTGTATGTTGCGTTCCGTCTTTCTGATTCCAATGGTCTCGTGCCGGCGGATGACTTGTCAGGAAAGCCGTATCTGATGGAGCTCGTGCCGCAGGATGTCAAGATTCCGGATGAGAAGGGTGCACGCGTCAAGGGCATCGTAGCGCATTACCGCATACCGGCAGTGTGCACAGTGAAGCTCAGTGACGGTGTCAATGTCTTGCTGCAGAGCAGGATACCGGTTTATCAGCTCGGTGTCGAAAGCACATTCCCTATAGTAGTGAAATAACTATATAATTAATTATAGAATTATGACAATTAAAGATTTAGAGCCGAAAAGCGTATGGACCAACTTCTACGATTTTTCGCAGGTTCCACGTCCGTCCAAGCATGAGGAAAAAGCACAGGAGTTTCTTCTTGAATGGGGTAAGAAGCACAATGTCGCTGTCGAGAGAGATGAAACGGGAAATATAATTTTCAGAAAGCCGGCTACACCGGGATACGAGAACAGAAGGGGTGTCATCCTTCAGGCGCACATGGACATGGTGCCTCAGAAGAACAACGATACTATTCACGATTTTACAACAGATCCCATTGAAACCTATGTTGACGGTGATTGGGTGAAAGCCAAAGGAACCACGCTGGGAGCAGATAATGGTTTGGGAGTAGCTGCCATTATGGCGGTGCTCGAAGATAATAACTTGAAGCATGGCCCATTGGAAGCCCTGATTACCAAGGATGAAGAAACGGGAATGTATGGTGCATTCGGTTTGAAACCCGGAACTATGCAAGGGGAAATTCTGCTGAACCTTGATTCTGAGGACGAAGGCGAACTCTATATCGGCTGTGCCGGTGGTCTTGATATTACTGCTACTTTGGAATATAAGGAGGAGACGCCTATGGCCGATTTCGTTGCCCGTAAGATTACGCTGAAAGGTTTGCGTGGCGGTCACTCCGGTTTGGAAATCAATGAAGGGCGCGGTAATGCCAATAAATTGCTGGCACGCATCGTACATGATTTGCTGATTGAGTTTGACTCCCAGCTGGCAAGTTTTGAAGGTGGTAATATGCGTAATGCTATCCCCCGCGAAGCACATGCGGTATTGGTGTTCAATCCTGAGGATATGGACGGTTTGGAAGATTATATGAAGGAATACGAGGCACAACTGAATGACGAATATGCTCCGATTGAAAGTGGTATTACCCTGAGTATAGAAGAGGTAACTCTACCCACTGCCGTTGTTCCTTCAGAAATTCAGGATAATATGATTAACGTGTTGATGGCTTGCCAGAATGGTGTGATGCGTATGATTCCTACTGTTCCCGATACTGTAGAAACTTCCTCCAATTTGGCTATCGTAATCATTGCAGACGGTAAGGCCGAAGTTCGTATTTTGGCGCGTAGTTCTTGCGATACGATGAAGGATTTCCTGGCAGACAGCCTGACAGCTTGTTTCGCTATGGCAGGTATGAAGGTGGAATTGAGTGGTGGCTATTCCGGATGGCAGCCTAATGTGGATTCTCCTATACTGCATGCCATGAAGCTGTCCTATAAGCAGCAGTTTGGTGTGGAACCTGCCGTGAAGGTTATTCACGCAGGTCTGGAATGCGGTATTATTGGTGCCAATTGTCCAGGACTCGATATGATTTCTTTCGGTCCCACTTTGCGTTCTCCGCATTCACCGGACGAGCGTGCGTTAATTCCTACTGTTTCCAAGTTCTATGATTTCTTGGTGGCTACATTGGAGCAGACTCCTGAAAAGTAGAGAATACTTTATGTAATGAATAGGGGCAGGGTGCTTTATTAAGTATCCTGCCTTTTTTGTCTGTGACAGTTTGTCCTCTTTCTGCCAGAATGTCCCAGACTTATTACAATGGTATGTCAATATCCTTGCACTTTCTCCCTAAAAATTGACCTAAGTCAAGAAATATGTTATAAAACATGTTTTCTATCCGTTTTTTGCTTGTTATCTTGAACAAAGGCTCTATTTTTGTGTTGTAAAACATGAAAACAATAGAAAACTAGTAGATTTTTTAAGGATAACAAGATTGATTTTAGGAGGATAACAAAATGAAAATGTTAAAGAGTTTTTTTAAGCATGTCGGCGAAGCCGATAAGAACATTTGGGGTTATGTAATGCTTTAAGCATTCATTCCCCCTTTTTAAGAGAGAAAGTAGTTTTCAGTTTTCAAGATGTTAGTTTAGTTTTTTAAGGTTATGAGAAAGAAAATTATGGATTCATTCAGACGTATTCTCGCAGAGGTAGGTCGTAATGAGATGTTGATGATGGGATATACCATCAAGAAATAAAGAAAAAAGTGTTTTCAGGGTATCAGTTTAATTTTTAAGATTATGGGAAAAAAGATTGTAAATTCTTTTAAAGACATTCTCTCCAGAGTTGGTGAGAATTGGATTGAAGCAATGAAGTATTATAACTACCCGAGATAAGTGTAGT
>OHFR01000474.1_pt1 | contig 18828 bp, 10 predicted proteins | sample 1567531 | NCBI WGS metagenome assembly OHFR01 (sample SAMEA3879597, study PRJEB24766) | human gut metagenome | biome: human-associated habitat; feature: feces | place: USA | collected 1985/1987
GAAGATGGGCAGTCTCTTTGCGCAAATGAGGGTGTTGCACAGTATGATCTTCCTCTGAATCTTTTCATTGGCGGCGAGCGCAAAGTTCCATTGGTCGATGTGGTCGTTTGGGCAAAGAAGCGAATCTTCCCGAAAAATCGGATGGATTGCAAAGAGATTTTGAAATTGATGGGACTGCCGGACTACAATGCGTGGGAAATTGTTAAGCGTACCAATGCCTGCCTGATGGAAGACCCCTATTGGCTGCGATTTAGCGAGGATGAAACTTTCGAGGACACCACGCGCGGCAGGGCAAGAAGGATCATGACCGAATGTCAGAAGCCTGCTGATACCAATTAGTATCATTTATAACAACGTTAGGGCAAAGCTCACATCCCCTTCACTTTAAGTCAGCGTTTGCCGCCGTACATACCTGCCCTTTGGGGACATTCAAATTTTTTCAAAACAGAATCCCTTAATCGCCTTGCTTTTCTCTTAAAATGCGGCCAATTTTAAGGGAAAGCGCATTGAGTAAGGTCTGAATCAGCTTTACTTGCTTGACTTTTTTGTTGGTTGTCAGTATATTGATAGTAATTGGTATCAACATGTATCAGTTATGAGGTGACAGGAATGGATGGAGCCAAATTTGCAAAAATGCTTTCAGACAAGCATCTGTTCGAGCTGGATCGGATGGAGTATAAATATTCTGTCTCTAGTGTCAAGGAGTTTATAGGGTTGCTCCGTCAGAATCTCGCTCAACCTTTGCCTTTGGCTGATTTTTCCAGTGATGAACTGTTCTATCTGCCCAATCTGGCTCAAATCTCCACCAACGGCATGAAGCAGCTTCTTTCTGTTCCCGCAAGCAATCAGTCCTTTGGGTTGCAGGCCATGACTGAGGAGATCCACGCAACCTTCCAAATCGAAAGCATTCGCTCCTCACGCAACAGCATCCGGCATATTCTGAATGGCTACGCCCCGCGTAATGAGGAAGAATCGCGTATTTATGGCATGAAGCGTGGTTTGGACTTCATTGCCGACCGCCAGAATGCGATTACGGAAGAAAACTTGCACCAGCTTTACCAAATCAGCTCCGGCGACTATCTGCCGGATGAAGACCGCCTGTTGCCTGACCATTTTTACCGGCACGACCACGTTTACGTTGTGGGTGGTGAAGAGAGCCGGGAGGGACTTCCGGCGCAACAGCTCCCAGATGCTATGAAACGACTGGTTGATTTCACCAACGCCAAGGATGGCATCAACGAGCTGCACAAAGCAGCCATCCTGCACTTTGCCTTTGCGTACTACCATCCTTACTTTGATGGAAATGGCCGCACAGCTCGGCTGCTCCATCTTTGGTACCTTGTCCAGCAGGGCTATCCTGCGGCACTCTTCACACCGTTTTCCCGGTATATTGCTGAGAGCAAGGCAGCCTACTACAAAGCCTACGACCGTGTTGAAAAGAATGCTCTTATCTCCGGATACACGGATGTAACGCCGTTCCTGTCCTACTTCTGCAACGAGATCTATAACCGTCTGCAAGTGGATGCAGCACCGCCGCAAGCTGATCTTCAGGTGTACCAGACCGCTCTTGCCAATGGAAAAATCACCGAAAAAGAACGGTTGCTCTGGGAATATGTTCTGTCTGCCTACGGCACGGAGGAGTTCACCACCAAGCAGCTGGAAAAAGACTTCCGCAACGCTGCCTATGCCACGATCCGGACGTTTGTGATGAAGTTCCACGAGATGGGATTGCTGGCAGCAAGGAAAGCCGGGAACCGAGTATATTATAAAGTAAGATAAATTATTGATTTGAGCCGCAGGTGATATTATTTCATTCTGCGGCTTTTTTGTTGCAAATCTTCAGATTTGTGTTGAAATCACTTGTGTGTCGTCCTGCTCAATGCTATAATTACAATGTTGAAGTGTTTATATTTTGTGTATGTTGCACAATTTAAGATGTTTGTGTGATGACATTCTGTAAACACCATCTTTTTTATGCCCGGATTTCCTGAAAGGCCAAAACAAAAATGATCTTTTCTGAAAAAAGCGAAACTCCAAACTTGACTGACTATCTCAAAGCAAAGCCAGACTCCGTAGTTTACTACGGCGACAAAAAATCCACCGCGAGCTGGCAGTTGCTTTACTTTATTGCGCTCAAACTGATTGCGGCAAAGCATCCGGATGAATTAATGCGCCTTGAGGGAAAAAGCATTTTAGGGGATAAAATTGAAATTGGAAGCGAAATTGAGATTCGGGAGTTTTCGCATCCACTCGGCATTATGCGGAAGCCGGATGGAAAATGGCTTTTTGCTGAAACAGACTTCAATGTGCAACAAATTTTGCTCCGCCTGAAAAAGCTGATGGAGATCTGTAAAGACCCATTGGACACAATGGTAATCTATTTCTCCGCAAATCAGTCACAAAATGTATCCTTGCGCACCGATAAATCGGATTCTCCTTTGATTCGGAAATCGCTGGCTGAAATCTTCCGACCAAAAGTTCCCAAAGCAACACCCACTGTGACCACGGCCGAGCAGCAATATGTGCAATGGCTGATTCAAAAAGGTGAGAAGCCTTCAGAAGCGCAAGCTGCTTTTTCCATGACGGAAAAAGTCATCAACCGGCTTCAAATATCTGCCAAGCGACTTTTCTCAGTGACAAGCGCTGTTGAACTCAAATACATTCTCTCTGCGCTGCGGCGCACACCGCAGTGGCACTATTTTTCGTCAAGACAGCAAAACCAAATCGTGCATACGATTGATCTGTATCGAGAATTTCGGGAAAGCTCAGCGAAAGCACTGGCAAATGCGCAAGCTGCATCAACAGTGCAGCCGCCCGCCACAACTTCGACCTCTCATCCCTCCGTGTTGCCTGCCCCTGCTTTGTCCGGTTCGCAGAAAATTTCTTCTCCGGAAAAATTCTCCTGCGCAGGAGCAAATCCTCTTGAAGTGCTGTTTGATGGCAAACACATCGAGGCGAAAACATGGAAGGATGTGTATGTCGCAGGTGTTAAGGAACTGTACAGCCGCTATCCTCAAAAGTTCATTTCGCTCATCGGCGACCCGGACAACAAAACTGGTGTCTATATTGAAACTGCCTATCGGGCCCATAAACTGAAAGGGCTGAAGGTCCTCACCAAAAACAGTGCAGGGCAGTGGCTTTATCTGGAAACCGAGAAAACCCCGGATGAAGCCATGACAAGCCTTTATAAGCTCCTGGATCATTGTGGAGTTGCGCATACTGCACTTTCGGTTCAGTGCAAAAAGGCTGAATCGGATGTACCGGTCACAGTGACCGACGTTTCGATTCCCCAAGTGGTTTCTTCTGCGCCAGCAAAACCGATTGCCAAGCCTGTTGCTGCGCCTGTTGAAAAAACAGCTGTACGGACACCGCCCAACGCAAACAGTTCCGCTTTTTATCAATGGATGCGGAACGAGATGCATCTGGCAGAATCCTCCTCACGGAGCTATGCCTCTGCGATCAACAACTGTGAACAGCTGGCTCGGCAAATCGGCTTGGACAGCACGGCTCTTTATGACGTATCCCTTGACGTTGCAACACGCACGAAAGATTTGTTGACTGCTACAAAGGAATATACCGCAACCAACGCCAGACAGAACAATCGGCTGCGGGCCGCACTGGCAAAATACATACAGTATCTTTCTGTGCCGGAAAGCACTTCTACGAAAAAAGAGCCAATCGCTTCTAAGCCTGTTGCAACACCCATGCAAGCACCCGCAGTCATTTCTCCGGTCTCTCAGGAATTGGTTCGGGATGTTGAAAAGGTCGTGCTGGATGCAGATTTGGACGGCATTGCACTGTCAGATCTCTATGGAAAAATCCATGCATCGGACTATGCCATTCGGGAGGCTGTTTCGGCATCTTCCAAAATCGTATCACTGGCAGGCAAACTCTACCACGAGGACGCCTTTGTGGATTGGGATGATGGTGCCAGTCAGATGGAGCAGCTTTTGGAAAAACTTATGGAGCGGAATGACGGCTATGTTTCGGACACACAGCTCTACGAATATGTTCGTGCCGAAATGCAGATGTTCCTGAATGATAATGGCATCAGCAGTTCTGCAATGGTTTATGACCTCGCTCGTCATCTGTTCGAGAAGGTCGGATATCACGGGAAGCATTACTCCTTTAGCAACAAGACGCATATCTCGCGTGTTGGCAACGAGCAGATTGGTTCGGTTCTCGATGTGATGCGCCGCTATGCACGGGAACAGGGCGGAATGTTTGTGGAGGAGAATCTGGTTCAGTACCTGCAAAATGTCGGGCTGAAAACCGGCAATCTGCACGGCCAGATGAAGTTGAACGAGGAACCGATTTTCCTCTATTATCAGCCAGATGTGCTGATTACGAGCGAAAGTCTGCAACTGAACGACGCATGGTTTGCCAAAGCGCAGCAGGCTCTGGATAAGCTGTTCTCCGATTTAGGAGATCACATTGTTCTGCGCGATATCCAGCCATGGTGGTACAGCTTGCTCCCTGCTTTGCCCGGTGACCGACCGTGGACACCTTTACTGCTGCAAAGCATCCTTGGCTTTTACAGCAAAAAGCTGGGCAATGCCAAAACAATCTGCGGTATGGCCAGCCAATCCAAGGATACCCTGCACGCCATGCTGGTGAGCGGCTCCAGTGAAGTCCAGACTTTTTCGGATGCCGTTGCAGCGTGGTATGTCGATGACGGCATCACAGGAAAACGATTCCAAGCAGAAGATCTGCGTGAACTTCTGGTCAAGCGTGGGCTTCTTGCTGGCAGTGAATTGTATGGAAGACTCCACAAGGCACTTGCCAACGATCCCCGTTTTGCATGGAGTGCAGACAATGCCACCGTGACGATCAATTTGTAAATAGAAAACGAACGCCAGAAAATCTCTGGCGCAAGAGAGGAATGAAAAGCCGCCGTGTACGGTTATGAATGGACGGAAGAGAACGGCATCTTCCGGCTGACAATCAATGCAAAAATTCAAAAAGAAATTCGCCCGGTATTCCATGAAGAATTGGACTTCTTTGGGATGGATCAATACTGGGACTATCCCAAAGATACAACTGCCCCGCTGCTTTGGGCAGAGGGTGTTCGCCGTTATGTTCTGAACGGTGTCTGCGTGGCTGAAGCGCAGGGAGGAGGCTTCTATACAAAACCGACGATTAAACGTTTGACAGAAGAACGTCTGAAACTTGTTCCCATTGATACAGATCGGCTCTATGAAGTCAACCGGCAAATTATGCTGAGTCTGGAGCAAAAGGCAGTCCAATTTATCCAGACACAGTACGAGCATTATCTTCCATTAGGGTTCTCATTTGTCTGTGCATTTTCGGGCGGCAAGGACTCTCTGGTCTTGCTCGACTTGATGACAAAAGCACTTGCTCCAAAGGATTATTATGTTGTGTTCAGTAATACCGGCATGGAGCTTTCTGATACGCTGAACGCTGTCCAGAAAGCAAAAAAACGGTGGCCCGAATTGCGCTTTGAAGAAGCCAAATGCCATATGGACCCCACGGAAACGTGGGACGAATTCGGTCCTCCGGGACGACGTATGAGATGGTGCTGTCAGGTACACAAATCTGTTCCAACGCTCCTAAAACTTCGGGAAATAACAGGTTTTTATAATACGAAAGCTGTTGTTTATGATGGTGTCCGTGCCGAGGAGAGCGCAAGACGTTCCAAATATGATGAGGTAAGTGAAGGAAAGAAAAACATCAGTCAAGTAAATGCCAGCCCTATTCATAAATGGAATACAGCCGAACTCTATTGTCACATTCTAAAGAACAATCTTATGTTAAATAATGCCTACAAGCTGGGATTGTTCAGAGTAGGGTGTATGGTATGCCCGCTTTCTTCTGATTGGTGGGATGGAATTGCCAATTATCACTATAAAGAGGAAATGGCTCCATTTCTTCAACGGGTAGAACAATATGCAAAAAACACAAAGCCTGAAAAAGAGGTTAAAAAGTATATTGAGGGCGGCGGTTGGAAAGCAAGAATGGGTGGTCGCGGGCTGACAAACGGTGGAAATCGTGTTGTGGAACGAATCTCCGATAATCAAATCAGCTTCACGATCCAACATCCTACGCAGCCGTGGCTTAATGTCGCACCCATATTAGGACCTATTACAGAACAGAATCGTGATTCCGGTGTGCAAAAAATCAATAATGTCAGCTTGGATTACCGCCTCAAAAAAGGCGATGGCCAGTTGTACGTAACGTATAGCCCATTTTCTAAGATGGATAGGTTTACAATCAGTCATCTTAGAGGCATTGCCAACAAAGTAGCATATTGTCAGGGATGCAAAGCCTGCGAAGTCCAATGCCCAACGGGTGCGTTTACCATTCAGTCCAATGGGCAAATTTTGATTCGACAGAATCTTTGCTGCCACTGTTCTAACTGCCTAACATTTTGTGAAAAAAGTTGTCTGGCCGCAAAATCGCTAAGTACAACCGGGGGAGGAAGTAATATGAATATGAAAGGCATGAATGCATACCAGCATTTTGGATTAAGGCAGCCATGGATCGAGCATTTTATGGCCGATGGTGTTAATTGCTTCGGTCAGGGCGTTTTGGGAAATCGTCAGTATGATGCTCTAAAAGTCTGGCTTAGAGATGCCGGCATCATTAAATCCAATAAAGACAAAACCATTTCGGTCACTTCTTTGGGAGAAAAACTCATTCAACGGGGTTCGTATAATCCATTTGTTTGGGCCATTATTTGGGCAAATCTTGCCTATAATTCAACGATTTGTCGGTGGTATTGCTTGAACACCGAAATTGGCGCAACATACGAAAAAGGTGACCTCGTTGTCATGATTGGAGAAGAATACTCAAAGTCAACACGAGACAATGCTGTAACATCGTTGCTCGAAACACTTCGTCAGTCTCCGATTGGTAGTGCTCTCCAGCAGGGAATTCCCATGGAGCTGTCCAAAACAACATATTCTTACTACCGTGCCGGATGGGAATACCCCCATGCGGTTGCTTTGCTGTATGCACTTTATCTCTATGCTGAGCATACTGGCCGTAAGAGCTTTACTTTCTCTGAGCTGGTCAATGCACACAGCAATCCGGATGCAAAGGGAATCTCTCCTGCGGATATCTACGGCATTGATGTGAAGAAGTTCCGCGAAGATGTGCAGGGCTTGGCAATCAGTTTCCCGAAGCACATCCGGGTTTCCTTTGTGGCAAATCTGGACAACATCATTCTGGAAGATTATTCTTCCGACGATATTATTGATCTGGCCGAGGAATAAAAAATCGAGAGGAGTTTGCGGTCATGGCATACAACAAGCAGTACAAGGACTTCCTTGAAATCAGCCCCAACTTCGAGTCGGTTGTGGACATTGATGCGGATAAGCGAAATCAAAACCTGTGGCGGGAATATATTGTTGGCGACGACATGGAAAATCTCGTGGATGTTCTGTGCCAGTCGCTTGGCAACGAGGCTCCGGATGCCCGGAGATCGTTCTGGGTGCATGGTTCTTATGGCACCGGTAAAAGCTATGCAGCTATTTTTGTAAAGCATCTGCTGGAAGAAGATCCGAACGTAATCGACGAGTTCCTGTCGAAATCCTCCAGACTGTCCAAATATCGTAATCGCTTTATGAAGTGCCGCAACAAGGGCGATTATCTGGTGATCTGGAAGACAGGCTGCACGGGCATACGCACCGGCGACATGATGCTGGTAGAAGCAGAGCAGGCTGTCCGTGAAGCTCTGGTTGCTAAATTTGGCGATAAAGCGGATCTGGGTGGCGCATCGTTGATCAGTGCGGTGACCGATAAGTTGGATGATGCGTCCATCAACTGGGATCATGTGATTGAAAATACGATTCTGAGTGATGATTATTCTTCGGTGGAAGAACTGCGCGCTGCGGTTTCCTCTGGCAAGCTGTCTGCCATCCAGACGACTGCCATGGTTCTGCGGGACATGAAGTTTGGCCTGATTTCCAATCTGGACACGTTTGAAAATTGGCTGACAGAAGTCATTGATGCCAATGGTCTTGCCAAGAGTGGCATCTTCTTTATCTGGGATGAGTTTACCGAGTACGTTGCACATAGCGATGACCACACCATCATGCAACAGCTCTCTGAATTCTGCAAGGTCAAGCCGTTCTTTATGCTCTATGTTGTCCATCGTTCGGATGAGATGGTCGATAGCATGGGCAAGGACCGCTATCAGATGATTACCAACCGCTTCCACACAGTAGAATTCCACATCAGTGCATCTGCTGCGCTGGACCTGATTGCGGGTTCTATTGTTGTGCGCAACGGTATGCAGAACGCATGGGCTGATGAACGCAATCAGGTTGTCAACGATTTCAAGAAATTCCTGCCAGATCTGGTTGGTCTGGATGACAAGACCGGCGAAATGATCGACAAGCTGTGCCCCATCCACCCTATGACGATTCGGTTGCTTTCTCGTGTGGCGGAGAGCTTTGCTGCTGCGCAGCGTACCATGTTCCGCTTTATGAAGGATCAATCGAATTCTGACATTGGCTTTGTCGGATATATCAACCACTACGGCCCGGATGATGAAGCACGCTGGCTCACCCCGGAATGGCTGTGGGATTATTTCTTCACCCGCGAAAGCGACTTTAGCGATAAAGATACGAAAGTTGCACCTTATATCCAGCATTATGAGGAAAGTCTGCATCTTGTTGAAAGTGATGAGGATGCGCTGCGCCTGTTCAAAATCGTGATGCTGCTGCTTGCTGTTTCTTCCACCACTAAAGGCGCATATGGTGTGCGTCATATGCAGGGTGGCATTGCTGCAACGCTGGACTGTCTGGAAAACTGTGTGGCTGGTGTACTCAGCAAGGACAAGGTGCGTGATTTGCTTGCTACTTTGGAGGAAAGCAAGCTGGTACTTCAAGATCAGGCTGCTAATGGTACGATTCGGCTTCAACTTCCGTTTAAGGGCGGCTCCGGCGATGCATTCCGGGTCAAGTTTGAAAATAACGACCGGAAATATTCTCGGTATCAGATGTTTGCCAAGGATGGCCGCTTCTCCAATGAGCTGGAAAAGAAGGTCTGGGACGAAAACGATGCGACCTTCAAACGCATGAAGATTGCTGTCTGCTGTGCAGAGACCAATTCTATCAATAATCGTCTTGCCGAGGTAAAGGCGGAACTGATAAAATCGCCCTATAAGCTGGGTTTGCTGATCGTCACGGTAAAGGATGATCCGCAGTATAGTGCGATTCAGAATACGCTGGCTCACACTGCAGCCGATGCAAATGAACCACGGTTGACGATTGCTCTGCTCAAGACACCTCTCAGTGACGAGAACCGTAAAGCATGGCTGACGCAGCTCACCAAAATGGAGCTTGCTAACGAGAGCGGGCAGACTGCATCTGCGAATGGCTACAAACTGGAAAGCGAAAAAGTAATCACCATCTGGACATCACAGGCTACTAGCGGCGGTAAGCTCGTGGCATGGAATGGCACCAATGTGTTCAACAATCTCTATGGCACGGCAAATTTGCGCCATACCATCATTACACAGGTTCTGAACAATGTTTTCCCCTATGCCCCGGAACAGATCGTCAAAATGGTTACTGCTTATAAGCCTTGCAACGATGCTGCACCGGCAGCGGGTATTGCTCGTAAAGGCGCAACCACCCAGATGCAAGGCGTTTTGAACAGCATCTCTCCGGAAATTCTGCAATTTACGGAGATTGACGGAATAGCCAACGCTACGGGCGATAAAACCGTAACAGCTGTTTCTGCGCTCGCAAAGGTCATTCGTGATAAGATGGATTCCGGTCAGCGTGTGATTCTGAGCGACTTGTGGCGTGAACTGCAGGAGCCGCCATTTGGTTATTATAATACGATTGCCTGCGGCATCCTGCTTGGCCTGATCTTCTCCTGCTACAAAAACACAGCCTTCAGCTGGACGGATAGCGTCCAGAGTACGCACATTTTGAACGAACAAACTCTCAAGAGCATGATTCTGTCCATGTGCAAAGGTTCCCTCAACTCGGACTATCTATCTGCCGGCAGTATCACGTTCCAGCACTTCCGCGATTACGTTAAAGACATTATAAATTTGACCGATGCACAGGTTGCAACAGAAGCCGAATGTTGCCGTAATATGCGCGCCGCTATTACCCAGTCTGGCGCACCGTTCTGGGCATTGAAGTATCTCCCGGACGGAACGTATGGACCCAACACTGATAAAGCAAACACGATCATCGATGAAATGCAGCAGTTTATTTCGGCTGATATTGACCGTGAAGCTATTATGAACGATGTCCTTCTGAATTTCCAGAGTCGCGGAAAAGTCAAGGTTGCTATGCGAAAGGCATTTCAGGATAAGGCTGTCATGTCTACTGCATTCCGCAATTTCTTGTATTCTTCCTCCCCCGCACTGGCCGATGTTGCCACAACGCTTTCCATCCAGCCGGTGGATTTGAGTGATCGCCTGCATCTCAGCATGCAGGGTGAAATTTATACATGGACCGAGCAGCAAGTTGCGGATAAGCTGGCTGACATCGTGAATGAATATCAGTATCTGGTTGAGGTTGACCATGCATTAGGACAAAACTACCGCAATTTGGAAGATGCCCGCAAAGATTTGGCAAACCGTTTCAAGTATCAGCGTATTCCTTTCACCGCAGTTGAGGATATCCAGAAGCCCTGGTATCCTGCGTTAAAGGCTCTCCGTACACTATCTCTTGGAAAAGTCGCCCACCTGACCGCTGATGAGCGCAATGCGGACGCTGCCGCTCTGCGCAGCTATGGAAAGTCGGCAAATGACTTTCTGACCGACAGCAAACCCACACTTGCTGATATTCTGGATGACCGTGATGTAAATTGCACTGCTGAGGAACTGGACGCTATTTACTCCGGCCTGAAAAGCACGCCGTTTGATGCGACTCTCACCCAATTTAATCACCTGCTGGATCAGCAGGTTGCTCGTATCGGACAAGCTCGCAATCGCAGTAAGCTGAAGGCACTGTGGGAAAGCGTTACAGGGAAGGAGTCTGTCAAGGCATGGTGCGACTCTTCCTCGACACCTATTTTCTGGATAATTCCAAAAGAGCTACGCAAACCGATTCACACGGTCATTGACCTTCAGAGCGGTATAACTACTCCTCGTGATACAGAGGTCATTGCTGCAATTGATGCTTTGCAGAATGAGAAAGCTCGTGTTTTGACGGATGCCCAAAAGGTATACGCCGCTCTTTATGAAACCATTGGCTCTGAGTATGTTACCTATTTTAAGGTACATCGCCCAGAATTGCTTGCCAAGTTGAAGCTGTCCCACGGAAACGATATGAGTACTTGGGAAGCACCAGAACTCAGTCGGCTTCAATCTATGATGAAGTCGGCCATCCAACAGCAGGCTCGACAGGAAAAATTGCAGAATACTAAGAATGAAATTGCTGAAATGCCTGTAAGTCGTTTGCGTGAGAATATCGCCAGTTTTCTGGATAGCCACCCTGAATACTGCGATGAGTTTCTAAAATAAGGAAAGGAGCAAAACTATGACGGTAGATCAAGTCATTGATACGTTGAAATTGGAAAAGCAGCAACGTGTGCCCAGCCGTTTTCCTTGCCGTGCTATCATGGTCGGAAATATTGCTGAATATTGCGATCTTCTGGAAAAGCTGAAAACAATTCCCAATGTGGAAGTGGTTCCTTCAGACGTGCTGTTTTCCTCTGCCGATGTGCTACCTGCCTATGACAGTCTTATGGATTCCCAATATAAAGACAAATGGTTGATTCTCCCCGGCGTGAGCGAATACCTTCGGCTTTTCTCCAGAGGTGAGACTCAGCGTCAACGCTTTACAAAGCTCTGGCGTTATATGGGATATGGCTCTGATCTCGGTCGAATTATCATTCCTCTCTGGGGATGTAGTGCCCAGTGGCATGATAAAGATCTTCACCTCGATGGTGATGAGCGGCAGAAAGACTTTTTCTTTGACTGTACTACCGACATATCCGACCCACAAACCCTGAAAATTCTCGTTTTGTCAAAGCAATTTGACAAATATCAAAACACCCTTGTAAACGCAGCCAACAAAGTATTTTCTGGCATACGAAGCTGGTATGAATACTGGTCGAACCCGTCTGTACAGTATTCAGAGTATGTCCTAATCACCGGGAGATTGCGCGATATGCAATCTACGGCAGGAGATATCTCAGTTCATGTTTTACCAGATACATTGTCTTTTGTCCGTGCTTATCTTCAGGGAGGAGAAGTATTAACTTCAGAAAACTGCCCGGATGAATCAGTCAATTTGTTATTTCCTTATGCGCTCCAAAAGGGAAATCTTGACGAAGCTATCCTCAACTGCCTGAATCTTGTTCGTTTTCAAAATACAGATGTCATGGGAAAATGGGCAACGATGAATAACGGTCAAAAACAACTTGCCATGCTTTGGATGCAGTTACATCAGCAAGACGACTATCCTTCTTATTGCGTCCGCAAGGCAAAAAATGCAAATGATCTAGTAGATAATATTTATCATGACATTTTCTCTCTTCGTCTCCGGCATCCTGAATGGGAAAAAGAAAGTCAGGAGTTGATGTCTGCACTGAACCTGTCTAAAGATCCCGCATTTTTCAAGGCATTGGATGAAATCCCTGATTACAAGCTTCGGCTCTGCTATCTGACAGGAAATACCCAGGCTGAACGCATTTATCTGATTCATATGATTGGAGAATGGCTGAGGATGGACGCTCAGCAGGCTTTGTCCTGCTCGGAGGTTCAGTCTGCTTATCCTGAGCTTTATGCCTATCTACAGCACACTGAACTGTTTAAGGATAGTGACTCTGAGCGGTACTTTGATTCCTACAAGTCTTATAAACTTTCAAATCGCTTGCCGCAGGATGAGGATATTTATTTTTCAAACTTTGATATAAATTCTTATCCCTATCGCTATACGTTGCTTAGCGATTCGATAACAACGGACAGCGTTATTTTATGGATTGATGCACTTGGTGCCGAATGGCTTTCCTTGCTTTGCTGGACATTGCAAAAAGACAGCAATGGTCAGATAAAATCTGTTGCTCTGGCGCAGAGCTGCTTGCCAACGGAAACGGAATACAATGACCAGTGGAATAAAATGGATACGCCGCATGACAAACTCGATAAGTTGGACAAGTTGGCGCACCATGGCGTAATTGATGATTCAAGTTATTATACCTGCATTCAGGAACAGTTTGCGTTTTTTTCTAAAGTCGTTGATAAGATTGAGGAGCTGTTCCAAAAATACCATCGGGTAATTATTACAGGAGATCACGGAAGCAGTCGCCTTGCAGCGAGGTTTTTCCATGCAAGGGAAGGCTACCCTGCGCCAGCATCTTCTCAGGTGTGCAGTCATGGTCGATTTTGTATTTTTAATGGAGCTAAAATCATTGCTAGCTCCAATCAAGTGATCGCTAAAGACTCAGATGGAAATCAATATCTGATTTTCAAAAATTACGATCATTTTAAGCAGTCTGGCTTTGCCGCCGGCGGCGATGATGAAAATGCACAATACGGCGAACTTCATGGCGGCGCTTCACCTGAAGAGTTGCTTGTTCCTGTGGTTGTATTTGACAGCATCCACGAGCTACCACTTACTGCGACATGGAAAAAAGATTCTATCAAGTTTTCTATGAAAAAAGCCAAACCAGTTATTCTGTTCAATAAACCCGTTCAAAATGTCCAAGCTAGTCTTGGAAGTGTCGATGGTATCTGCACTCCTATAGACACAGTTGGTAAGGAATGGATGATAGTTTTTTCTGAAAACAAGGCTGAAGCCACAAAGAATTTTAAATACGATCCGATTATTATAGCCGATGGAAAAGTTGTCCATGTTCCATCACTGGAAATAAAGCCCGCTCTTGGGGGAGGAGATTTCGACCTTTAATGCGAGTAAAGAAAAAAATATGTTGCGATTGTGGTAAGGTTCTAACAAAAGATGAGATTGCACTTTCTCAAAAATTGATTGACCTTGATACCGAAGATTTTTATTGTTTGCCATGCATGGCAGAATATATCGGATGCTCCGAGGATGATCTGCACATTAAAATTCGAGAATTCAAAGAACAGGGATGCACCTTGTTTCTGTGAGAGGACGGCGATTGTATGTTGGAGGATAAAGTCAGAGAAATTTTCGCTGACATGGTTGTATTAAAAGATCCCCAAAGAAGCGAATATTTTTCCAACCTGAGCATTCCTTCTTATATGCGTGATTGGCTGGTTATGAAGTTCTCAGATGACAATGGAACCATCGATTACGAAAGTGTTGGACGATATATCAAACGTTATATTCCGAGTCGGGAAGATTTCGAGCAATACAAATTTCAAATGGTTAATGGTGACACCGTTCAATTTTTGGCTCGGGTTCGAGTCTCTGTTGATGTAAAAACAGGAAAAACAGTCTTTGAACTGCCTGATTTTGGTGGCTCTCGCGGTGGGGCAGGTGGTGTTGTAGCTTATGATGTCGCTGAGAAATGGCAAAACACCTTGCTGCGGGAAAGTGAAAATTGGGGCATCGTAACACTCTGCTGGATGATGGATGGAACTCCATCAAAACCGAAAGGTCTCATCACAATGATTGGCTACAAGCCATTCTGCCCTTACGATATAGATCTTGAGTTTTATCGTGATGCACGAAGCCAATTTTCTATTCATGAATGGATTGATGTCATTATCGAAGCGATTGACTACAATCCCGACGGGTACTTAGATGAGAATGGTGAGGTGAGCGAACGGAAAAAACTTTATTTTCTTCGTCGCCTTCTGCCATTCGTTGAAAAACGCGTTAATCTGATTGAACTTGCTCCAAAAGGCACCGGAAAAAGTTACGTGTTTGAAAAAATAAGCAAGCGTGGTTGGCTTATTAGTGGCGGTACTGTATCTCGCGCATCCTTGATTTACGACAATGCGAAAAAGACCGGTGGTCTTCTTACACGATTTGATTTTGTGGGGTTTGATGAAGTTCAGTCTATTACATTTGAACAACCCGGTCAAATTCAGCAGGCGCTCAAGCACTACATGGAATATGGCGAGATTAAAGGCTTTGATGCTTCGTTGTCTTCAGGTGCAGGTGTAATTGTTCTTGGAAATATTGATGCAGACCGATTTGACACAAATAAAAATATGGTTGCTAATATTAGTGAAGTGTTCGGGGAATCTGCAACATTGGATCGTTTCCATGGTTTTATTCCTGGATGGGAAATCCCTCGAATGACAACCGGTATGATTGCCAAGGGTTGGGCCATCAATACGGAATATTTTGCCGAAGTGATGCATGCCTTGCGAGATGATCTTACATATTCAGCTGTCGTTGATGCTATGATTGATTTTCCTTTAAACGCAGATAAACGCCATATGACCGCAATCAAGCGGTTATGTACCGCGTTTTTGAAACTTCTGTTTCCTCATGTACAAACTCCAAATGATATTGACCGTCAGGAATTTATTGACTATTGTCTAAATCCCGCTATTGAAATGCGCTCTGCGATCTATAAACAGCTCTGCATCATCGATGCCAAGGAATATGATGTTCCAAGCAAGCGCATCCCTGAGATTGTTTGCAAATAACAAAGGTGCTTACTCATGATTTATGCTGATAATGCAGCGACCACCCCGTTGGATCAGAATTCTTTTGAGGCAATGAAGCCATTTCTTCTTGAGCAGTATGGAAACGCCTCACAGCCATATTCTTTTGCCAGAGAACCACGAACTGCCTTGAAGTGGGCAAGAGAAACTATTGCTGACTGCATTGGGGCAAAACCCGAAGAAATCTATTTTACATCCGGCGGCACTGAAAGTGATAACTGGGCTATAAAAAGTAGCTCTTTAAAACGCCCTATCTTGACTAGCCAAATTGAACACCATGCCATCCTAAATGCTTGTGCGGCAATGGAGCATCTTGGTGTAAATGTTCGATATCTTCCTGTGAATTGTCATGGAACGGTTCAAACTGAAACCTTAGAGGCTGCCATGGATTGTAAGCCCCGGTTGGTTTCAATTATGCTTGTCAATAATGAAATCGGGAGCATTGAGCCCATAGCTTCTCTTGCAAACATTGCGCATAAATACGGTGCGCTGTTTCATACGGATGCAGTTCAGGCTGTTGGACACATTCCGATTGATGTAAATAGCCTAGGCATTGATATGCTGTCCGCATCTGCTCATAAATTTAATGGCCCTAAGGGAATAGGCTTTATTTTCATAAAATCCGGAACATCTCACCATCCATTTATGGATGGCGGTGCTCAAGAATCTGGGATGAGAGCCGGAACGGAAAATGTTGCCAGCATTGTTGGAATGGCTACTGCTCTAAAGAAAAACTGCCATGAAATGAAACAGAATCAAGAGAATTTGCTTCAAATTGAGCAAAAATTCTTGAATGTCCTTTCCAATTCCAAACTTGACTTTGTTCGTAACGGTGATGTTGATCATATTCCAGGAAATGTAAGTATATCATTTCGTAATGCCTCCGGCGAAATGCTGCTCCATCGACTGGATTTGATGGGAATCTGTATTTCAACTGGGTCAGCCTGCGACAGCAAGAGCATCCAGACCTCGCACGTCCTAAAGGCAATTCATCTTTCCGATGAATATGCACGTGGTACGATTCGAGTTTCCTTTGGCAAGCAAAATACACTTGATGAAGCAACAACTATTGCTAATGCCATCATCAAGATTTTGAATTCAAGAACAGTGTAATATTTTCTTTCAGCTTTTTTATTCAGTTTCTGCAAGCAGTGCCTTTGTGCGTACAAAGGCCAGAGAACACGCACGGCATTGAAACCTTGCCGTGCGTGCTCTGTTTGTTGGGATGCAATCCCAATCCCTGCGAACATCACGGAACCGTGATGGCTGCGCACTCCTGCGGAGTGCTGAAAGAGCATTTTGCAAAAATGCGAAGCCTGCATAACAGCTTCGCATTTTTATTCTTTATAATTGTTCTACATCGTCACGTAAATTACCGGTCATCTCCTGCACATAAGTTGTCTGCGAGGAGATTTCTTCCGTGTTTGCTGCAATCGTTGCAACTTTCTCCGTCATCTCATTGATACGCTCAATCAGATTCTTAATTGCGTCCATACTCTCCCCTACTTTTGGAAGAATTGCTTCCGCTTTCTGGTCGTTCTGCGACAACAAATCTTTAGTAGAATCTGACAGATTACGAATTTCCTCTGCTACAACAGCAAATCCTCTTCCCTGCTCTCCGGCCCGGGCAGCCTCTATGGATGCATTCAGAGAAAGCAGATTTGTCTGTCCTGCAATCGAAGAGATATCCTCGTTACTCTTCTTATATACATTAATGAAATCCGACATAATTCCTACAGATTCATTCAGATTCTCACACAAATCCGAAATCGTCTGAATGTGCTGTGCAAGATTTGTTGCTTCATTCGCAGATGCCTCATTTGCAATATTCAGCTCACTGATATTATCACTCAATGAAACAAATCTTTCGGTAATGTCTGCTAGTTTTTTCTGATGTATTGCCTGCTCTTCCTGCTCTCTGACACGGATTTCTTCGAGCTTTTTCATCTCCTCTTCGGCAAGACTCCGCACATAGTGCACACAATTTTCCCGGACATTAACACCATTGTAAATTGCACGAACCATATTTTTGCAGGATGAATATCCACAAGATTCACAATCTCTATGCTGTTCTTCATAGGTTCCCTTGTTCATGCTTTCATACATTTCATTTACATACTGCTCAGAAGGTTCTTCGATCGGTACCTGCTTTGCTGTATAATGACGGATAAAATCATCCAGATTCAGATTCGAAAATGCTTCCATAAAATTTTTCAGACGCTCCTGTGGCTGCAGATTTTCTGCCCACGGACTCTTGCTCTTATGTTTCTTTCCAAAGTGTCCTTTTTGCGTCGTTTCTGTGTTCTTGGTGTTTCTCATTTTTGCCATGGTAAACATTACATCATCATTGTTCCGTTCCGGTTCTGTTGCTGTACCATAGAGACAGCCTTTTGCACAATTCAAAATATCTACCATGAACGGAAGCTGCTCCTGTTTTTGAATGCGTTTTGCATAAGCACGAAGATACTCATACGCCTCATGTTCACCTTCTACCTGACGCACAACCTGTTCCCGGCCAAGAAAATGCTCCACATTCTCACGAAGTCCTCCCGGCATCGGATACAAAGCCCCCAGACCATACTCCAGCTCATCCGTGTATGGTTCACAGCTTTCGTATTCCTTTCCAATTGCCTGCATCAGTTTTTCGAATGTTACATTGTAAGATACATATCCCTCGCAATTTTTATCTGTTATCTCAAGCTTTTTCGCAATACACGGACTGATAAACGCAATCGCATCACTGACCTGCATATACTTCTTCATATAGATTGCCGTACACATCATCGGACTGTGTACCGGTACCAGCCGCGGAATCAATTCCGGAATATATTTTTCCACATAAGTAACAACCGCCGGACATGGCTGCGAAATGCCTCCGGTAAAATTATGTTCCGTAATATATTTCAAATATCCCCACGTCGTAATATCTGCGCCAAACGAAACACTGCAAATATGATTGACACCTTTCTTTTTCAAATATCCCAAAACTTTCTGATATTCCTTTGGATAGTTTGCCAAAAAAGCCGGTGCCAGAATTACAGAAATCTTCTTTCCCTGCGATAAATCTGCAAAGAAACGTTCCGTATCATCAAAATAATCTCTTGCTTCATGTGGACATGCATCAAAGCATGCTCCACAGGCAATGCACTTTTCGCTATCCACCATTACTTTTCCGGCTTCGGTCGCGACATTCGCAGTGAGTACCGGACACGCACGTACACACTTGTTGCAGCCAGTACATGCCTCATTTGTGTAAATCAAATCCATAGTCCACCTCTTCTTATGCA
>OHFR01000476.1_pt1 | contig 18805 bp, 14 predicted proteins | sample 1567531 | NCBI WGS metagenome assembly OHFR01 (sample SAMEA3879597, study PRJEB24766) | human gut metagenome | biome: human-associated habitat; feature: feces | place: USA | collected 1985/1987
AAACCGGAAGAAGATACTTGTGCAGTGTGTACGAATAATGCGCATAGGTGGATTCTTTTATACTGTTCCGCAGGGAGTGCAGCCATACTTCAGCCAGTGCTTCAAAGGTCAGGTCGGTTCTCTTTAAATTGTAGAAGCCTGCCTCTGCTTTCTTTTGAATCAGCACACGTTTGACCTCAGCATAGACCGTGCCATAGACGTAGCCCCACTGGATTTTCCCCTCCGGCGTGCGCGCCTTGATGTACCGGCCTTCCCACCGACCATCCTTGCGTTTGTGAATGTTTTCTCCCCGTCGTGCCATTTCTGTTTCCTCCTGCGGTTTGGACACCCATCTGACCACTTATTCTGTCCACCTTCGTTTTTTGCTGGATTTTTCATGCGAAACTGGGCAATGTGCAAAAAACTTTCAGCTTCTGCGAGGTTTTTTCTAAGGTCAGGTGGGATACATTTGTAAGGATTTCTATTGATTCCCAGATATAACCATGATAAAATAATAGGAGAATTCAAACAACGATGTCGAAAGATTGGTATCCTCCATTATCACTGTGGAGGATACCCCTTTATGCGGGAAGGGGTGAACAGGGTGGCATTGCGTCTGTTTGAACACAACGAGAAAGCATATCATGCGGCAGTCCGGATGATGGAGCAGTATGGCAAGGCCGCCATTGTTCATCCCACTGGTACCGGAAAGAGCTATATTGCGTTCAAGCTGATCGAGGACAACCCGGAGAAGGTTGTGATCTGGCTTTCTCCCAGTGAATATATCTTCAAGACCCAGCTGGAGAGCCTGAAAAGGAACGACCCGGATTTTCCGTTGGCAAACGTCCATTTTTACACCTATGCGAAGCTGATGTGCTGTACCGAAGGCCAGCTTGCAGAAATCGCAGGACTTCAGCCCTCTTATATCATATTGGACGAATTCCACCGTGCCGGCGCGGAATGCTGGGGCGAAAGCACGTTGGCTTTATTAAGGTTATGTCCGAATGCAAAACTTCTGGGGCTGACGGCAACAAACATCCGGTATCTGGATAATAACCGCGACATGGCCGAAGAGCTTTTTGATGGCCGTGTTGCGAGCGACATGACCCTTGGCGAAGCAATCGTCAGGGGTATTTTGCCTACTCCGAACTATGTAACAACGGTCTACCAATATCAGAAAGACTTGGCACGCTATCAGACAAGAGTGGATAATCTGCGTTCTGCTGGGATTCAGGACGTAAATCAAAAATATCTGGATGCCCTGCGCCGTGCCTTGGAACAGGCAGATGGATTAGATAAGGTTTTCGCTCATCATATCACGAACAAGTCCGGGAAGTACATCGCGTTCTGCGCCAACAAGGAGCATATGGATGAAATGATCTCCCATGTGCCGGAGTGGTTCGCAAAGGTGAATCCAGACGTGGCGGTGTACGAAGCTTATTCTGATGACCCTGGTACAGACAAGGCTTTTGCAGACTTCAAGACGGATGAGAGCGACAAACTGAAGCTGCTGTTCTGCATCGACATGCTCAACGAGGGGGTTCATGTAGAAGGCATTTCAGGTGTCATCCTGTTCCGGCCCACCATCTCACCCATCATCTACAAGCAGCAGATTGGCCGCGCTTTGACCGCTGGGGAAAATTCTACGCCGCTTATCCTTGATGTAGTCAACAACTTCGAGGGTCTATGCAGCATTGCGGGATTGCAGGGCGAGATGCAGGAGGCGGTCCATCGGCTCTATGCCAACGGTGAGGGCGATAGGATCGTCACCGAACGGTTTGAAGTTGTCGAGCAGGTGCATGACTGCCGGGTGCTGTTTGAGCGGCTGCAAGCAAGCTTGTCCTCTAGTTGGGACCATTATTTTTCGGAAGCAAGCATTTACTATGCGGAACATGGCAGCCTGAATATTCCAAAGCGTTATACCACACCGGCGGGATTGAGCCTTGGCGAATGGCTGACGACCCAGCGCCGTGTTCGTGCGGGACAGATTCCGGGGAACTTGACCGAACAGCAAATCGCACGGCTGGACAGCATCGGGATGGAGTGGGGCAACCGCAACGATGCCGCATGGGAACGTGGTCTGGAAGAAGCGAGAAAATTTCGGGAACAGTTTGGGAATTTGCAGGTCCCGGCGAAATACAAAACGAAAGATGACTATCCTCTGGGAAAGTGGATCAACAATGCGCGGAAACGCCGAAACGATGGAAAGCTGACGGAAGAGCGCATCCGACAGTTGGATCAGTTGGGGATGGCATGGAAGGTATTTGATGTCCGATGGGAACAGGGGTACGCACTTGCGGCAGTCTATGCGCAGAAGTATGGAAATCTGGATGTTCCACGAGATTATAAAACAGCAGATGGAAAAACGCTTGGTCGCTGGATTCAAAATCAAGAACTAGCCTATGAGCAGAAAAAATTGTCTGCGGATCAGATCAAACGACTGGAAACCATAGGAATGCAGTGGGGCAGTCGCTATGACCGCCAGTGGAACGAGGTCTATGGTGCCGCCAAGCGTTATTTTGAGGCAAATGGAGACCTTGATGTCCCGGTGGCCTATGTTTCACCGGAGGGCTATGCTCTTGGAAAGTGGGTGCGGCGACAGCAGTATGCGTATCGGAATCCGGAGAAAAGCAATGCGATTTTGTCTCCACAGCGCGTTGCATTGTTGGATGCCATTGGAATGCAGTGGGAGAAACCTGACCCGTGGCAGCACCGGTACGAGCTGGCGCAGGAATATAAAAGATGCCATGGAAATCTGGATATTCCGGCAAAATACAAGACTGCGGATGGCATTTGGCTGAGCCGATGGGTGTACAACCAGAAACGGCTGCTGCAAAGCTGGTCGGAAAAGTTGAGCGAAGAGCAAAAGAAAAAGCTAAAGGAGTTATTGGGGTATTATGTCAAAATTTCAGCATGATGTGATGTTGAAGATCGTAAAAATCATCGATTTGGTAATGATCACAATTCCGTTTGCACTTTGTTGGGAGCTGTATTATTCGTATCAGGTCTATGCAAAGTTTGGTTGGAAGGGCAACTGGGCCATGATCGGTCTGTTTGCGGTGTTGTTCTTTCTGTTGGGTAAAGTCTACGATGCGTTCTGGATGTCTTTGCAGCGCATTTCAGAGTTGATCTACGGACAGGTACTGGCAGCCATGGCAACCGATGGCATTCTGTACATCGTCATCTGCCTGATGGCCCGGCGGCTCTGCAATCTTCTGCCGGGCATCGCAGCGATTGCCGGACAGATCCTGATGGCCTCAATCTGGGCGAAGTTGGCGCATGGATGGTACTTTAATACATTCCAGGCCCAGCCGACTGCAGTCGTTTATGATGTTCGTCATGGATTGGAAAAGCTCATCAATGAGTACGGTCTTTCAAAAAAATACGATGTCAAGATGACCTTGAACGTTGAGGAATGCCTGAACGACCTGAGCCTGCTGGATGGAATGCAGAGCGTGTTCATCAGCGGTGTCCACAGCCATGAGCGCAATATCATCCTGAAATACTGTGTGGGACAGGGTATCAATGTGTTCGTGATCCCTCGTGTGGGCGATGTGATTATGAGCGGTGCCCAGCCGATGCATATGTTCCATCTGCCCATGCTGCGTGTGGGCCGCTACATGGCAAGCCCGGAGTTCTTGTTTGTCAAGCGTGCCATGGATATTGTGATCTCGCTGGTGGCACTGGTTATCCTGAGTCCGGTGTTTCTGATTACGGCTATTGCAGTCAAATCCGATGGTGGTCCTGCTTTTTACAAGCAGGTTCGCCTGACCAAAGACGGTAAGCAGTTTGAGATTTTGAAATTCCGCTCCATGCGTGTGGATGCCGAAAAAGACGGTGTGGCGCGTCTTTCCACTGGTGACAAAGATGATCGTATCACGAAGGTCGGCCATATCATCCGAGCCTGCCGCTTGGACGAGTTGCCTCAGTTGCTGAATATTCTAAAAGGTGATCTGTCTATTGTGGGTCCACGCCCGGAACGCCCTGAGATCGCCGCCCAGTACTGCGAAGAGATGCCGGAGTTTGCATTGCGGCTTCAGGCCAAGGCGGGGCTGACCGGCTATGCACAGGTGTACGGCAAATACAATACCACCCCCTACGATAAGCTGCAGATGGATCTGATGTACATTGCACATCCCAGCCTGATTGAGGATCTGAAGATTATGCTGGCAACCGTGAAGATCCTGTTTATGCCTGAAAGTACCGAGGGCGTGGCAGAAGGCGCAACTACGGCGATGGGGCAGGAAAAGTGTGAGGAGAGCAAGAAATGAAGAAATTTCTGATTGTGGCTCATTACAGCCGATTTTTGGTGCAGTTTGAACTAAATGATGTGAGATTGTTGCAGTTGATGGGATTTGAAGTTCACTATGCAACAAACTATCAGCAGGAGGATATGTTCTCCGGTGCGATAAAGATAATTCAAGAAAACGGAGTGATCTTGCATCAAATTGACTTTGTGCGCTCGCCTTATAATATTCCGGCAAATATTAAGGCGTATCGCCAGTTGAAAAATTTAATGGTAAAAGAAAAATTTTCAGGGGTGCACTGTCACACACCGATGGCGGGTGCTCTGGCAAGACTTGCAGCCAATGCGACCAGAACAAAGCCGGTTCTTTATACCGCCCACGGCTTCCATTTTTACAAGGGCTGCCCGCTAAAGAACAAACTCATCTATCAGACAGCAGAAACTTTCTTGGCCCGCTATACGGATGCACAGATCACCATCAATCGAGAAGATTTTGCAGCAGCGCAAAAGTTTCCTCTGCGTGGGAAAGCATACTATGTGCCCGGCATTGGCGTGGATGTGAAGAAGATTTCTTCTGTGCAGGTTGACCGGGCAAAAAAGCGTGCGGAACTGGGGATTCCGCAGGATGCGCTTGTGTTTATATCCGTAGGGGAACTGAATGAAAATAAAAACCATTCTACGGTGATCCGTGCCTTGGCAAAAGCAGATATCGCCAATAGCTATTACCTGATTTGCGGCGAAGGAAAATTAAAGCAGCAGCACTTTGAATTAGCACAAAAATTGGGAATTTCTGAGAAGGTGAAGCTGTTGGGCTTCCGGACCGACGTGAGCGAAATTCTAAGAGCCTGCGATTGCTTTGTGTTCCCTTCATTCCGAGAAGGACTGTCCGTTTCGTTAATGGAAGCGATGGCTACAGGATTGCCGTGCATTGCCAGCCGTATTCGTGGAAATGTGGATTTGTTGGAGAATAGTCGATATCTGTTTGAACCAGCAGATGAAAGTGCGCTCTGCCAATTGCTGAAAGATGCGGCGAATGGTGTGCAGACCGAGCAAGAGTGTGCACAGAACCGGGAAATGTTGAAAAGGTATGATATTAAAAATGTCAGCAAACAGATGCAAGGTATTTACTCTGCTGCAATTGAAGGTACTACGACAAATGAGAGTTTTACATCTATTAAAAAGTAATAAATATTCTGGCGCAGAAAATGTTGTGCTGACTATTATGGACGCGTGTCCGGATATTGAAATGATTTATGCCTCTACGGATGGACCCATTCGTAAGGTGGTTGAAGATAGAGGACATCGGTTTTATCCGTTGGAAGAAACATCGGTTCGGATGGTGAAAAAAGCAGTTGGCGAACTGCAACCGGATATTATCCATGCGCATGATTTTACCATGGCAAGCACGGCGGCATGGGCGGCTGGAGATATTCCAGTGATAGCACATCTGCACAACAATCCACCATGGTTGAAAAAAGTTGGCGTAAAGTCAATAGTCTTTGCACTAGCGTTACCCAAAATACGGCAGGTTATCAGTGTTTCAAAAGCGGTTGAAGATGAATACATTTTCCGTGGGTTAATGAAAAATAAAAATACTGTTATTGGTAATGTGGTAGATGCAGAAGATGTCCGTCAAAAAGCACGGGAAAAAAGTGACTGCAAGCCGGTGGATTTGGTGTATTTGGGCAGAATGTCGTTGCCGAAGAATCCGTTGGAATTTTGCAAGATCGTGTGTGAAGTAAAGAGACTGTTTCCTAACATTACAGCAAGGATGATCGGAGACGGAGAACTGATGCCGCAGGTCAAGGAATACATTTGTAGCCACGAGTTGGAAGATATAATCGAGCTTGTTGGTTTTCAAAGCAATCCTTATCCATACCTAAATGCTGGAAAAATTATGGTAATGCCCTCAATCTGGGAGGGTTTTGGGTTAGCAGCGGTAGAAGGCATGTGTCTTGGCAAGCCTGTCGTGTGCAGTGGTGTTGGTGGACTGGAAAATATTATAGATGAATCCTGCGGAGCAAAATGTAGGACAACAGATGAATACAGTAGAATACTTCTAAAACTGTTGAAAGACAATACCACATATGAGGTTGAATCGAAAAATGCAATGCGGAAAAGCGGAAGGTACACCGACATGAAGAAGTATGCAGATGATATCTGCAGAATTTATAAAGCGGCAATAGAAAGATGAGGAAAACACCGGTGGATTATTGCTTGAGATTAGATGATGCATGCCCACAGATGAATGCAGAAAAATGGGCAGGAGTAGAAAGAATTCTGGACAAATATAAAGTCAGACCGATCGTCGGTGTGATTCCTGAAAATCGTGATCCGGATTTTGTTGCAGTTGCAGATGAGAACTTTTGGGAAAAAGCATGTGAATGGCAGAAAAAAGGCTGGACGATCGCATTGCATGGTTTACATCACGAGCTGCATTTTCACGAGCCCAGAGGATACTACCAGCTTTCACATTCCAGTAAAACAGAATGGGCAGGGAAAAGTAGCACAGAACAGTATGAAATGTTGAAGCAGGGATATCAGATACTCAAAGAGCATGGACTAACGCCGACCTGTTTCTTTGCGCCTTGCCATACCTATGATGAAGCAACCGTCAAGGCGATTGCATTGATGAAGACGGAAGGGTGTCCTATGTATATTTCGGACGGATATGCCCTTCATCCGTATCAAAGAGATGGCGTTTATTTCCTACCGACGCTATTTGATACACCCCATAAGCTTCCAATGCAAGGCATTTATACGTTTGTCTATCATCCTAATAATATGCAGGAACAAGACTTTGCATATCTGGAAGACTTCTTAAAGAAATACGCATCGCTGTTTCGAAGTGCGGATGAAATTATGGAAAAATATGACTCTGTAAAAAATCAGGGAATCCTTGGAAAAATAATAGAACACGCAATTTATTTCCTGAGAGGGATAAAGGGATCTAAGGAGTAAAAGTGTATGGGTGATTTGAAGAATAAGGTGATTTTAATTGGAGGAAATCATCACAACGGGCTGGGTTTGGCCCGTAGTTTTGGTGTAAATGGAATCAAACCGTATGGCATTATTGTCGGCGAGGGCGCAGAGCATGGTTTTGTCCGAAAATCGAAATATTGGGCTAAAACGTGGGTGATTAAATCGGACGACGAAATTGTCGAGTTCCTTTTGAATGCCTTTCAGAATGAGAAAGAAAAGCCTGTTGTTATTCCATACTCGGATGGGGCAGCAGAAGAAATTGATTTGAACCTTGATCGATTGAAGGAACACTTTTTGTTGCCCTCCATTGGTGGACAGCAAGGAAAAATTGCAGAGTTGATGGATAAGCAAAAACAGGTTGAATTTGCTCAAACCTATGGAATTCCAATGGCAAAAAGCTGTGTGGTGGACTTGAACGATATTCGACTGCCGGAGGATATGATCTATCCATGCATCGTAAAGCCGGTTGTCAGTGCAGAGGGCGAAAAATCGGATATTCGTAAATGTGATACAGAAACTCAAACCGTAGTATATCTCCAAGAACTCCGAAAAAAAGGCTATCATCGATTTTTGGTGCAAGAGTACCTGAATTATGATACAGAGTATTTGATGGCGGGCTCAATTCATGAAACAAGGAAATGCTGGATTAATTTAAATAAAATTAGAGTATGGCCTGTTGTTGGAGGAAGTAGTAGCTATTCACGTTTGGAAGATAAGCAAGCAGTTGACGAATTCTACGGAAAAGTAAGAAGTGCTTTCCGCAAAATTGGATACGACGGCCTTTTTGATGTTGAAGCACTTGAAGCTAATGGGAAAATATACTTAAACGAAGTGAATTGGAGAAATTCCGGGGCGGTTTATTATGCGTTGGAGACGAATGTTTATTATCCACTAATATGGTACATGGAAAAACTTGGAGAAACAAAATTGAATAATTATAATATCGAATGTATGAATGAAGGCTTCTATGCAATGGATGAAGCATTGGACTTGAGGCACGTTGTATGTGGAAATATTACCTTGAGACAATGGTTGTGCGATAGAAAGAGGACTAAGGCCTTTGCACTTTGGTATACCCCAGATATGCGTCCGGCAATTGCGCAGTATTTGCACTTACTGAAAGAGTTGATAAAGAGGCATGGAGTGTAACATATGAATGATACGATAATGGTAACGGTTCTAACTCCGACATATAATCGTGCCAAAACACTTCCTAAATTGATTGAAAGCCTTTGCGGACAAACAAGCACAAATTTTCAATGGTTGGTAATTGATGATGGAAGTACGGATGACACAGATTCAATTTTCGAGAGGTTAAAAAACTATGATCTTCCGTTTCAGTGGGAATACCACAAAAAAGAAAACGGAGGAAAGCACACGGCGCTGAATTTTGCTCACGCATATATTAAAGGTGAAGTTGTTCTGATTCTTGATAGTGATGATTATTTGACAGATGACGCAATAGAAACCGTTGAAAAAGAATGGCCTTTATATAGAAATTGTGCGGATATTTGCGGTATGAGTTACTTTAGAGGGAAAAAGGATGGAAGTCATCTGAGTGTTGCAAATGCACAGGATGTCTACATTGACGATGACATCCATTATCGGGTAAATCAAAAAATCAAAGGAGATCGTTGCGAGGTTGTGAGGACGGTTCTCCTGAAAAAAAATCCGTTTCCAGTTTATCAGGGAGAAAGATTTTTTCCAGAGGGATGGTTTTGGAACACATTGGCGATGAACTACAAAACCGTGTACCGAAACAAAACGATTTACATTTGTGAGTATCTGGAAGGTGGCTTGACAAAAAGCGGACGTGCTCTGCGGATGAAATGTCCATTGGGAATGATGGATGATTGCCGGATGTATCTTGACAATAGAGTTTGCATTAGAAGAAGAGTTAAAGAAATGCTGCTTTACTGGGTCTATGCAAGGTGTGCAGGGTATTCTTTGGGGAAAACGCTTTCGACAAGTGGCAGACCGGTGGGAATGATGTTGACTGCTTTGCCGGGTATGATGCTATACAGTTACTGGAAGAGAAAGTATCTGAAATAATGAGGGTTTGGTGTGATTTATTTTCTTGTGATTGATTGCGTATTGTTCTATTCTGCTTGGTGTAGACCAAAACAATCAAAAGTGTTGTATACAACGACCGTTATAGGACTATGGTTTCTGATGGCATTTCGTAATATAGACTTAGGCGGAAGCGACGCACAGGTATATCAGGAGTGGTTCCACACGGCAGTGCCGAATTTATTGCAGTTTGAGTGGAATCCTTTCGTGTTTCAAAGAGAAATTCAGGACGAATGGGGATTTGGCTGGCTATTTACTCTACTGGCTTCGATTACAAAAACAATTGTACCGACCTATGAGTTTTTTCAAGTGGTTTATGTAACGTTGAGTTTTGGGATTTTGATTTTGATCATAGAAGATATGCAGCTTAAACAGCAAGAAAAGGGGCTTTTTTTGTTTGCATATCTCTCACAGCAAATGATTTGGTTCTTTTGCGTTCTATTGCGACAGAATCTGGCAAATCTTGTTGTCTGGTTTGTGCTGGAACATAAATTTAAAAAGAACGCTCTCATAAAAAAAGCACTTTTACTATATTTGGCAACACTGCTTCATACATCGGCCTATATTGCAATTGCGGCAATTATTGCGTTGTGGGTGATTCGGAAACTTCCGGCTCGAAAAATTGTTCCAGGGAGTCTTTTGATAGGTGTGACTGTGTTTTTTGCTGGAAAAAGGCTGATATCGTATATTCTTTACTTCATGGCAAATTATGTCGACACACGTTACAGTATGTATCTGAATGCAGCAGGGGAATCATCAAATGCCATAAACTTTGTTCTGAGATTGTGCTTTGTGGTGTTACTCTATCTCGAATTCACTCGGAACAGGGAAGATGGTTCTGAAAAAAATCTGTATATTGGAGTGATAGGTTTTCTGATTGGATCGATTCCGCAAGCGCTGGTTGTGCGGATGACAGAATACTTTGCTATTGCAAATAACTATGCAGTGGCAAAACTAAGAAAAATATTTAAGATAAAAGAGAACCGTGCAATTGTGGCAAGCATAGTCCTTATCGTATTCTTTATTGTATTTGTGAGATTTTTGAACGTAAATGCTGATTTTATGAGAAATTATAAATTCCTTTTTTGACAAAGAATCTGATTCCTTATGTTATTGTATAATCCGGAATTAAGCGTATATATAGGGCGTGACACTTTGGTCTATATTGTTCTTCTTATTTGATGCATTTTATCGGTTGAGTGAAAAAAGCATATGAATAATATCAAATTGTCTTATCATTAAATGATATATTTACGTAATCAAGTAAACTACGTGGTTGAAAGGAAAATCAACAAATGCGAATACTTCAAGTTGTAAGAACAATGAATATCGGAGGATTAGAAAACTTTGTAAAAAACATGTTGCAATACTTGAGTGAAAAATGCGACTGTGGCTGCCTGATTTGTGATGAAAAAAAATCAGATCACGAGGATGATCTCGTAAAAGCTGGAATAAAAATTTACCATATTCCAGAGCCAGACAAGACGAAGATAAATCTATATAATAATCTGCAAGCATTTTTTGAAACCCATAGAGAATATGATATTGTCCATTGCCACATGGCTGGAACAAATGGAATTGTTGCAAAGGCGGCAAAAGATGCAGGCATAAATAAAGTGGTATGTCATTCGCATGGAGTGGCTTTGCAACAAGATGAAGCGCTTTCGATGAAGCTGTACATGCTTTGTATGCGAAAACTAATGCAACGACACGCGGATGCTTTTATTGCATGCAGTAAAGCTGCGGGAAATTATTTATATGGGCAAGAGTCTTTTGGAGAAGTTGGCAAAGTGGTTCCGAATGGTATTGAAATCAATCGGTATCGGTATTCAGATGATGAAAGAAACAGCTGCCGTGAGGAGTTGGGATTTAAGGAGTCAGATTTTGTGATTGGTCACACGGGTTCACTTAATGGTGTGAAGAATCAGGAACTGATTCTAGACATTGCAGGTATCCTAAAAGAAAAACGTATTCCTGTAAAAGTTTTGTTAGTCGGTGGAGGGAACCGAGAGCAGGATTTAAAAAAACAAGCCAAAGATTTAAAAATAGAAGAAGATGTCATTATTACTGGAAAACAGATGGGCGTGACAAAGTTTTTAGACGCAATGGATGTTTTCATGTTTCCTTCTAGGAGTGAAGGCTTTGGTCTATCCCTACTGGAGGCAGAAGCAAATGGTTTACCATGTGTTGTTTCAGACAAAATTCAGCCGGAAGTCAAAGTATTGAATAGTGTTTTGAGTGTTAGTCTAAATGAACCGATTCAATGCTGGATAGAGGCGGTAGAAAAGGCGAAGGTGCTAGGAAGAAGTAAAATGGCAAATGAAATTTTGGATGAAAAAGGCATGAGCGAAGCAGCATGTTATGAGACGGTATGGAAAATCTATAATGAGGTACTATCAAAATGATTCTGTATAAAGTTTTATACAAGGTGATTGCTTGCCATCTGCCTGCGTCTGGGACCAGCGTGGGGCCATTTAGAATTGGTGAAATAGGAAGGAAATTTCGGGCATTTTGTTTTTGCGGATGAAATAATGAACAAACTGAGAAAGATATTAACATTGAGAAAAATGTGCGATTGAGTGAGCAGGTTACTTTGGGAAAAAGATCCGGAATTGGCGAAGATTCTATTATCAGTGGAAAAGTAACTATCGGTGATAATGTAATGATTGGTCCAGAGCTAATGTGTTATACAACAAATCATCAGATTAAGCGAACAGATATTCCAATGATAGACCAGGGCTTTTCTGAAATGCACCCAATCATAATAGGAGATGACGTGTGGATTGGGAGTCGGGTCATCATCTTAGGGGGGGGGGTGAAAATCGGAAATGGCGCAGTTATTGGTGCCGGCGCGGTTGTTACCCATGATATCCCTTCGAACGCAGTGGTTGGTGGAAATCCAGCTAAAGTAATCAAAATGAGAGAGTGACAAAATCATTGTTGCAAATCGTGGTTGGAGATCAATGATTAATGATGAGTGAAAGAAAAAAAGGTGCAATATTATCATACATTCAAGTGGTTTTAAGCGTTGCGGTTAGTGTTATCTATGTGCCAATTCTCCTACGGTATCTTGGACAAAGCGAGTACGGACTATATCAGATTGTTGGTTCTTTTTTCTCGTACATATCTGTTTTTGAATCATGCATGTCAACGGGCGTACTGAGAAATTATTGTAATGCCTTAGGGAGCCAAGACAGAGAGGCTGCGGATGTGACATTGTCAATGGCAAAAGTCATATATAGAGTGATGGCTGTTTTGATGGCCATTGTTGGCGTTGTTGTACTTTTTGCTTTTAGGCGTTTCTATGCGAGTTCTTTTAGTGCGGCTGAAATGAAAGAAAGTTCAGCAATATTGCTTTTGCTTTTTGCCAATATGATGGTGACCATGTTAGGGTCTGTCTATTTAACAATCCTTACCGGGCACGAAAAATTTACATTTCTGAAGGTGCTGGCTATTATAATTCAAGTAGCACAGCCTTTTTTTGTAATTCTATGCGTGCGAAAAATCCCGTATGCGATTACGGTTTCGACAGTAATTGTGGTGCTCAACGTATTGACCGTCTTGATGCGATACCTATATGTGACCCACAAGTTGAAAATAAAAATCGTAAAGAAGAAAAAAAATCGAAAAGTCATTAGGGAAATTGTTGGACTTTCAGCTACTATTCTACTGGGATGTATTGCAGATCAAATTTTCTGGAAAACTGACCAAGTGATTTTGGGCAAACTTTTTAGTACAGCAGTTGTAGCGGTGTATTCTGTAGGCGCTCAGATTTATATGATGTATATGCAGTTTGGTACTCAAATTGCCAGTGTATTCTATCCGAAAGTTAGCATCTTGTATCAAGAAGAAAACGGAAACCAGAAAGTATCGGATCTCTTTGTGAGAGTTGGGCGAGTGACATTTATGATCATTATGCTAATTCTTTCTGGGTTTATTGTGTTTGGTAAAGAGTTCCTTTTGATATGGGTTGGGGAAGGGTATACAGAAGCGTACTATGTGGCTATTGTGGTTATGATTCCATTTTCGGTTGACCTCGCCCAGAACCTTGCTTTGGCAATTTTGCAGGTGAAAAAGCAGTACGGGTTTCGTGCAAAAATTTATCTGTTAAGTGCGATGATCAATGTTGTTACTACTGTGATACTTACTTCGTATTTCGGTATCATCGGTGCTGCAATCTCGACGGGACTGTCGATGTTCATTACAAGTGGACTGATTATGAACTGGTATTACCTGAAAAAAGCAAGTCTTGACATTGTAAAATTCTGGAAAGAATCTTTTAAGGTTATCGCAGCGTCCATGGCAATAATGATTCTGGCACTTTTGATAAAGAAGTATATATCTTGGAACAGCGCCGGACTGCTTCAACTTGGAATGCAAATTCTCCTTTTTGTATCAATTTATGTGTGTATGATATATAAGTTTATTATGACATCGGAAGAAAGAAAACAGATTCTCGCATTTGTAAAGCGAAAATTATGAACATGCCTATAAGGATTTCTTTATCGTTTTAATTGTGGCTTTTAACAGCTTTAGGAAATTGTATAATAATCGCTAAAAACGAATTATAAGGAGCAGAATAAAATGGGAAAATACTTTGGAACCGATGGCTTCCGTGGCGAGGCCGGTGTGAACCTGACCGCCGACCACGCCTACAAGGTGGGCCGTTTTCTGGGCTGGTATTATAATGCACTGCGGGAGCGCAACGGCAACAACGAGCCTGCACGCATTGTAATTGGCAAGGACACCCGCCGCAGCTCTTATATGTTCGAGTACAGCCTAGTCGCAGGCCTGACCGCCTCCGGCGCAGATGCTTACCTGCTTCATGTCACCACTACTCCGTCTGTGGCCTATATTGCTCGTGTGGACAACTTTGATTGTGGTATCATGATTTCTGCCAGCCATAATCCCTACTACGATAACGGCATCAAGCTGATCGACTGCTATGGCGAAAAGATGCCCGAAGAAATCCTGCTGCTAGTTGAGGACTACATCGATGGCAAACTGCACGTGTTCGATAAGGACTGGCCGGAGCTGCCCTTCGCTCACCGGGAGCACATTGGCTGCACGGTGGACTATGTGTCCGGCCGCAACCGCTACATGGGCTATCTGATCAGCCTTGGCATCTATTCCTTCAAGGGTGTCAAGGTTGGCCTAGACTGCGCCAACGGAAGTTCTTGGAACATCGCTAAAAGCGTTTTCGATGCGCTGGGTGCAGACACCTATGTCATAAACAACAAGCCGAATGGCACGAACATCAACAACAACGCCGGTTCTACGCATATTGAGGGTCTGCAGAAGTTTGTTGTGGAGAAGGGTTTGGATGTTGGTTTTGCCTTCGATGGTGACGCCGACCGCTGCCTGTGCGTGGACGAGAAGGGTAATGTCATCACTGGCGACCATATCCTGTATATCTATGGCTGCTATATGAAAGAGCGTGGCAAGCTGCTGACCAATACTGTGGTTACGACTGTCATGTCCAACTTTGGTCTGTACAAAGCGTTTGATGAGCAAGGTATCGGTTACGCCAAGACTGCTGTGGGCGACAAGTACGTATACGAGTACATGGCGAAGAACGGCTGTCGTATCGGTGGTGAGCAGAGTGGTCATATCATCTTCTCCAAATATGCCAGCACCGGCGATGGTATCTTAACTAGTTTGAAGATGATGGAAGTCATGCTGGCTAAGAAGAAGCCAATGAGCGAGTTGGCGGCACCGCTGAAGATCTATCCGCAGGTGTTGGAGAATGTTCGTGTGACCGATAAGAAGGCTGCACAGAGTGATCCGGCGGTGCAGGAAGCAGTGTCTAAAGTTGCTGAGGCTCTTGGCTATACCGGCCGTATTCTGGTGCGTGAGTCCGGCACTGAGCCGGTGGTTCGTGTTATGGTGGAAGCACCTGACCACGATACATGCCAGAAGTATGTTGATGAAGTGGTCAATGTGATCTGCGAAAAGGGATATAAGGTATAAAGTCAATGACGACTCTGGCAGTGTCCGGAGTCGTTTTGTGTAAGTGGAAAAGTATCATAGAAAAATGAATAATAGGAGGGGCAAAACCTATGTGTGGAATCGTTGGTTTTACAGGAAACCGACAGGCAGCACCGATTTTGTTGGACGGTCTGTCAAAGTTGGAATATAGAGGATATGACTCGGCCGGACTGTCTGTCCGTGATGGAGAAAATCTGGCTCAGGTCGTGAAAGCAAAAGGTCGACTGTCCAATCTGATTGAGAAAACCGATAACGGTAATGCACTGAAAGGAACTTGTGGTATTGGCCATACCCGTTGGGCAACCCACGGTGAGCCGAGCCAGACGAATGCACATCCGCATGTTTCCGGTAACTGTAGCCGTTCCGGTTCCGGCACAGTGGAGTCTGAGGTCGTTGGCGTACATAACGGCATCATCGAGAACTATACTGAACTGAAAGAAAAACTGTTGAAGCATGGCTATACGTTCTACAGCCAGACGGATACCGAAGTGGTCATCAAGTTGGTGGACTACTATTATAAGAAGTACAACCTCGGCCCTATCGATGCCATTGCCAAGACGATGGTTCGTGTGCGCGGTTCCTATGCGCTTGAGCTGATGTTCCGTGATTATCCGGGCGAGATCTGGGTGGCGCGTAAGGATAGCCCGATGATTATCGGTATTGCGGATGGTGAAACTTATGTGGCTTCGGATGTCCCGGCAATTCTGAAATACACTCGCAATGTGTATTACATCGGCAACCTTGAGTTTGCAAAGTTGACGCCGGGTGAGGCGCATTTCTATGACCTGAACGGCGATGAAATCGAAAAGCAGACCACCGAGATCAAATGGGATGCAGAAGCAGCCGAAAAGGGCGGCTTTGAGCATTTCATGATGAAAGAGATCCATGAGCAGCCGAAAGCTGTCCAAGATACCCTGAATTCTGTGATCAAAGATGGAACTATCGACTTGTCCGGTGTGGAAATCACCGAAGAGGAAATTAAGAACTTTGAGCAGATCTATATTGTTGCCTGTGGCTCTGCATGGCATGTGGGCATGGCTGCTCAGTATGTGCTGGAAGATATAGCGGATATTCCGGTGCGTGTGGAACTTGCATCTGAGTTCCGCTATCGTAAAATGCCGCTCAATCAGAAAGCACTTGTAATCGTTGTCAGCCAGTCTGGTGAGACAGCAGATACATTGGCAGCACTGCGTATGGCAAAAGAAAAGGGCATTACCACAATGGCAATCGTCAATGTAGTGGGTAGTAGTATTGCCCGTGAAGCAGACAAGGTGTTTTACACACTTGCTGGCCCTGAAATTTCTGTTGCTACAACCAAGGCATACAGCGCACAGCTTGCGGCCATGTACTGCTTGTCGGTTCAGTTCGCAAAGGTTAGAGAAAAAATCACTGAAGAACAGTACAGTTACTATATTTCTGAACTGTTGACTCTCCCGGAGAAGATGCAGAAAACTTTGGAAGATAAAGAGCGCATCCAGTGGTTTGCTGCGAAGTATGCCAATGCACACGATGTGTTCTTCGTTGGCCGTGGCATTGATTATGCAGTCTGCTTGGAAGGCAGTTTGAAACTGAAAGAAATCAGCTACATTCACTCGGAGGCATATGCAGCTGGCGAACTGAAGCACGGAACTATTAGTCTGATTGAGCAGGGAACGCTGGTCATCGGCGTGCTGACCCAAAGCGAACTCTACGAAAAGACTATCAGCAATATGTTGGAGTGCAAGAGCCGTGGTGCTTATCTGATGGGGCTCACTACTTATGGCAAGTATGAAATCGAAGATCAGGTAAACTTCACGGTTTATGTTCCAAAGGTGGATGAGCACTTTGTTGGTAGTTTGGCAGTGATTCCGCTGCAGCTACTGGGTTACTATGTGTCTGTAGCCAAGGGTCTGGATGTGGATAAGCCGAGAAACCTCGCAAAGAGTGTGACAGTGGAATAAGATGCAAGACCCAATAAAAGTATTAGCTAAAATCCTCACAAACATCCTGACCGCTCTCTACGAGCCGTTTGGATTTTCACTTCTGCTTTCCTTTTTGGCTATGTTTTTCTATCTGTATGCATATGAGCCTACCGCAGCAGGAAAAGGCTGGAAGAACGCCATAGTAACATGGTATCAGAAATTCAAGGAGAGCGTGTTCTTTCGGAAACTGTTCTTCCTGGCCTTTGTGACTTCACTTATTCTGTTCCGAACCCTGTTAAACCGTCAGCTGTGGATGAATCCTTTATCCGATGTCATGGGTGGCTGGGGCATCTGGGAGACTGTGAATGGCGAACAGAAGCTGACCACCGAGTGCATCGAGAACGTAATCATGATGGTGCCGTTTTCAGCAGTAGTGATGTGGACGTTCGGAGAAAAGATTGGAAAAGGCTGGAAGAAGATACTGTGGTATAGCGGGAAGATAGCATTTATCTTTTCGATAAGCATTGAGATGCTACAGCTGTTTTTAAGGCTCGGTACGTTCCAACTATCTGACTTGTTCTATAACACAGTTGGTGGAGCGCTTGGTGGTTTGATGTACTACGCGGGGATGAAGGTAAGAAAGCATCTGTAATCTGTAAAAGAATCGAATTATGTGGAATATTGGGAGCGGATGCTCCCTACGCTGCTCTGATAATCACACACCTCTTCGTGGTGAGCAGCAGGCAACGATCTTATGATCGGCGAAGATGTGATGTTATACATTAAATAATCTGAGATTGGATCTGTGCGACATGAATAGAGTGACGATTACATGTTCAAATGGATCGGTTGAACTAAGCGAGTTTGTAGAAGATTTGTATTCGGTATCAGAAAAAGCAAATAGGGCATTGAAAGAGCTTAGAATAGGTTTGCCAACGTGGACTGCAAAAGAAACCTATAATAAAATGCAAATATCGTTGTGGATATATGATAACATAGAAGTTAATGCTTTTTGCCATTATGAAAATGGACAAAATTATATTGCCTTGTCAGTAGGACTTTTGACAATGCTATGGAAAGAGGCAGAAGAATTTGTTGATCAAAATAATTTGGCTTTGGTCTTCAAAATTTCTGAAGAAAATAAAGATTATTTTAAGGATATGCTTTTTTTCTTCATGATCAACTTTACCATTGCCCATGAATATGGACACATTGCCCACGGACATCTTAAAGATCGTGCAAGCGAAAATAGTATTGATGAAAGATTATCTGTAGTGGAAAACATTAGCGATGAAGAGAAGAGAACAAGAAATTGGAATATACAACTGAGAGAATACGATGCAGATTCCTTTGCAGTTGCAGTACAGTCCATGCTTTTCTTACAGCAATGGCAAGATGATGTTAAAGCAAATCTCGCAAATTTCGATATAATGTTCATTGCAAATTACCTTTGTTTTCGCACATTTGCTGAAAATACAGGGAGAGATTTTTCAAATTATATGACGAAAAATATTGATGAATATGATCATCCGCATCCCGGTATAAGAATGTACTATTCGATTATACATTACTCTTATTGGCTCATCAAACTTCACGGGGAGAATGAGAAAGTATTAGCGATTCTTGAAAGTGGTAGTCA
>OHFR01000481.1_pt1 | contig 18664 bp, 16 predicted proteins | sample 1567531 | NCBI WGS metagenome assembly OHFR01 (sample SAMEA3879597, study PRJEB24766) | human gut metagenome | biome: human-associated habitat; feature: feces | place: USA | collected 1985/1987
TTATATAACTTAGTAAATAAATTCATGACACTAATAAGAGCCAATCCATTGTAAAAATAAAACTGCAATGCTAATATAAAAAGGTATTGAATCATTACACAGATAAATGAACTTTGTAGAACAGAGGAGAGTAGGAGGATTTATGAAATCAATCTCATTAGCAAATGAACTTGCAGGAAATTCATATCCAGGACGTGGAATCGTCATCGGAAAATCCGCAGATGGTAAATATGCAGTAACTGCTTACTTTATTATGGGTAGAAGTGAGAACAGCCGCAACCGTGTGTTTGTGGAGGATGGGGAAGGAATCCGTACACAGGCATTTGATCCTTCGAAATTAAGTGATCCAAGCCTGATTATTTATGCTCCGGTTCGTGTACTTGGCAATAAAACAATTGTTACCAATGGGGATCAGACAGACACGATTTATGAGTTGATGGATAAACAGCAGACGTTTGAGCAGGCATTAAGAACCAGAGAGTTTGAGCCGGATGCTCCAAACTATACACCAAGAATTTCCGGAATTATGCACATTGACAATGGAACTTACAATTATGCAATGTCTATTTTAAAGAGCAATAATGGAAATCCGGATGCATGTAACCGTTATACATTTGCATATCAGAATCCGGTTGCCGGAGAAGCACATTTTATCCACACTTATATGGGAGACGGAAACCCGCTTCCAAGTTTTGAGGGAGAACCAAAGCTTGTTGGTCTGGAAGGAGACATTGATACCTTTACCAGTCTGGTATGGGAAAATCTTAATGAGGAGAACAAAGTTTCCTTATTTGTACGTTACATTGACATTGAAACCGGAAAATACGAGACAAGAATTGTAAATAAAAATAAGTAAAGACCATAAATTTTTTAGAAAATCAAAGATAAGCAGGAGCGGAGATTAAGATGAAAGAATTAGAGTTAAAATACGGATGTAATCCAAACCAGAAACCATCCAGAATTTATATGGAAAACGGCGAGCTTCCAATCAAAGTGTTAAACGGAAAACCGGGTTATATCAACTTTTTAGATGCATTTAATGGCTGGCAGCTGGTAAGTGAATTAAAGAAAGCAACCGGACTTCCGGCAGCAACCTCTTTTAAACATGTATCTCCGGCTGGAGCAGCAGTTGGACTTCCATTGTCTGAGGTAGAGCGCAAAATCTATTGGGTAGACGATATGGACGTAGAGTTCACACCGCTTGCAAACGCCTATATCAGAGCCAGAGGCGCGGACAGAATGTCTTCTTTCGGCGATTTCATTTCCTTATCCGATGTCTGTGACAAAGAGACAGCACTTGTAATCAAACGAGAGGTGTCTGATGGTGTGATCGCACCGGGCTATACAGATGAGGCACTTGAGATTTTAAAGGCAAAGAAAAAAGGAAACTACAACGTGATCGAGATCGATCCGAATTATGTACCGGCTCCGATCGAACATAAAGAAGTGTTTGGAATCACATTTGAACAGGGAAGAAATGAACTTGTGATCGATGAGCATTTCTTTGACAACATCGTGACAGAGAATAAGGAAATCCCGGATTCTGCAAAAATGGATCTTGCCATTTCCATGATCACATTAAAATACACACAGTCCAATTCCGTATGCTATGTCAAAGGTGGACAGGCAATCGGTATCGGTGCCGGACAGCAGTCCAGAATTCACTGTACCAGACTGGCCGGCTCTAAGGCAGATAACTGGTGGTTACGCCAGTCTCCACAGGTGCTCGGACTTCAGTTTTTAGATAAGACTGGACGTGCAGACAGAGATAATGCGATCGATCTCTACATCGGTGAGGACTATATGGATGTGCTTGCAGATGGCGCATGGGAGAATATTTTTAAAGTAAAACCGGAAGTGTTTACAAGGGAGGAAAAACGCGCATGGTTAGATAAAAACACTGACGTTGCGCTTGGTTCCGATGCATTCTTCCCATTTGGAGATAATGTGGAACGTGCTCATAAGAGCGGAGTGAAATACATCGCCCAGCCAGGCGGTTCCATCCGTGACGATCATGTCATTGCAACCTGTAACAAATATGGCATTGCCATGGCATTCACCGGAATCCGCTTATTCCATCATTAATTATAATATTATTTTTGCAAAAGGAGGAACATTCCATGAGCGAAGTATATGAAAAATTAATGAAATGCTATAAAAGTGTCCGGGAGAAAACAGATTTCGTCCCGGAGGCGGCACTTATTTTAGGTTCCGGACTTGGGGATTACGCAGATGATTTAAAAATTGAGGCATCAATCAATTACGCGGATATCGAAGGTTTTCCGGTATCCACGGTGAAAGGACATAAGGGAAGATTTGTGTTTGCCCATGTGGAGGGCGTTCCTATGGTGATCATGCAGGGACGTGTGCACTATTATGAGGGATATCCGATGTCGGATGTAGTGCTTCCAACACGTCTTATGGGACTTCTCGGAGCAAAAAAGATCATTCTGACCAACGCGGCAGGCGGTGTGAATTATAACTTCAAACCGGGAGATTTTATGCTCATCACAGATCACATCACAACTGCGGTCCCGAATCCACTGATCGGAGAAAATATTGACGAACTCGGAACGAGATTTCCGGATATGAGTGAGGTGTATGCACCGGAATTACAGGAAAAAGTGAGAAAGGCGGCAGAAAAACTTCAGATACCACTGCAGGAGGGCGTTTACATGCAGTTTACCGGACCAAGCTATGAGACACCGGCAGAGATCCGCATGTGCAGGACATGGGGAGGCGATGCAGCAGGAATGAGCACCGCATGTGAGGCGGTGGCAGCCAATCATATGGGAATGAAAGTCTGTGGTATTTCCTGTATTACCAACCTTGCCGCCGGCATGTCAAAACAAAAGCTGGATCACAAAGAAGTGCAGGAGACAGCAGACCGAGTATCCAGACAATTCAAACAACTGGTCACAGAAGTGATAAAAACAATCTGAATCATTACAGTAGAACAATTTCACGGGTGTATTCATTTCGTGGGATTGTTCTGTTTTTTTGCGCAAGTACCTGTTCATAGAGATCAGCCGCAAAAATATCTTTTTCAAGAAGCCAGAAGGCATCGTCAGAAAGCGTCTGTCTGGCATTTGCAAGCTTCCCTATCAGTGGAATATCCGTGTGTTTTTTGATCTCGCCAAGTACGTCAGAAGACGATTTTTTGAATCCAAGCGGGCGCAGGTAAGGGACATAACCAAGCTGTTTTGCCTGCTTATAATCTTCGGCTGTCATATGCAGCAGAATATGCGTAAAAATACGGCTCATGCGTGCGTAAGTAATGTCGCGGCTCTGATTTAAGGCAGCAAACTGCGTGAAAGAGGAAAATGCACTGCGGTTCTTTTTCAGACGGTTCGCAATTTCAATATTACAGTCGGCAAAGCAGGCAAGTGCTTCTGCCGGATAAAAAAGCAACAGATAATTTAAAATACCGGAAAAATCATCCGCTTCCAGATAAGTGGAGGAGGCGAGATATTCTGAAAAAATCCGGAAAGCTTCCTGTGGCATGGCAGCAGAAAAAGATGCAAAATCCGGGGCAGAGCCGGAAGAACTGCCGGAAGAGCCAGCCTGTTTTAAAGTCTGCCGGATGGCAGAAGCAGAGGCATTTTTTAAGAGAATATCGGTGTCATGATATCCGGCACCTTCCCGCAGAATCGGATAAGGTGCAATCTGTGATCCGCAGGTTTTTAATGCTTTCAGGTATTCGATGCCAAGAATATTATTTGGTGTGGATAAGAGGCTGGTAAGCGGCTCTGTCTGCAAGGCAGCGTCGGAAGATTCAGCACTAAGATAAGATTTTAATGCCAGAATCCTGGCGGCAGGAAAATTTTTTCCTTCTTTTAAATAAATATTCAGGGCATCCTGATAGGAACGAGGCTCATCGACAAGAATGTCTGCGATTTTATTTAACTGGGAAAGGTCTGCATTTTCAGCGCCAAAACACAGGTAGTCGATACAGCCCATCCGTGTAAAGAGCGCGACACCTGCTCTGGCAAAATATTCTGCAGAAGCGCAGGCAAAAAGAGCAGGGAGTTCCAGCACAAGATCCGCACCGCAGGAGAGTGCCATTCTGGCGCGTTCGTATTTGTCTGTGATGGCAGGTTCTCCCCGCTGCACAAAATCTCCGCTCATGGCGACAATGACATAATCGCTGTCTGTTTCCTCTTTTATTTTTGCTATCTGATAAGCATGTCCATTGTGAAATGGATTGTATTCTGCAATAATGCCTGTAATTTTCATGGGATGATCCTTTCCTGGCTGTCTCAAAATGACTTAGTAGTAACATAACCATTTTTATAAGAAAAATCAAGTGACTGTTGAACCGTGTTTCGTGATTGTAATGCGGATGATAAGAAATTGGCCGTGACAGCGTAGTTTTCTATTATGAAACGGTAAGTAGAATCGTTAAAAAATTGACAAGATGTTTCGTATTAAATACACGAAATATGGCAAAAAGTGGCTTGTCGCACAGAAAAGAAAGGCGTATACTAAAACCATATGTGGTCTGTCTGAGAAGACCCGAAAAAGTAGAAAATGCCATAAGGCACAATATAGTTGATAGAGGAGAAAAATCATGAACGTATTAGTAATTAACTGTGGTAGTTCATCACTGAAATACCAGCTCATTGATTCAGAAACAGAAGCAGTATTGGCAAAAGGTCTCTGCGAGAGAATCGGAATCGACGGAAGATTAGTTTACCAGAAAACAGGTCTCGACAAAGAGATTACAGAAGCAGCTATGCCAACACACAAACAAGCAATCCAGATGGTACTGGATGCTATCGTAAATCCTAAGACAGGTGCTTTAAAGAGCCTTGCAGAGGTAGATGCTGTCGGACACCGTGTCGTACATGGCGGAGAGAAATTTGCAAGTTCTGTTGTTCTGACAGAGGAAGTTCTGGCTCAGATCGAAGAGTGTAACGATCTTGCACCACTTCACAATCCTGCAAACCTGATCGGAATCCGTGCCTGCCAGGAATTAATGCCAAACGTGCCTATGGTTGGTGTATTTGATACTGCTTTCCATCAGACAATGCCTAAGAAAGCATACCTTTACGGTCTGCCTCATGAATATTATGAGAAATACAAAGTGAGAAGATACGGTTTCCACGGAACAAGCCACAGCTTTGTATCCAAACGTCTGGTAGAGTACCTTGGAATGGATTTAAATAACTCCAAAGTGATCGTAGCACATCTTGGAAACGGAGCTTCTGTCAGCGCAGTTGTCAATGGAAAATGTGTTGATACTTCCATGGGACTTACTCCATTAGAAGGTCTTGTCATGGGAACCCGTTCCGGTGATATCGATCCTGCGATCATGGAGTTCATTGCAAAGAAAGAGAACCTTGATATTGAAGGTGTTATGAATGTTTTAAATAAGAAGTCCGGTGTACAGGGAATGACAGGCATTTCTTCTGATTTCCGTGACCTTGAGGCAGCCTATAACGAGGGAAATGAATATGCGATCAATGCGATCGAAGTATTCTGCTACCGTGTTGCAAAATACATCGGTTCCTATGTGGCAGCCATGAACGGAGTAGATGCGATCGCATTTACCGCAGGAATTGGTGAGAATACCAATCTGGTCCGCAGAAAGATCGTTGCTTACCTTGGCTACCTTGGAATCACTATTGATAACGAAGTCAATGATGCAACTCACGGTGATGAGGCAGTGATCTCCACACCGGATTCCAAAGTAAAAGTCTGCGTGATCCCTACAAACGAGGAGCTTGCAATTGCAAGAGAGACAGTTGCGCTTGTAAAATAATGAGAGACCAGACAGGATCTGCTGCGCAAAAGATGGAAAATGAATGGCAGATCCGGTCATAAAAACACTGTCAAGGGAAAAAACTTGACAATATGTGAAAAAAGTGGTTGACAAAAGAAAGACACCTATGTATAATCATTTAGGTGTGAAAAACCTCAGCTTAGGAGTTTGGGCTTAAGCGAGTTTTGGGGAGAGCGCTGTGATTATAGATATTTCAAGTATTGTAACTTGTGAGAACAAGTCCTTAACAGAAAAAGTTCAGATCGAGTTAGAATCCTTTGTATCGAGATTAGGCGAGTTCCCGATCATTGAAAAGGCACCGATTGATTTACAGATCGCAAACATTGATGGCGGCAAGCTGCGTATCAGTGGCACTGTGGATCTGGCAGCATCAATACCGTGTAGCCGTTGTCTGGAAGAAGTTCCGACAAGAATCCATTTCGACATTGACAAGGAGTTCCGTCTGGAAAATTCTGCGATCAATGATGAAGAGATGGAGGATATAGACTACCTGATTGGATTTGATCTGGATGTAGATAAACTTATCTATGGAGAGATTTTGGTAAACTGGCCGATGAAAGTTCTGTGCAAAGAGGATTGCAAAGGAATTTGCAAAGTGTGCGGAATGAACCTGAATAAGGGTGACTGCAATTGCCAGAGAACAGAACTGGATCCAAGAATGGCAGCAATCCAAGATGTCTTTAACAAATTTAAGGAGGTGTAAGTAAATGTCAATTTGTCCAAAAAATAAATCTTCCAAAGGAAGAAGAGATAAAAGAAGAGCAAACTGGAAAATGACTGCTCCTGCATTAGTAAAATGCAGCAAATGTGGTGAATTAATGATGCCTCATAGAGTATGCAAGAACTGTGGCTCATATAACAAAAAAGAGATTATTCCTCAGGACTAATTTTTAAGAAGATCAGAGGACTTTCAAGAGATTGAAAGTCCTTTTTCTTTACCGATTTTTAACAATTACAGTCATTGTAGACTGTCTCGGGCTATGCTATAATGAGTGTTACCAATGGGCAGTATTGCTCTATCACGAATCAAAGAAGGGAATAAATATGGGCGATTTTTTTAATGTTGACAACAAGTTTTTTCAAGGATTGGGGAAGATCATTGATGTGATCTGTCTGAGTGCGTTCTGGTTTTTTTTATGTATCCCGATCGTGACAGCCGGGGCGGCAACCACAGCATTGTATTATACGGTGAATAAAGTGATCCGGAACAACCGCAGTTACATAGGCAGGGAGTTCTGGCATGCATTTAAGACGAATTTCAGGCAGTCAACGATCGTATGGCTGATCCTCCTCTTATTATATGCGATCATGGGATTCGACTGTTATGTGATGTATCAGTATGCAAAAGCAGGTGTTGCGTTAGGAAAAATATATATTGTATTTGCAGTGCTGATGATGTTTGCAACGATGTGGGCAATTTACCTGTTTCCTTATATTGCGCGATTTGAGAATCAGACAAAGATGATCTTAAAAAATGCAGCGCTGATCGCACTGGGAAATCTGTGGAAGACACTGCTTCTCTTTGTCCTGCTCCTTGCAGCAGCATTTGCAGTTTATATATTCCCACCGGCAGTATTTATAATTCCATGTGTATATATGCTGCTTGCTAATTTCATTCTGGAAAAGATTTTTCAGAAATATATGTCTCCGGAAGACTTAGAAGCAGAGAAGGAACGGAACATGGAATATTTCAACTGAGAACTGTGATCACACAAATGTGATTATATATTGATTTATAGAAAAAGTTATAGTATATTTTCTTATAGACGTGTAAGGAGCACTTTTCGTAAGGCAGTTAACACGCAGGAAATGGAGAAGTGTATGCAACAGGAAATCACGAGAGTTGCACTGGATGCAATGGGTGGAGATAATGCACCGGGAGAGTTAGTCAAGGGTGCAGTCGATGCTGTGAATGGCAGATCGGACATCAAGGTGCTATTGGTAGGACAGCAGGATGTGGTTGAGAAAGAACTGAAACAGTATTCTTACCCAAAAGAACAGATTGAAGTGGTACATGCTGAGGAAGTGATCGAGACAGCAGAACCGCCAGTGAATGCAATTCGAAAAAAGAAACAGTCATCAATTGTTGTTGGAATGAATATGGTAAAGCAGAAAGAAGCAGATGCTTTTGTTTCCGCCGGAAGTTCAGGCGCTATCCTTGTCGGAGGACAGGTTATCGTTGGAAGAATCCGCGGAATTGAGAGACCGCCTTTGGCACCATTGATTCCTACGGAAAAGGGAGTCTCTTTATTGATCGACTGTGGTGCGAACGTAGATGCGAGGGCATCACATCTGGTTCAGTTTGCAAAGATGGGATCCATTTATATGGAAAATGTTCTTGGAATTAAGAATCCAAGAGTTGCAATTGTAAATATTGGAGCAGAAGAGGAAAAGGGGAATGCGCTTGTAAAAGAGACATTTCCATTATTAAAAGAGTGTACAGACATTAATTTTGTAGGCAGTATTGAGGCAAGGGAGATTCCACATGGCGAGGCAGATGTCATTGTCTGTGAAGCATTTGTGGGAAATGTCATCTTAAAACTGTACGAAGGACTGGCGGGTACACTGGTTGGCGCAATCAAGAAGGGTATGATGAGTACTCTGCGAAGCAAAATTGGCGCTGCGCTTGCATTGCCGGCTTTAAAATCTACACTGAAAACATTTGACGCCTCCCAGTATGGTGGTGCACCGCTTTTAGGATTGAATGGTCTTGTGGTGAAGACGCATGGAAGTGCCAAGGCAAAGGAAGTTACCAATTCAATTTATCAGTGTGTTACTTTTAAAGAACAGGATATTAATGGTAAGATCAAGAAAAATATTTTAGGTTCTGCAGAACAGGAAGGAATGTAATTATGGAATTCGAAAAACTGAAAAAAATTATCGCTGAAGTATTAAATGTGGATGAAGAGGAAATCACAATGGAAACCACTTTTGTGGATGATCTTGGAGCAGATTCATTGGATGTTTTCCAGATTATTATGGGATTAGAGGAAGAATTTGATATTGAGATTCCAAATGAAGAAGCTGAGAAAATCGTAACAGTTGGAGACGCAGTGGAACAAATCAAAAATGCTTTAAACTCATAAATATAACTTTTAAGCATACAGGCTGTCGCAACGAAATCTTTTCTATGTGCGACAGCCTCTTTACGTTACTGATAAGAAAAGAGGAGAGGTTTTTTGGTAATGGCTCAGGTGGCTGAGGTATTACGAAAAATCCTCTGTGAGAGGAGAAAATATGGCAAATTTTTTAGAATTACAGGATAAAATTGGATATGAATTCAAACAGGAGAAACTGCTGCGTCAGGCATTGACACACAGCTCTTTTGCGAACGAGAAACATTTGAGAAAACATTCTGATAATGAAAGACTGGAGTTTTTGGGAGATGCGGTGTTGGAAATCGTTTCCAGTGACTTTTTGTATAAGGCATATCCGGACAAGTCGGAAGGAGATCTGACAAAGCTGCGTGCGAGTCTGGTCTGCGAACCGACGCTGGCAATCTGTACCAGAGAGATGGAACTTGGCAAATATCTGTTCCTTGGAAAGGGCGAAAATCTGACAGGTGGAAGAAACCGCAATTCGATTCTCTCGGATGCATTAGAGGCAGTGATCGGAGCAATTTATCTGGATGGTGGATTTGAACATGCAAAAACGTTTATCCATAAATTTATTTTAACAGATATTGAACATAAAAAGCTTTTCTATGACTGCAAGACAAGTTTACAGGAAGTCGTGCAGGGACATTATGAGGAAGAACTGAATTACAGATTAATTTCAGAGGAAGGACCAGACCATGACAAACGCTTCTCAGTAGAGGCAAGGATTGGCGAGCGGGTGATCGGAACAGGAATCGGTCATACAAAGAAGGCTGCCGAGCAGGAAGCTGCCTATCAGGCACTGCTGCTTTTAAAACCGGTCCAGAAAAAATAGTGCAGGAAACGGAGTTATGAAATGTATCTGAAAAGTATAGAAGTTCAGGGATTCAAGTCATTTGCAAATAAGATCGTATTCGATTTTCACAATGGGATCACCGGGATCGTTGGACCAAATGGTAGTGGTAAGAGTAATGTCGCAGATGCAGTGCGCTGGGTATTGGGAGAACAGAGTGCAAAACAGCTTCGTGGTGCAAGCATGCAGGATGTTATTTTTGCCGGTACAGAAAACAGAAAACCTTTAAGTTATGCATATGTTGCAATCACTATGGACAACTCAGATCATCAGCTTGCCATTGATTTCGAGGAAGTTACGGTGTCAAGACGTGTTTACCGTTCCGGCGAGAGTGAGTATCTGATTAATGGAAGTCCGTGTCGTCTGAAAGATGTCACAGAACTTTTCTATGATACCGGTATCGGTAAAGAGGGATATTCTATTATCGGTCAGGGACAGATCGAGCGTATCTTAAATGGTAAACCGGAAGAGCGAAGAGAACTTTTTGACGAGGCGGCAGGAATCGTAAAGTATAAAAAGCGAAAAGCAACTGCCCAGAAAAAGTTAGAGAACGAGCGGGAAAATCTGGTGCGTGTCAATGATATTCTGGCAGAGTTAGAGCGTCAGGTCGGTCCGTTGGAGCGCCAGGCGGAAAAAGCCCGTATTTATTTAAAGAAAAAAGAAGAGTTAAAAACGTTTGATGTCAATATGTTCTTATTGGAAATGGAGCGTATTGACAGACAGTTACAGGAAGTCAAAGAAAACTATTCGATTGCGGATCGTGATTATCAGGAAGCAAAAGAAAGTTATGAGCAGATAAAAACAGAATATGAAAAGCTTGAACAGGATATGGCGGCAGAGGACGAAAAGATTAATGCAATCCGTGACGAGATGAGTCAGTCCGCTGTGACAAAGAACAGGCTGGAGAGCCAGATTGAAATCTTAAACGAGCAGATCCGTTCGGCAGAGCATACGGATGAACATATGCAGAGCCGTCTGGATGCCATCGACCATGAGAAAGAAGAACGTATTTCTTCCGGAAAGACTTATGAGGAAGAAAAGGTTACTCTGGACGCACAGATCTCTGAGATTGAGGAAAAGAAAAAAGCAGCGGAAGAAGCACTTCAGACATTGCAGACAGAGATCGCGAGATGTACGGAAGGCATGGAAAAAGGCAAAAGCGAATTGATTGAACTGTTGAACAGCAAGGCTTCTATTAAGGCAAGACAACAGCGGTTTGACACGATGGAAGAACAGGTCAACATCCGAAAAGCTCAGTTAAACCAGAGACTGCTTGCAAGAAAAACAGAGGAAGCAGATTTAGATTCTGTTTTAGCAGAGTATCAGAAAGATTTCGATTCCGTCAATCAGAAAATAAAAGAGCTGAAACAGGCCGGACTTTCCATGGAGGAGAAAAGCCGCGACTGGAAGAAAAAATCCATTGAGACAACGCATACATTAGAGGAGACACTTGCAAGATATAACAAGCAGCAGTCCAAATTAGAATCTCTGAAAAATATTGCAGAGCGCTATGATGGATATGGTAACAGTATCCGTAAAGTGATGGAACAGAAGGAGCAGAACAGGGGACTTCTCGGAGTTGTTTCTGATCTGATTCAGGTGGAGAAAAAGTATGAAACAGCCATCGAGACTGCATTGGGTGGAAATATCCAGAATATTGTCACAGAGGATGAAGAGACTGCCAAGAAAATGATCTCTTTCTTAAAGGAGAATCGTTTAGGACGTGCAACTTTTTTACCTCTTACAAGTGTAGATGGAAAAGGCAGCTTTAAAAATATGGATGCCTTAAAAGAACCGGGTGTCATTGGTCTTGCCAATACGTTAGTCAAAACAGAGGAAAAATACAAGGGTGTGACAGCCTACCTGTTAGGAAGAGTGATCGTCACAGAGAATATTGATTTTGCAATCAAACTGGCAAAGAAGAATCATTATTCCCTTCATATCGTAACGTTAGAGGGAGAGTATTTAAGCCCGGGTGGCTCCATGACAGGTGGTGCATTCCGCAATAACAGTAATCTTCTCGGAAGAAACCGTGAGATCGAAGAATTAGAGGAACTGATCAGCAAGTCAGAACAGAAGATAAAGGAAAGCCGCAACCGGCTGGAGGATATCAAGACAGCACAGAGTCTGCTCATGGATGATATCGAAGCCAATAAGGCAGAACTACAGGAGCAGCTGATTTTACAGAATACGGCAAAAATGAATGTGGATCGTGCAGCGGCGCAGAAGAACGAAAGTGAAAATGTGTATGCGGGACTGATCGCAGAAAACCGTGAGATAGAGAAACAGCTTCAGGAAATCAACGATAATAAAGAAAAAATATCAGAAGAAATTGAATATGTGAAAAATCGTGAGAGCCAGATCGAGGAAGAAAATAAGAACTTCCAGCAAATTCTGGATGAGAAAAGTGCAGACGTGGAATCTGCTACAAATGTGGTATCCCAGGTGACATTAGAACTTGCGGGAATCCGTCAGAAGGCAGAATTCGTAATGGAAAATCTCACACGTATCCAGAGCGAGATCAGGCGGTTTGACGACGAGCGCGAAGGCGTGTTAAACGAAGCGAAGAATGCGAAAGCAGATGTGGAGAAGAAACGTCAGGATATCGAGGAGATTAAAAAGACAATTTTAAACTCCACAGATTATCAAAAAGAGCAGGAGAATGCTTTAAAAGAGCATACCCGGAAGAAAGAGGAGATGTCTGCTTCCTACAAGGGATTTTTCCAGAAACAGGAGGATGTTTCCAGGAAAATCGCAGACCTGGATAAAGAGATTTACCGTTTGAACAGTCAGAGAGAAAAACTCGAAGAAGCCGGAAACTACCAGACGAATTATATGTGGGAGGAGTACGAGCTGACACTGCATGCAGCGATGGAGTTGAGGAATGAGGCATTTTCGGATCTTACGGATCTGAAAAAACAGATTGCAGGCATCAAAGATGACATTCGAAAACTGGGAGATGTCAATGTCAATGCTATTGAAGATTACAAAGAAATCTCGGAGCGTTACGGTTTCTTAAAGGGACAGCATGATGATCTGATTGAGGCAGAAAAGACTCTGGTTGGAATTATTGAAGAACTGGATACCGGAATGCGCAAACAGTTTATGGAAAAATTTGCAGAAATTCAGCGCGAGTTTGACAAAGTGTTTAAGGAACTTTTCGGTGGTGGAAAAGGAACGCTTGAACTTGTAGAAGATGAGGATATCTTAGAGTGCGGTATCCGTATCATCGCACAGCCGCCAGGAAAGAAATTGCAGAATATGATGCAGATGTCCGGTGGAGAAAAATCACTCACAGCAATCTCACTGCTTTTTGCAATCCAGAATTTAAAACCATCTCCATTCTGTCTGTTAGACGAGATCGAGGCGGCTTTGGATGATTCCAACGTCAGCCGTTTTGCAAAATACTTACATAAGCTGACGAAGAGCACACAGTTTATTGTCATTACCCACAGACGTGGCACCATGGCTGCAGCGGATCGTCTGTACGGTATCACCATGCAGGAAAAAGGTGTTTCCACATTAGTTTCGGTCAATCTGATCGATGATGATCTGAGCAACTAATTCAGAGGACACAATGGGACAAATCATATAGAAACGAGGAAAAAGGGATGAGCGAAGAAAAAAAAGGCTTCTGGAGCCGTCTGGTTTCCGGACTGAGCAAGACGAGGGATAATATTGTTTCCGGCATTGATGCGGTATTCAATGGATTTTCCAATATTGATGACGATTTCTATGAAGAGATCGAAGAGATTCTCATTATGGGTGATATCGGTGTCAATGCAACGGAAGCTATCATTGAGAACCTGAAGAAAAAAGTAAAGGAAAATCATATCAAAGATCCGGCAGAGTGCAAGGAACTTCTGATCAACAGTATCAAAGAGCAGATGGATGTCGGAGAGACAGCCTATCGTTTTGAAAACGAGAAATCTGTGGTGCTGGTGATCGGTGTCAACGGTGTTGGAAAGACGACATCCGTTGGAAAGCTTGCCGGAAAATTAAAAGATCAGGGCAAAAAAGTTGTCCTTGCAGCAGCAGATACATTCCGTGCCGCAGCCGGAACACAGCTTCAGGAGTGGGCAAACCGCGCCGGAGTGGAGATGATCGGCGGACAGGAAGGCGCTGATCCGGGAGCTATCGTATATGATGCGGTGGCAGCAGCAAAAGCGCGAAATGCAGATGTACTTTTATGTGATACCGCAGGCAGACTTCATAATAAAAAGAATCTGATGGAAGAACTTCGCAAGATTAACCGTATTCTGGAAAAAGAATATCCGGATGCGTTCCGCGAGACATTGGTTGTTCTGGATGCAACGACCGGACAGAATGCGCTTGCGCAGGCAAGAGAGTTTGCAGATGTGGCAGATATCACCGGAATCATCCTGACAAAAATGGATGGAACAGCAAAGGGTGGAATCGCCGTTGCGATCCATTCAGAACTTGGCATTCCGGTAAAATATATCGGAGTCGGGGAGACAATCGAGGATCTGCAGAAATTCGATTCCAATCAGTTTGTGAATGCATTATTTGATGTACAGGAGGACAAATCCTCTCCTCGCCCATAGGAGCTCGGATTTTTTCTTCGAAAAAACAAGGAGGATTAATATGCTTACATTAGACAAGTTTGAGGAGGCTTCCGAAAAGGTAAAGGAAGTCACGACAGAGACAAAACTGGTTTACAGTGATTATTTCAGCCAGCAGACAGGAAACAAGGTTTATTTAAAACCGGAGAATATGCAGTTTACAGGTGCATATAAAGTGCGTGGTGCATATTATAAGATCAGCACACTGACTGAGGAGGAAAGAGCGAAGGGACTTATCACTGCCTCTGCCGGAAATCATGCGCAGGGTGTTGCTTACGCTGCAAAATGTTATGGATGTAAGGCAGTCATTGTCATGCCAACCACGACACCGCTCATCAAAGTAAACCGTACCAAGAGTTACGGCGCAGAGGTTGTGCTTTACGGAGATGTGTATGATGAGGCATGCCAGAAGGCTTACGAACTCGCAGAGAAAGAGGGATATACATTTATTCATCCATTTGATGATCTCGCAGTTGCAACCGGTCAGGGTACGATCGCAATGGAAATCTTCAAAGAACTTCCGCTGGTAGAATATATTCTTGTACCGATCGGAGGAGGCGGACTTGCAACAGGCGTTTCCACTCTTGCAAAATTATTAAATCCAAAGATCAAAGTGATCGGTGTAGAACCGGCAGGGGCAAACTGTATGCAGGCGTCTTTTGCAGCAGGAAAAGTGACAACTCTTCCGACTGTCAGCACGATTGCAGACGGTACAGCCGTTAAGACACCGGGCAGTAAGATTTTCCCTTATATCCGGCAAAATCTGGATGATATCATCACAGTGGAGGATGATGAGCTGGTAGCAGCGTTCCTTGACATGGTGGAAAATCATAAGATGATCGTGGAAAATTCAGGCCTTTTAACTGTAGCGGCATTAAAACATCTGGATGTGTCCGACAAACGGATCGTATCCATTTTAAGCGGCGGTAATATGGATGTCATCACCATGTCCTCTGTGGTACAGCAGGGACTGATCTTAAGAGACAGAATCTTCACAGTGTCAGTTCTGCTTCCGGATAAGCCGGGCGAACTCTGCAAAGTTTCCGGTATTATTGCGGCACAACAGGGAAATGTCATCAAATTGGAACACAATCAGTTTGTCACAACAAACCGAAGCGCAGCCGTGGAACTCCGCATTACATTAGAGTGTTTTGGCACGGATCACAAGAAACAGATCATCAAGGCGCTGGAAAAAGAAGGCTACAAACCAAAGGTTGTCCGCACCAGCTTATAAGATTTATAAGTAATACTAAATTGAATCTTGGCAGATAATCATATATGATGGTTGTGTATTTGTGACTTTTTAGTGAAAGGGGTATTATCAATGAAAAAAATAGAGGAGTATGTAAGAACCATACCGGATTTTCCGGAACCGGGCATTATGTTCCGTGATGTAACAAGCGTATTACAGGATCCGGATGGATTAAAGCTGTCGATCGATTCCATGATCAAACTGTTGGATGGAGTAGATTTTGACATTATTGCAGGTGCGGAGTCCAGAGGATTTATATTTGGAATGCCGATTGCCTATGCACTTGGAAAAGCTTTTATTCCGGTTCGTAAAAAAGGAAAACTTCCTTGTGAGACAGTCTCAGCAGAATATGATCTTGAATATGGAAAAGCAGAGATCGAGATCCATAAGGATGCGGTCAAACCGGGACAGAAGGTTGTATTAGTGGATGACCTGATCGCAACCGGAGGAACCATGGAAGCAAGCTGTAAATTAGTAGAGCAGCTTGGCGGTGAAGTTGTAAAAATCCTTTTCTTAATGGAGTTGGCAGGATTAAAGGGACGTGAAAAACTGGCAAAATATGATGTAGCCTCTGTGATCACATACGAAGGAAAATAACCTTATAAAATATGAAGATGCTATGCAGTTACGTCAGGAGAGACCGTGACTGTAAAATGATGTAAGACAAAGTGGGAGATTAGAATGTTAGAGAAAATGTTTAAATTAAAAGAGAACAACACGACTGTGAAAACAGAAGTGTTAGCGGGTATCACCACATTTATGACAATGGCGTATATCCTTGCAGTCAATCCATCCATGCTCGCAGCAGCAGGAATGGATAAGACGGCAGTTTTGATGGCGACCTGTATCGCTTCCTTTATTGGAACACTGGCAATGGCAATGCTTGCAAATTATCCATTTGCACTTGCCCCGGGTATGGGATTAAATGCTTATTTTGCATACACGGTATGTGGCGCAATGGGATACGACTGGAAAATCGCCCTGATGGCAGTTTTTGCAGAAGGTCTGATTTTTATCGTGCTCTCCCTTACTAATGTGCGTGAGGCGATCTTCAATGCGATCCCTACCACTCTGAAAAAAGGTGTGAGTGTCGGTATCGGTTTCTTCATCGCATTTTTAGGTTTACAGGATGGCCACATTGTTGTAAATAACGATTCCACACTTGTTACGATCGTTGACTTTACAGGAGATTTCCATACACTTGGAATCGGAGCGATTCTTGCACTGATCGGTCTTTTTATCATCTCTATTTTATATATCAGAGGTGTAAAAGGAGCAATCCTCATCGGTATTGCTGCCACATGGATCTTAGGAATGATCGCTCAGGCAGCTGGTCTTTATATCCCGGATGCAGAAGCAGGATTTTATTCTTTATATCCGGTCTGGGGACTGACAGATTTCACTTCTTTAGGAGAGACATTCGGACAGTGCTTTAAAGCAGATTTTTCTACGGTAAGAGTATTTGATTTTGTGGTTATTATTTTATCCTTCTTATTCGTTGATATGTTTGATACATTAGGAACTTTGATCGGTGTGGCAAACAAAGCTCAGATGTTAGATGAGAATGATAAACTTATTAAGAACAGTGAAGCTGATAAGACAGGCGAGATATGTGTATCAGGAACAGCGGTTACAATGGGTTACTTTAACAATAAAGAAAAGACAGACAGTGCATTTGTCCAGAACCCGCTTAATGGCAGTTATAATGAAATTATATATAGAACTGGTGATTTGGGATATTATAATGATAATAAGGAAATGTGTTTCTCGTCAAGAAAGGACTTCCAGATAAAGCACAATGGACACAGAATTGAATTAGGAGAGCTTGATATGGCTATTAATTCAATGGATAACATACAGAGAGCCTGCTGTATATACCAGCAGGAGGAGAATAAGATATACGCTTTTTATGAGGGGGAGCAGGATAATAAGTCACTCACTCATTATCTTTTATCCAAACTTCCTAAATTTATGATTCCGGAGGTTATGATTAACGTAAAGTCAATGCCTCTTACTAAAAATGGAAAGATAGACAGAAAAGCTTTAATGGAGGAATATAATGCTTAGTACAGAAAAAATTATTGAGATAGCGGACCAACATTCAACACCATTATATATATTAGATAAAGAAGCACTTGAAAATAGAATTAATGAGATAAAGGCTATATTAGGAGAAGGGGTTACACTCTGCTATGCTATGAAAGCTAATCCATTTTTTGTAGATGCATTTAAACATCTTAATACTAAGTATGAGGTGTGTTCACCGGGAGAATTTGCAATATGCGAGCGAGAGAAGGTCAATATGAAGGATATTGTATTATCCGGTGTTAATAAGGAGAAAGCTGATATATGCCACGTTTTAAACGATTGCGGCGGAGTTGGTGTTTATACAGTAGAGTCAAAGGAACAGTATAGCCTTTTATCAGAATGTGCAAGGGAAGCTGAAGTTACAATAGATGTGCTTTTAAGAGTAACAAGCGGCAACCAGTTCGGACTTGATGAGGAAGATATTAAGGATATTGTTAAGAACAGGGAGAAATATCCAGAACTTAATATTCGTGGTGTACAGTGTTATACAGGTACACAGAAGAAAAAATTCGATATTATAAAGTCAGAAATAGAGTGGCTTGACGGACTTTGCGACAGCCTTTATGCAGATTATGGCTTTAAAGCAGAAGAATTAGAGTATGGTCCGGGACTTCCGGTATCATATTTTGGCGATGCGGCATATGATAATAAGTATGATATGTTAAAGGAGCTTGCAGCTTTACTTGAAAATTACAAGGCAAAGTACAGCATAACACTTGAAATGGGCAGATATCTTGTAGCTGAGTGTGGTATATATGTAACAGGAATTGCCGATATTAAGAAGAACAAGGGACAGCAGTATGTAATAGTTGATGGCGGCATTAACCATGTTAATTATTATGGACAGGCTATGGCTATGAAGATACCGGCATATTCATATGTAAAAGCAGATGGAACAGTAGTTAAGGATAGAAATGTAATGTCAAAGCTTAACGGAACAGATGATGAGAAATGGACAATATGCGGTTCACTCTGTACAGTTGCAGATCTCATTGTTAAGAATCTTCC
>OHFR01000482.1_pt1 | contig 18656 bp, 13 predicted proteins | sample 1567531 | NCBI WGS metagenome assembly OHFR01 (sample SAMEA3879597, study PRJEB24766) | human gut metagenome | biome: human-associated habitat; feature: feces | place: USA | collected 1985/1987
GTCCGCGCAGGTCAGAGGTTCCCCGAACCTCTTGCGCCACTCCCGTTTAACAAACGCGTAAGGGTATGGGCATGCAAAATACGCAAGCCTCATACCCACGTGTTTGTACCCACGAGTCACAAAGTTTTTCTACGGAATTACTGGAATCCAAAGGAACCGGCAACGAACATTTTCCACAGCCAAATTATTCCTATTTTCTTTTACCTATCTTTGATAACTAAGAGAAAAAATGCTTACATAAATTTAAAAAGTATGTTATACTGCTACAGGCAATTGAATATGGTTAGAATTGGAAACGCACAATCCTCCGGGATGATAACGAACAACACATAAAATTTTAGTTATCAAACAGGAGGATTTTTTTATGCCAAAAAACAAATTTCAAGATGTTATATTTACAATTATCATGGCCACAATTATGGTGTATGGAATGGTGGTCTACAACGTAGCCTTAAATACCGGAGGCGTATCAGGAGAGACTTTTCTTGCTGCTCTTCACGAATTGCCGATTATGGTACCAATCGCATTTGTTTTAGAATTTTTCGTCGTTGGGAAAATTGCAAAGATATTGGCGTTTACTGTTATGCGCCCGAATGACAGACCACAGTTTATTACCTACGCAATTTCAATTTGTATTTGCTGTATCATGTGCCCGCTGATGAGCCTGGTGGCAACTATTTTGTTCAAGGATACAAAGACATTTGGAACATGGGTACAGACCTGGGGTATGAATTTTCCGATGGCCATTTTGTATCAGATGTTTTATTGCGGCCCGCTAGTACGACTGATTTTCCGTGCAATTTTCAGAGAAAAGAAATAATACTACTATAGAAAAAGGAGCCTGTCATGGGTATGCATCAATTTTACGCATACTTATGGCAGGCTCTTATGTTTGAGTAAAAATATCCCTAGATTAGATATTTAACAGATCACTGTAAGCCTTTAAAGCACCGTCTGTGTTATGTGCAAGAACGCGCTTTGCAAGAACCTTTCCAAGCTGTACACCTTCCTGATCGAAGCTGTTTAAGTTCCATACGAATCCCTGGAACATGATCTTGTTCTCGAAGTGAGCAAGCAGTGCTCCGAGAGATGCTGGTGTTAACTGCTCTCCGATAATGATGCTTGAAGGACGTCCTCCTTCGAAGTTCTTGTTACGATTCTCGTCTTCTTTACCACATGCAAATGCTACGATCTGAGCAGCTACGTTCGCGCAGAGTTTCTGCTGGCTTGTGCTGTCCTGGATCACAACATCTGTACCGATCTGGCTGTTCTTGAATCCTACGAACTGAAGCGGCACAATATCTGTTCCCTGGTGAAGAAGCTGATAGAAGGAGTGCTGTCCGTTTGTTCCAGGCTCTCCGAAGATAACCGGTCCTGTTACATAATCAACCGGCTCACCAAAGCGGTTTACGGATTTTCCGTTAGACTCCATATCCAGCTGCTGCAGATGTGCAGGGAAACGGCTCAGTGCCTGAGAGTAAGGAAGTACTGCTGTGCTTGGGTATCCGAGTACATTTCTCTCATATACACCGATCAATGCATCGAGCATCTCCGGGTTCTCTTTGATGTTCTTATTGAGGGACAGTTTATCCTCAGCTGCTGCTCCGTCAAGGAACTGTGCAAATACTTCCGGTCCGAATGCGAGGGAAAGTACTGCTCCGCCAACTGCTGATGTAGATGAGAAACGTCCTCCGATATAGTCATCCATGAAGAAGGCTGCAAGGTAATCATCACTCTTTGCAAGTGGTGAAGTCTCACTTGTTACTGCGATCATATGCTTGGATGCGTCAAGTCCTGCATTCTTAAGAGCATCCTTTACAAAGGACTCGTTTGTCAGAGTCTCAAGTGTTGTTCCTGACTTGGATACAAGTACGAAGATAGAGTGAGCAACATCTACAGAATTCAGAACTGCTGCCGCATCATCCGGGTCAACGTTGCTGATGAACTTTGCTTCCATCTTGAATGTATCATTCTTCTTTGCCCAGTTCTCAAGTGCAAGGTACATTGCGCGAGGACCGAGGTCACTTCCGCCGATACCGATCTGAACAACTGTTGTAAACTTCTCTCCGGCACCGTTTGTGATCTCACCTGCATGTACTTTGTTCGCGAACTCAGCAATCTTCTTCTGCTGCTCTACATAGAAAGTACGCTTGTCAACACCGTCAGCCTCAACAGCATCTCCGAGCTGTCCGCGTGTCATGTGGTGAAGTACGAGACGCTTCTCTCCTGTGTTCACAACTTCTCCGTTGTAAAGTGCTTCGAACTTCTCTGTCAGCTGTGCTTCTTCTGCCAGTTTCTCAAGAGCTGCGAGAACTGTGTCATCCACTTTCTTTGCTGCATAATTGTATGCTAATCCTTCTGCCATCGGAACACTGTAGTTCTTCACACGCTCTGCTCCGTTCTCTCCGGCCATCACTGCTGCGAGGTCTACACTTTCTGTCTTCTCAAGTTCCTGATAAGAAGTAAGCTTATCCAAATTGTTCCAGGTAATCATCGTTGATTCCTCCTTCATAAAATAAAGTTCATATCCGGCTGTCGGGTTCAGTATCTTCTGACCGGCAGACCATCCATTTCATAAAAAACCTATTGTTAATTTCTCAACAATCAAGTTCATTATACAATCAATCCAATGCAAATTCAACCCACAAACGATATTATCAGAGCAGCTCCGCAAACAGACGTAAGATCAGCTGTCCGAGTCTTAAGCCCGCACTTCTTCCTTCTTTATACTGCTCGGTCACTTCTCTGCTTTCTCCCATCGTGCGGATCAGATCATCCCGGATCTCCAGCACTGCGTCGCAATCTGCCAGGAAGCATCCATTCTCAAAGTGATGGTACAGGCTGCGGTAATCGAGATTGATCGTTCCACAGGTCGCCATTTTATCATCTGCCACACTCATCTTCGCATGACAGAATCCCGGTGTCCACTCATAGATACGGACTCCATGCTTAACCAGATTATGATAGAAGGAACGGGTCACACTGTAAACCATCTTCTTGTCCGGGATACCCGGTGTTATGATACGCACATCAACACCACGCTTTGCTGCCAGTGTGAGTGCATGTATCATCTCGTCTGTGATAATCAGGTATGGAGTGATAAACCAGCAGTATTTCTCTGCTTTATTCGCCATACTGATATATACTTCCTCGCCTACCTGCTCACCATCGAGCGGACTGTCTGCATATGGCTGGACATAACCACGCTGTTGTGCCTGGTATGCATAGTTGATCACATATTTCTCCGGTACAAGTTCTTTTGACTTTACATTTCCGGCTGCATTCCACATTTCCAGAAATGCTACTGTCATAGACTTGACCGCATCTCCTTCCATACGGATCCCGGTATCTTTCCAGATTCCATACGGATGTGTGATGTTGAAATACTCATTCGCCAGATTGTATCCACCTGTGTAAGCAACCTTTCCGTCAATTACAGTAATCTTCCGGTGATCGCGGTTGTTCAGAAACATATTCAGTCCCGGCAGAATCGGGTTAAATACACGGCATTTGATTCCTAAAGATTTCAGTTTTGTTGCAAAATCCATGTTCACAAACCAGATCGATCCCATATCATCATAGAAGATACGGACTTCTACGCCTGCTTTCACACGGTCTTCAAGTACCGTCTGGATCCGTTGCCATGCCTCTTCGTCTTCGATGGCATGATACTCCATAAAGATGAACTTTTCTGCCTTTGAAAGATCCTCCAGCTGTGCATCCAGCCCTTTGATCGCCTCATCATAATAGGTAACATCTGTGTTCTGATAAACCGGGTAACAAGAGTAATTCGTCAGATAAGAAGCGATTGCCCCCGCCTGCGGACTCTCTTTTTTCATCCATTCGAGAATCTGTCTGTTATCCGGAAGATATGGGAGCAGTTTTTTATCAATCTCTTCATATCTCACCCGCATCTTCTTCGTGCTTCCGTTCAGACCTACGAGAAGATACAGACTCACACCAAGAATCGGGAATGCAAGCATCAGTATGATCCATGGCATTTTCATTGATGAAGTCTTATCCATGCTGTAAAGTCCAAGCACAAGAAAGATTGCCACGATTCTTGTTGCCCAGTCAATAATGGTTGCGTATTCACTTACCTTTGTGAACAGAAAGAGAAGGAAGACGATCTCCAGCAAGATAGATACTGCTGTGAAGATCAGCCTCTTTGTTCCGTTCTCTGTCTTTTTCTTTCCCTCGAATGTACTGCTGCTCAAATCTACATGCCCCTTTTCTCTTTTCCTTTTAATAATTGCTATTTTCTCTTTGCATAGAAAGACGGAGAATCCGATCACTCAGATTCTCCTGACTCTTTTAATTAACACATACTATAACAGATATGGAAGGAAATTGAAACAAGTATTTTCTTTTTCCACTGTTTTTTTATTCATGTCTAAGTGCCTCGATTGGATTCATGTTCGCCGCTTTCACGGACGGGATCAGTCCGAAGATAATACCGATCAGTGTGGAGAACAGCACTGCTATCACAATCGAAACTCCGCTGATTGCTACCGGAACCGCTGAGACTTTGGATATAATGTACGCAAGTGCGATTCCTCCAAGAACACCTATAATTCCTCCAAGCAGTGTCAGCACCGCCGCCTCTGTCAGGAACTGTGTCAGAATTCTGCGCTTTCTCGCTCCGAGTGCCTTCTTTAATCCAATCTCGCCGGTACGTTCTGTAACCGACACGAGCATGATATTCATAACTCCGATTCCACCAACTAACAGGGAAATGCTGGCGATCCAGATCAGCTGCTGATTTGTCGAGTTACTGATCTCCTGGATCTGTGTTGCCTGTTCTAACAGATCTTCTCCTTTGTATTTCACGGTATCATCTGAAACTGTCAGCATAGCATTTAAAATATCTGCGGCTTTCTCTCCTGCCGTTGTCATATCATCTGTACTTTTTGCACGCACGACAAGGTTCTGTGGTTCGTCATACTGGTAGATGACCGGCCATACATTATCCGGAATAATGATCTTTCCACTCTGGTCATCTGACATGTAGCGGTAGTAATCTTCCATTGAGTTGATTACCGGCTGGGACTCTGCTTTCTTCGCAACCATTCCAACGACAACAAAAGGTTCTCCTTTAATTTCGATCGTTCTTCCGATCACATCTGCATTGTCGAATAAACTTGCCGCTGTTGTCTTGTCTATCAAGGCTACTTTTCGTCCTTCGGAATAATCTTTGTCTGTTAATCCTCTTCCTTTGGTTACCTGATATCCGTAAACATCCAGATAATTTCTGTCAATTCCGAGAATCACGCTGTTACTTAATGACTTTGCGCCGCGGTAAACTGCGTCGTATTCATTTCTTGTATGATATAAAGACGCTGTCTCCACTTCCGGGAGTTCAACGACTTCCTGCAATGTCTCGTCTGAGATCTCCGGCACTCCGTCCGGGAGTGACTGATACTGCAGATCGATCGGCCAGTCACCCTGATAGAGCTGTACATTTACCGCGTCATTTCCTGCACCAACCAGATTCTTCTTAATCTGTTCATTCGTTCCTTTGATCGTGGACACAATTGCTATAATGGAACCGATTCCTATGATGATTCCGAGCATTGTGAGCGCAGATCTTAATTTATGATTCCAGATTCCCTGAAACGCCAGTCTGATGTCTTCTAACATAATGGCACCTCACTCTCTTTCATTTTGATACTGTTCAGTCTTCTTAATAATAGTCGTACAGGGTATCTGCTTCCTGTGTCTTTGCGCCTTCTTTAACATCTCTGCCGTAAGGGAATGCGATCATGTCGTCCATTGTGAGGCCGGAGGTGATCTCCAGTGAATTGTACATATTTTTGCCAACCTCTACATACTGTTTTGTTAATCTGCCGTTATCGCCCCGCTTGTAGACATAATAGCGGTTTCCTTCCTCGCGGACAAACATTTTTTCAAGATAGATTGATCCATCACTACCTGCTGCAATTCCATTCATCGACAGATTCACAGACTCACCATTCGAGAGATTTGCGTCTCCGTGGATCACGAGCGTGAACGGATAGAAGGACTGATTCTGGTTCTCTCCTGTGGAATAATCGCTTACCGGTGAGTTGCCAACACCTGTAACTGTCGCTTCGTAGGATTCTCCCGACTGCCAGGACATTACAGTCGCAGTCATTCCTTCTTTGATCTGATCAAGCATTGTCTCTCCGACTCTTCCGGTCACATAGAAACCTTCTTCTCCGACAACGCTGACAACCGGTTTGTTCTCATTCTTTGCAGACGCTTCGTCAGTCGCTTCTTTGACTACACCTTCTACCGTACTTTTAATCACGCCGTCCCCGACCTTTTTCTTCAGCTTTTTCAGTTCCAGTTCAGCGGATCTCCTGGAAAGATCCAGATCTTTGATCTTCTGCTCTTTCTCCTTGATTTGCTTCGTCACTTCTTCCTTTGACGGGAGGTCCGGGGTGTCTGGGATAACCGGATCTTCTGAAATATCCGGTTCCGGAGTTGGCTCTGGTTCTGGAGTTGGCTCTGGTTCCGGAGTTGGCTCTGGATTTGGAGTCGGCTCCGGGTCTGGAGTTGGTTGTGAATCCGGTATGACTACCTGTCCTGTTTTTCCATCGAGTATCCAGCAGGAAATGAATTTGGTCGGCGCTTCTGCGTTATCTACTACATCAAAGGCACACACTTGACCCTCTTTTAATACTTTAAGCATAAACGGTGCATTTACGGCTGCCCCCGGTGCGCAAAGATAACGATACGGTTTTTCCATTGTTCCGTCTGCGTCTTCTTTATTATAAGGAACAGAATCTAATGTAATCTCACTGTAAACCTCTTTTCCCTTTAATGCTTCAGGGAATGGACGCTCAATTGCGGAAGACGGTACATCGTCTTTTTTATTATCATCTTTGGATGTGTCATCCTTCGCATTATTATCTTTCGAAGCATCGTCTTTTGTGTTGTCATCTTTTGTCGTATCATCTTTTGTCGTATCATCCTTCGAGGTATCGCCATCCGGTTTTTTATTCTCATCCTCTTTTGATGTATTAAGAACAGTTATCTTTACAGCACTCATCTTCTGTACAGTTGGCTGCTGTTCTCCATCTTCACTTGTCTGCACGACGGATGCCCCTGTATCTGCCTTCGCGGTCTTCGTCCCCTTGAGCTGGGTGATCTCTTTCTGCAGGTTCTGAATGTTCAGGTCAATCCCCTGAATCTGCATTTCTTTCATCTCAAGTTCCAGGGAAGAAAGTGTCGTGTCATATGCCACAAGACGGTCTCCAACTTTCACCGTATCCCCGGCTTTCACGTAAACCTGTGTGATCGGCATAGTATCATCCACGTAAATGTCCTGCTTCTGGTTCGTTGTGACGGTTCCGTAACTTGCAATCCCACTATCATCGTACCAGCCGCCGGAATTCAAACTGCTGACAGGAGCTACTTTAACAGCCTTTCCGCTGTTCTTCACTGCGAAACCGATTCCAAGTGCAAGAACGATACAGCCTGCTGCCACAGGAATGCCGATCTTGATTATTTTCTTTTTATTCATCCACACTCTCCTCCGTTCCCGGAACTCCTTCCTGCATTGCATTTTCTTCTACAGGTTCTTCGTAACCGCCCTCGGCTCCTGACATATCTGAAGTACTGCCTGATGTACCTGAATCGTTCTTCACAACAGCTGCACCTTTTTTGCACTCCTCGCTTGGCCATACAATGTAATCAGAAGCTTTCAGTCCGTCTACGATCTCACAGGTTCCCATATCTTCGTTCGTCTCTCCGAGTGTAACAGAACGCTTCTCCAGCTTGTCATTATCTCCTGCTACCCATACATATGGATGATCTGAATCTGCGTCTACAATGTAGTCACGCATCAGCCACATCTTGTCTGCTTCCAGTGAAGTACTTGTCTCGATATAGACATGCTGTCCGAGCATCAATCCATCCACTGTATCCAATGTGACATAGAATGGATACTTTGTTGCCTGATTATCGCTGTTCTCAGAACCATAACTCATAGAATCCTGGGAACTGTTCTCCGGCTTCTCTGTGTCTACGTTATCTACTGTACCTGTCCAGATCTCATCTTCATTCACTCTGGAGCGGATCGTCACCTGTGTGCCCGGTGTCAGATCTCCGATGTTCTGCTCGCTGATCTTTCCTTTGATTCTGTATTTTCCTGTAGAAAGGATACTCATAAACGGTTGGGACTCTCCTGTAGAAGGGTCTGTTCCCTGCTGTTCGTTAATCTCCTGTACAATTCCGGCAACTGTAGAAGTTACTGTAGACTGTTCCAGGCTCTTCTGTGTACGGTTTACTTCCAGCTCTTTTACTTTATAATTGTACTCTTCCTGCTTGATCTCCATCTGAAGTTCCTGTATCTGTGTCGTATAGGACAGCTGTTCGCTGGCCGGCGCACTCTTCTTCTCCGTTGTAAGTGTCGCGATCTGTGAATTCAGGCTGCTGATGTTGTTCGTGATCTTCTCAAGCTCCAGTTTTCCCTGATCTAATGTCATGGCAAGCTCTTCTGTATCGTATTCAAACAGCTTTGTTCCAGGCTCTACTTCCTGCCCTTTTTCAACAAAGATCTGTTTTACCTTCTGGTTGTCTGCCAGTGTCAGTTTCAACGTATCCTGTGCTTCAACCACTCCTGTAAACCGGTTCTGTGTCCCAAGTCCTGTCCCTGTGATCATTCCGACGGAATCCGCATAGAGAACATTCTCTCCATCTGCTCCACCTCCGCCTGTCAGATTCTTCACAAGAATCAGGGCGATCACTGCCACAAGGAAGATACCTCCGCCGATCAACATTCCTTTTTTCTGTTTTGTATCCAATCTTCTTTTTTCTTTCGGCTGACTGGAGCTCTGTGTGTCGGATGACTGCTTTCTGATTCCCCGCATCTTTTGCCCTCCTACTTTGTTTTATTTTTACTTCTTTTTGTGCAAAAGATAAAATCTCCGGGACATCCGGTACAATCTGCACAAAATATTCTCTCATACCATCAGTATACAGGAAATGTGCCTAAAAAGACATTGATATTTTCTTAAGATTTTTTATCTTTTTTCTATAGCCGGCTCACAGACTCCTTCTGCCCCGGCAAGCAGAATCATCAGAAGCAAATCTCTCTGTGGTCCAAGCCATGCTTCTTTTGGCTCGTACCATTCCTGAAGGGTATGGATTCCGTCTTCTTCTCCACCTCTTCCAACAGTGATTGCCGGGATTCCCATACTGATCGGGATATTCGCATCTGTACTGCTCTCATACCGATACTCCGGTTCAATCCCCAGCAGTTCTGCCGCCCGGAATGCTGCTTTCACGATCGCACAGTCCTTTGGCTGTGCCCCCGCCGGTCTCACACCGCGTCCTTCGATCTGCACTTTGATCTGCGGCTTTGAAGCATCCCATCTTGCATTTTCTTCTTCCACTGCCTGTTTGATCACTTTATGAAGTTCTTTGTCCAATCGGTTCAGCTCTTCTTCGCTGTCCGAACGGAGGTCTACCAGCATGGATGCAAAACCTGAAATTGTATTTACAGAAGTTCCTCCCTGGATCACGCCTACGTTAAATGTTGTCTTCGGCTCATTCGGGACCTGGAATTCTGCGATCCGTGCGATGGCTCGTCCCATTGCATGGATTGGATTAGGAATGCCAAAGTTCTGGAAACTGTGACCACCTCTTCCGGTAAATGTCACCTCATAACGGTGACTTCCTGTTGCCGTATAGATCACCCCGCCCGTATACTGGTTATCAATCGAGACAAATGCATCTACCTCTGGACATTCTTCTGAAGCTTTGTTGTCGTATCCGAACAGATACTTCACGCCCTTTAGATCTCCAAGTCCTTCTTCACACACATTTGCACAGAAGATCAAGTCCCCTTTTGTGTGAAGATCTGCATGGATCATTGCTTTCGCCACTGCAATCATCTCCGCCACTGCATGTGTGTCATCGTTAATGCCAGGACAATAATAACGATTTCCTTCTTTTCTTATCGTCAGATCTGTCCCTTCCGGAAATACTGTGTCTGTGTGTGCTGCAAGCATTACACTTGGTCCTTCACCGGTTCCCGGCCAGATCCCAAGCACATTTCCAACAGCGTCAATCCTGACATCCCTAAGCCCGATCTCCCGGAACCGCTCCCGGATATACTCCGCTTTTTTCTCTTCCTTATAAGAAGGTGCCGGGATCTGACACATATTGAGCGTGTCCTGAGTCGTTGCCGGATCTTCTTCCTTTATATATTCCAATGCCTGTTTTATTTTTTCATTTTCAAGAATCATTTTCCTGTTTCCCTTCGTTCTGTGTACTTTGTATTTTGCTGTAATAAACACTTTTAGTATATCATATTTTCTTAATGATACCGTGATTTTGCGGATTTTCTATAACAGTAATTTTTTTATTGAACTTTTTCATTTATCGTGGTATACTCTGACTAAAGTTTTGAACTTTTAAATTGAACTTTTAGAGATTTTCGTATTGAAGCAGATTTTAAATTGAACTTTGTATTTTGTTAATACTTTATTAATGGGGTCTGCCCCCCGGAAGGATAACCCCAGAAAGGAGCTTTATGGAAACCTTTGCAGACAGATTAAAAGCCGCTATGAACGAGCAAGGCCTGAAGCAGGTTGATCTTGTTCGTCTTGCCCAGCAGAAAGGGATCAAGCTTGGGAAAAGTCATGTCAGCCAGTATGTCAGTGGGAAGACAATCCCGCGTACCGACATCTTACATTTTCTGGCAGATGCCCTGCAGGTTGATCCTGACTGGTTAAACAATAATAATGATAATGATTCCACACTGTCAGATGTTGATATGATACAGACATCCGCAGATAATTCAGGAGGTATGAAAGTGAGAGAATTCAAGAAATCATCCAAGTTAGATAATGTATTATATGATGTGAGAGGTCCGGTTGTTGATGAGGCTGCCAGAATGGAAGAGATGGGAACTCATGTACTGAAGCTTAATATCGGAAATCCGGCTCCGTTTGGCTTCCGTACACCGGATGAGGTGATCTATGACATGAGCCGTCAGCTTTCTGACTGCGAAGGCTACTCTGCTTCTGCCGGTCTGTTCTCTGCGCGAAAAGCGATCATGCAGTATGCCCAGTTAAAGCACCTGCCGAATGTAACGATGAGCGATATTTACACAGGAAATGGTGTCAGTGAACTGATCAATCTTACCATGTCTGCTCTTTTGGATACAGGGGATGAGATTCTGATCCCGTCTCCGGATTATCCGCTCTGGACAGCTTGTGCTACACTTGCCGGTGGAAAGCCTGTGCACTATATCTGTGATGAGCAGTCTGACTGGTATCCGGATATCGAGGATATGCGTAAGAAGATCAATGACCGTACAAAAGCGATCGTTATTATCAATCCAAACAATCCGACCGGTGCTCTTTATCCGAAGGAAGTACTGCAGCAGATTGTAGATCTCGCAAGAGAACACCAGCTGATCATTTTCTCTGATGAGATTTATGACCGTCTTGTTATGGATGGAAAAGAGCATGTTTCTATCGCTTCTCTCGCACCGGATCTGTTCTGCGTGACATTCAGCGGACTGTCCAAGTCCCATATGATCGCTGGATTCCGTATCGGATGGATGATCTTAAGTGGAAATAAAAATATTGCAAGAGACTATATTGAAGGAATCAAGATGCTTTCCAACATGCGTCTTTGCTCTAATGTTCCAGCACAGTCCATTGTACAGACAGCTCTCGGCGGACATCAGAGTGTAAATGATTATATTGTTCCGGGTGGACGTATTTACGAGCAGCGTGAATATGTTTACAAGGCTCTGACGGATATTCCGGGAATCAGCGCAGTAAAACCGCAGGCTGCATTTTATATGTTCCCGAAGATTGATACGAAGAAGTTCAATATTGTGAATGATGAGAAATTTGCTCTTGATCTGCTTCGTGACAAGAAGATCCTGATCGTTCAGGGAAGTGGATTTAACTGGCATCAGCCGGATCATTTCCGTGTGGTTTATCTGCCGCGTATTGAAGTGCTGAAAGAGGCGGTTGGTAAAATCGGGGAGTTCCTGCAGTACTATAGACAGTAGGAATTCAAAAAATGAGCTTTGGAAAGCCAAAACTTTCCAGAGCTCATTTTTTCAGGGCAAAGCCCAACTTTATCCAAGCAGTTCTCTTACCATCTCTGCATCAAATTCAACACTCTCCACATGGTTCACCTCAATCTGATACAATGCATTCGCTGCGATGTGTTCTGCTGCCTGTTCCAGATCTCGGATTCCTGATGTATTGGAGTACAGTTCAATCACTTCATTGAGTGCCTCTTCTGTCATAATGCACTCTTCTGCCTTCAGGCTCATGCGTTTCAGCACCTTCGGAAGTGCGAATTTGGAGAAGATTACTTTCTTCTCTTCCGGTGTATAATCCGGGATATCAATGACAGCGAAACGGGACATGAGCGGTGCACTGATCTGATCCTTGTCATTCGCTGTAGCGATTGGATATACACCAACGGTAGGGATCATACACTCCATGTAATTGTCTGTAAATCCAAGGTTGTCCAGCAGTGTAAGTAAAACATCTGCCGGGTTTCCGTTTCCCTTTCCGGATGCCGCCTTATCCAGCTCATTAATAATGAATACCAGATTGGATTCCCCTGCCATGGAGAATGCTTCCATGATAATACCTGGCTTTGCGTTCGAATAGATTCTTGAACTTCCTGTCAGCTGTTCCGGATCGTTAATGGAACTCATGTCCAGTGTTGTCCAAGGAAGTTTAAGGATTCTTGCAACGGCATAAGCAATCTGGGATTTACCTGTTCCGGCCGGTCCGACAAGCAGAAGTCCGTACGCCGGAAGTGTGTGTGTACGGTTGATCTGAATGATCGTCTCTATGATTCTCTGCTTTACTTTCTCCATTCCATACAGCTCTTCATCCAGAATTCTTCTCGCTTCATCCGGATCGATTGCTTCAAAGTAATTGCTCTTCCACTGAATATTCATCATGATAGAAAGTGCTCTCTGTGCGTGACGGCGCTCTTCCTGAGAGACCTCGTGAGAACGTGCAACTGCAAGATTTCTTCTTGCCCACAGACGAATGTTATCCGGAAGTGTACGTCCTGCGCACGTCATAAAGTCTGTAATACTCTGAATACTTGTAAGCTTCATGTCATCTCCGGACTCTTCCTGCTCGTCATCATTGATCTTTTCTTTTGGTGCATCACTTGCAAACAGCCGCTCGATCATAAACTGAAGGAAGCCGTCCTCAGCAGATAATTTTGTTCCGCCTCCAAATGCGATCTCACGGATTCTGTAAACGGCATAACCATCCGGCTTATTTTCTCCGGAAAGACGTACATTAATGTGATTTTCTCCAAGCCATTTTAAAAGGCTGACAAAACGTGCATCCACTTTCAGGATATCTGCACTGCATGTTCCGTCCTTTTCATCAAACTCAAATGCGGTCTGCTTATTCTGATTGGTAAACACACCGCAGGAATGATGGTTCCACTTCCGGTTCTGGTTATCCAGAACAAGAATCGGACACTCCGGTGTCGCATGGTCTTCGTTGGAACAAAATGTTGTATAAGTACACTGAACTTCTTTCTTATCTTCCGGTGCACTGTTAAAGTCAAATACTGGCATACTTTCATCTCCTCATGTTTTGTTTTCAGAAACATTACTATTCTACCACAAACTTTTTGAAAGAAAAAGGAAGAATATTATGCATATTCCGGGTTTATTTCTATCGAATATCTTAAGATATCCTAAAACTTGGCTACATTTCTTGTAACTTGTATCTTTTTATGCTACGATACTTTTCAGAAGGATCTTGTCAACTTCTGACATTTTTCGAACTAATTCATGCAAAGGAGAATCTTCTATGAAAATCTGTCCAAAATGTAATTCACTCTGCGAAGACAGTGCTTCTTTCTGTCAGGAATGTGGTGCTCCGCTTCCCACTCCTAATGATAATGCTCATACACAGGAGAATCAAAAGCAGCAGGAAAGCCAGTTCCAGCAGAATGCATATTACCAGAACAACTATAATCAGAACAATTATTACCGGAACGGGGCAACTGCAGGCATTATGCCACGTAATCTTGTACTTGCAATTGTTTTTTCTTTTCTCACCTGCGGCATCTACAGTATCTACTGGATGATCAAGCTGAATGATGAGGTGAATCAGCTGGCCGGAGAGCCACAGGCAACAAGCGGAGGCATGGTATTCCTATTTTCTTTGATCACCTGTGGAATCTATGGTATTTACTGGGCTTATAAGATGGGAGAACGCTGTGACCGCATCAGAGGAATACAGGGGAATTCTTCTATTCTCTACCTGGTTCTCTCGATTTTAGGATTAGATATTGTATATTTCTGCTTATTGCAGGATATGATCAACAAAGAGGTATCTTAATGCAAAGAGGATACATAGAAATTCTTGTCACATACAAGTTTTCTATGTATCCTCTTTCTTCTATCTTTCTATTGCATTAGACATGGAAACATCCACCGCCAATAAATTCTCTCAAAAGTGAATTCGTTGGCACATTGTCATTTCCGATTCCTACGAAATAATCCAGGAATTTCAACAACCGCTTTGCTTCAACATATTCCGGAGAGTCTTTGCTTACGCCAAGAAGCAACGGCTCTACATACTGTTTCAACACTGCCAGTTCATAGATCAGGGAAGAGTTAAACATCACATCTGCATATTCCTGATATGGGAAAATATTCTTCTCTTCTCCTCTTCTCACTGACGGCCACATCGAGATGGTCTTCGTCGCCGATGCCCCTCTTGTTCTTGCATCCCTGACAAGTCTTCGGATCAAACGTCCGTCTGTAGACGGAATCCGGTTATGCTCATCAATATTCAGCTGTGTTAATGCACTGATATAGATCCTGAATTTCCGGTCATCACATAACTGTTCTGTCAGCTTCGGATTCAGGCAATGGATTCCTTCGATTACAAGGATATCATTTTCCCCGAGTTTCTTTGGCTTTGTTTCAAAATTCCGTTTACCGGTCTTAAAGTCAAAAACCGGAAGATAGACTTCCTCGCCTGCCAGCAGATTGCTCATGTCCTCATTGAACTTTTCCACATCGATTGCTTCAATGCATTCGAAGTTATAATTTCCATCCTCGTCTTTCGGTGTTTTCTCCCGATCTACGAAATAATTATCTACAGAAATCGGATGTGGATGAAGCCCGTTCACTCTGAGCTGAATGGATAAGCGATGTGAAAATGTTGTCTTGCCGGAAGAAGAAGGTCCTGCGATCAGAACAAACTTTACTCCCGGACGATCTGCGATCTTCTTTGCGATCTCTCCGATCTTGCGCTCCTGGAATGCCTCCTGCACAAGAACAATCTCACGCATATCATCCTGCGTGATCATGTCATTGAGCGCACCGACGGTATCAATCCCCTGCTGGTCTCCCCATTTCACAGACTCACTGAGTACACGAAACAGCTTATCCTTTGGCACAAATAAAGGCACTTTCTCCGGTTCGTCTTTCAGCGGCATCTGAAGTACGATTCCGCCCTGATACAGATACAATGCAAAATACTTCAAATCTCCTGTATCCGGCATCATATAACCATAATAATAGTCACGGAATTCATTCATGGCATACAGGTTCACGTGGGAACTTCTCCGATACCGAAACAGGTGTTCTTTATCAAACATTCCATATCGATGGAATAATTCCACTGCCTCTTCTGTATGGATCAACTCTTTTGTGATCGGAAGTCTCTGCTGTACAAGTTCATACATGCGTTCTTCAACTTTCCATTGGAATTCCATTCCCACATGATCGATTCCTTCCACCGTACAGTAAAATCCTGCACCTAACGAAAAATGAATCCGTACACGCACCTGTTGCGGACGCTCATGGCCAATCACATCGTGTACTGCCTTAATAAAAAGAAAGCAGACACTTCTCCGATACGTGTCATACCCCGCCGTATCCTGTGTTGTAATAAATTGCAGCGTACAGTCTCCGGAAACCTGTTTTCTAAGTTCTTGCAGACGATGTCCATCCAGCATCACAAGTGCGATCTGATGTTTATACTCTTTCTGAAAATCCTTCGCGATCTCCTGATAAGACGTCCCCTTCTCATAAAGATACTCTTTTCCGCTTATCGTAACCTTACATTTCTGACTTTCCAACTCCTCAGCCACCTCCACTGTCTTTGTGAACTGCTTTCTTCCCACAGCTGCCCTGCTGAACATTATTATGCGTTCACTTCTGATTATATGATCTGGAACGGATGCTCGATTGGATCTGTAAGTACATCCAGCACCGGAAGCTTCTTCTCGAAGAACTGCTTCATATCTTCAATAAAAATATATTCTGTGCCATAATGTCCTGCATCAATTACTGCAAGCCCCTGCTCTACTGCATCAATTCCATCATGATGACCGATATCTCCTGTCACAAGAACATCTGCCCCCTTCTCGAGAGCAACTGCAATCGAGCTCTTTCCTGATCCCGGAGAAATTGCAAGACGATGTACCTTCTTCTGCATATCTCCAAATACTTTCAGACTTCCAAGTTCAAGTCTGTGTTTCACATAGACACAGCACTCTTCCAATGTCATATCTTTCTCCAGATTACCGATTCTTCCGATTCCTTCCGGATTCCCTTCTTCATCTGTATAGGTAACATCTAACACTTCCCCATTCTGAAGATCCATGATCTTTCCGGACAGTTCTGCCATACCAAGCACATCATAATTCGTATGCATTGCATAATAGGAAATGTCATTCTGAATCAGCTTCACAATTCTTCTTGTAATAAAATCTTCATCCGTCACTTTCTTTACTGCTGAGAATAAAAGCGGGTGATGTGTGATCAGCATGTCCGCGCCTTCCTTGATCGCACGGTCGATCACAACATCTGTTGCATCCAGTGCCAGATAAATTCTGGACACCTCTTTCTCTGAACGTCCTGCAAGCAGTCCTACATTGTCAAATCCCAAAGCTGCTGTTCGCGGGAATGTTGCCTCTATTACCTGTATAATCTCTTTACACTGCATAATATTTCATCCCTTTCTCTGCTTCTACAAGTTCCTGTTCCAATTCTTCTTTTCTCTGACGGATCCGGTCAGAATCTTTCGCTTTCAATCCTTCTAAAATACTTTGATAAATACGTATCTCTCTTTCCAGATACTCTCTGAGTACCGGATGTTGTTTCTCCAGCAAAAGCTTTCCATATTTTAACTGAACCGTATCCCAGCACTTTACTTCTGTATCTTCGCCTGCTGTATCAGCTACCGGTGGTCTTACCTTCATCATAGGATAATATTTTCCATCTTCACAGACCATATCTTCTTCCAGAAATTCATATCCCTTCTCAAGAAGAAATGCCCGCACTTTCTCGATCTCTGACTGTGGCTGAAGGATACACTCCTCAAGCTTTCGCACCACTTTCTCTCCTTCTGTCAGGATCCGGATCACAAGTCCGCCGCCCATTCCTGCGATGACCGCAGACTGGACTTCTCCCGGCTGTAATGCCTGAAATCCATTGGAAAGTCTCGTCTCTATCTCTGCTTCAAGTCCATTCTCGCGGATATGTTCCTCTGCTCGCTGCAGTGGTCCTTCATTGACATCAAGTGCAACTGCTTCTGTAATCTTCTTCTGCTGTGTCAGATAAATCGGAATATATGCATGATCCGTTCCAATGTCCGCTAATTTATAATGGGCGGTCACAAGATCTGCGACCGCCTGTAATCTTTTCGATAATTCCATCATTAATCCAGATAATCCCTCAGTTTTCTGCTTCTGCTTGGGTGACGGAGCTTACGGAGTGCTTTCGCCTCGATCTGACGGATACGCTCTCTTGTTACATCAAACTCTCGTCCAACCTCTTCAAGTGTACGTGCTCTTCCGTCATTCATTCCGAAACGAAGACGGAGGACTTTCTGCTCTCTCTCTGTCAATGTATCCAGTACTTCATCCAGCTGCTCTTTCAGAAGTGTCTGTGCAGCTGCCTCTGCCGGAACCGGTACATTATCATCCTGGATAAAGTCTCCAAGGTGGCTGTCTTCCTCTTCACCGATTGGTGTCTCAAGAGAAACCGGCTCCTGTGAAATCTTCTGAATCTCACGCACGCGCTCAACCGGAAGTCCCATCTTTTCCGCAATTTCTTCCGGAGTGTACACCTGCCATGTGACCTGTACGCCCTTATTGTAGTTTTCGATCACAAGGTTCATCGCATCCGCGCAATCATAGACCAGCTGCGGCTTTGCATACTGGGCCAGTGTTTTATTGTTCCAGTAATTGCTTTCGATGGGCAGCATTTCCCTGCAGTAAGTATAGTATCCGGAAGCTTTCAATGATGGGTTTTCCCGCAATTCCCGCATGGTGGTCTGCGGTGTGATATTGGGCTCGCCCAGCTCTGCCGCAAATGCAGGCTGTGCCAGCAGGAACAGGAGTCCCAGACTCAGCAGCACCGCACGAAATCGTTTTTTCACAGCAATCCCCTTTTTCTGTCGGTTATTTACACTGTTCCTCCCAGAACTCAGTAGCCAGCTTGATCCATCCGTCCGCATCCGTGTGACGGCCCGGGCCAATGGCGTGCGGGGCGTCCTCGTACACCACGCACTGATAGGTCGCACCGCTCTCCTTCAGGGTCTTTTCCAGCAGGGGGCCCTGCTTTTCGTAGTTCATGCACTCCATGTAATAATCGTTTTTGCCATACCAGAAGAAGGTGGGGGTGTAATTCT
>OHFR01000519.1_pt1 | contig 17648 bp, 24 predicted proteins | sample 1567531 | NCBI WGS metagenome assembly OHFR01 (sample SAMEA3879597, study PRJEB24766) | human gut metagenome | biome: human-associated habitat; feature: feces | place: USA | collected 1985/1987
CAATTGGGTGAGAGACTAGTAATGACTTAAGAATTTAAATATTTTTCTTAATTATACTTCCGTTTCTATTAAATTTATAAAACAGCCTCTTTTATAATAAAATGCTTTTGACTGCCGTTCCGCTTTTTATCGGAATATTTGCCGTCAGCTTCTCGTTAAGCTTAATTTTACAAAGGCTATTTTCTGTATCAATTATGATATTTTCTTCTTTTACATATATTCTCATAAATGCTTCAAGATAAAGGCAAATATCGGTTTCGTCAATTTGTTTTTTAACCGCTCCGGCACCCACAAAAGGAACTGTATGACTGGCAAATGTATGCCTTTCAAGCTCCGATTTTATGTTTTCGGCATATACATCGTCACATTCTAAAAGCTCTGTTCCTGCATTGTAAAGCTTTCGCCTCGCAGTTAATATTTGCTTGATTTCATTTTTCTTATCTTCTGCGGTCAGTTCGTTTCCCAACTTATGCAATTCAATACTCCTCCGTCTTTCGCAATTCCGTTAATATTTACGGTAATTATTTTTTTATCAAATATTTCCTTTGCTCTTTTTACTGCCGTTTCATCCTGTGCATCTCCGAAGACAGGCAGAAAAATATGATTTTCGGTTTCAAGAAAATTGAGATAGCTGCCTACGGCGCTTAAGCCTTTGAAATCGAAATACGGAAAGTCAATAACCGAAACGCCGTGCTTTTTCAACACCTTTTTCACCTTTTGCTCGTAACCGTTTTTGTAAGGCGAGGCATTTCCGATCACCGTGTTTTCGTTCACAAACCGTACCACACCGTCTGCGTGACCTGTCATATCGCTTTTAAGCGACGGAATAATAATTATCTCTGCTTTGAGCAAATTTTCAAGCTCGGTTAAAAGAGTGCTCTTATAATATTTGGGATTTTCCGAAAACACTCTGTCGGTGATAACGGCATTCGACCTTGACGGCGAAAATACAACATTTCCGCCGTCAAGATTGATATTTGAATATGTAACAGGCAAATCAAAATGCGGCGCAATATCAGCTTTGAAATTTGTTCTTAATTGCGGATCGTCTGCAAGATAGCTCGGCTCGTACCGAAACGATACATATTTACCGCTTTTTGTTTTAACCGGCATATAATCCCTTGCCCAGATATCCTTTGCTCCGTCAAAAAGAGTGAATTTTTCACCGCTATTTGATAAAGCGGAAAACAAATTTTCCGCCGCTAACGAGTATTTTGGGTTGGTTTTTAGAAGTGATGAAAAGTAGAGCATGTTATTCCTTACTTAAACTTTCTTTTGCTAATTCAAAAAACTTATCCTCGATTGAAGAACCAAATATTTCATCTGCAAGTTTTTTCGCTTTTTCGGTGTTTCCAACTTCTGAAAGTGCTATAACTGAGCATTCCCACTGTTTCCCGTATCCTTGCGCAAGTGAAAGATCTGTCATATTGGCTTTTATATCATCTAAGGAAACAGCTGCAAGTCGTTCAGTGGAGGGCACATTTTTGCGAGGCAAAAAAATCACAGTCATATCTTTAGGTTGTTCACGCTTTTTCAGCACACACTCTTGGTAATATAAGCAACTTGGTACTTCATTGCAGCCTTGACATTTATCACAAATAATTTTTGAAACATTGCTTTGCGTCGCAAAATATTTATCGTTAATAACTGCATTTTTTATTAAAATAGAAAAGTAATAGTCGCCTTTTGATAAACACACATCAAGTCCGTCATTTTTTGTTATCACATTGTGTATGTATAATTTGCCAAAATTATTTTTTTGTCTTTCTCTTGCATGCGTAGCAATTTTTCCTTTTTCGTTTCTTGCAGCGTGAACAGACTCATCCTTAAAATTTTGTTCATCATTATAGTAATATGCTTCTACCAATATAGGATCAATTTTAAACGTTCCGAATTCGACATAATAATTACGAAGAAAAAGTTCTAAAATTTCCTGCAACTTTTTTACGATTTTTTCGTCTTTTCCCCTTGGCGGTAGTTTTTCAAGACTGTTAACCAATGCTTCCAATTTATCCATTTCGCATTTCTCCTTTTGTTTTTTCTCCATTATACTACTTTTGATAACAATAAACAATATCGTTAATCGCTCCAAATATAATATGACATATCCCAACTGATGCTGTGCAAGCCACCGCCGTCAGCCGCAATGTTCGGAATCTTTACCGGTTCAACCGGCTTTGAAAACAGCTTCTTGGCGGCAGCCACGGCTCTTGCGTCTGTGTCTATACCGAATACTGGCAAAAACACCGCTTCATCGGTTTCGAGATAATTCAAATAGCGCCCTACACCGCTTCTGTCTTCAGTCGGTGCGAACGGAAATTCCAACACATCCAGACCGCGATATTGCAGTGTTGTTTTTAACTGCCGGTTAAAAACGTCCGACTCCAAAACTTCATTACATAAAACTGTTTGATCATCTAAAAATCGAACCATATTGTCTGCATGACCGGTTGTATCACTTTCAAGTGAAGGAATGATAATAATTTCCGGTCTATTTAGTGTTGAGTCAAGCTCCCGTACCAGTTCAGCTTTTCCGTATTTCGGATTTTCAGAAAAAATGCGGTCGCTTATAATTGCTTTTTCGTCATCCGGTGAAATCAGTATGTTCCCGCCGTCAATTTTTACTTCCGATTTATCATAATCACAAGGCGGGCGCCAACCGTTGACTAACTGCCAATTTGTATCAATGTCCTGTGAAAAATCGGTCAGCAAATCACGACGTTTTTCCAAATAAGACGGTTCATACCGAAATAACACATTATCCTTTGGATAACGCTCATGTACTTGTATTGGCATAAAATCCCGTATGCAAATATCCTTTGCTCCCTTTATAAAAGCATAAGCAAAATTGTGCTTTTCAAGCGCCGCAAACAGACCGGCGGATTCTTCAGGATATTTTATAGGAAGTAAATCCGAAAAATAAAGAAGCTGAACAATATAATCCTTTTTTCTCATAGCCGTATTTCCTTTCTTTTAAGAGTTTTTCATCAACTTATCACTTGTTGCTTATATAGAAATCGCAGCTGTTATACTGACTGCGGGGAACGCCGATTTTCTCAAAAAGTTCCCCGATTTGCTTCTGATCCGCAGCTGGAGCATTTATTCCGTTATGCAGATGTATATAAGCGCTTTTTATGAGACAGGAAACAGCATATTGCTCATTCATTGACAGTATGATTTCAATTCCGTTGTAGTCCGGTTGGATATATATACAGTCCGGCCGTACAGGATATCCCCAGTTGTTTCCCCATGCATCGCAATCAAAGTGCCCTTCTTCAAAATTATCTCTTTTACATATATGAGATTCACTCTCAAGCGGCTTCAAATAACCAAACGGCTCCATTCTGAGAACACCTTTTTCATTTATCAATGAATCTATTTTTCGAATAGTTTCAGCAGCCTTTTCATTATCCGTTTCAGTTTCTAACTCTTTAATCAATTTTTTTAAATTCATAGTGAATCCTCCTGCCGGTCTTTTTTCTGCTTAGTATACCACACTTTATAATAAGACCTAATTATAAAAAATAAAAATACTACGACGCAAAAATCAGTCCCAGACTCTTAAAATAACAACCGGACCGTTATCGGAAACAGTAGTTTCTCCGACTGTTATCTGATAGGGCTGATACGGTTTCGCAATCAATTTTTGAACGGCTTCTCTTTTAGAAAGCTCCTCTACAAGCTGTGCTGTTGATATTTTTGATAGATCCATAAGTCATAACACCTTTCGTTTTGATTTTACCAATTAAGACGCTCGTTGCGCCATTTGATTCGTTCTTCGGTATATCTTCTGTACCATTCGGCTGATTCTTTATATTGACCTGTTTTATTGTAATGCTCTGCAAGTCTTTCCATAGCGGCATCATTGCCTTGTGCTGCCGCTTTTTCATACCAAAAAATTGCCTCTTGTATGTCCTTTTCAAATTCATTGCCATTATAATAGTAATAACCCAATCGGTTTTGTGCATCGGAGCTGCCGCTCAGGGCAGTGTTGATAATACTATCAAGGCTCATCTGCTCTTCCCTGACATCTAATTTTTCATCAATTTTATTTGCAAATTCATCGTCAACAAGATATTTTTGAAATAATTTACTTTCTTCTTTGTCGGTTTTACTTGGGTTGTTCCAAATATCGTGTGTAATAAGAGAATCTGTTTCAATATACCATTTTATAGCAAGGCGGTAATTTTTGCGTATTCCCAAACCCTCGTGATAGCATCGCGCCAACATATATGCGGCATCGGTAAACCCCTGTTTTGCGGATTTTTTAAAAAGCTTAAAAGCGTATACGGAAGTATCTGAGCTATTATTTTTAAAATACAATAATGCAAGCTTGTATTGCGCTTTTTTGTCTTTTCCTTTTTCAGCCTTGCTCCATAAATCTAAAAATTTTTTAAAATTTAAATCATATGAAACTCTCATTTTTGCTCCTTTATTATACTATTTTACGGCTTGCTTTTCAACACCTTAAGTATTTGTATATCGTCTTTTAATTTCATTTTTATTGAGAGTGCTGAATAAGTGCTTTTTGGCACTTCGGGGTTATTAATTTCGTGTTCAATTTCTTCAATACTAACAGGCTTTTGGAAGTCACGCTTGATTGCGCCGATAGACAAAGCGTATAAGCAATTATCCTCAACACCCCAACCGTCACGCACTGTAAAATAGTAGCGACCATTACCGCTGCTGAAAAGCATCTCATAACTGTCTGTACGTCCTAAAAAAGTAACCGGACCGCACAGCATAGAGCCATAAAAGCCTGATTTTAAAACAGTAATTTTATCGAATGTTGAACCTTTCCTTAAAAATGTTTTATCATGTTTACAAATGCTGATGATTTTTTCTTTTAATTTCATAGTTTCAGATAACATGTAAAATCACCCTATATAGGAATTTACCGAATAAATGTTACTGCGCGGAATATTAAACATGTTCATAACTATTTGTGCTGCCGATTCGTAATCGGTTGTTTCTACAATAATTTTACATAAGTTTCCGCTGCAGTTTTCAAGCGGATAATACTGAACTTCAATTTTCATGTTTCATTGCTCCTTAATTTTGTTGTAAAAACAGAATACCACAACTTATGTGACAAAATCGGTACACAAGAATCAAAATGGGGCATTAAACCTATTCATAGACATGCTGTTACACGCCGTCCAATAAATTCGAAATGTTTTGAAAAATATGCCGTAAATGAGGTCTGTCAGAAAACAGCTTTTTGTGACAGAACTTGGAATAGTATTTTTGGAAGCACCTGTGATAGAACCTGTGACAGTCCGTTTTATGCTTTATGGGATAGAATTTGTGATAGTGTTTTTCGTATATTGTGATAGAAGTTGTGATACTGTTTTTGATGCTGTCTGTGATAGTATTTGTGATAGAAATTGGGATAGAAGTTGTGACAGATAACCTGTGACAGTAGTTGTGACAGAAGTTGGGATAGTTCTTGTGACAGATGTAAAAAAGAACGTTTTTGCCTACCCGCCGCCCCCTTAAAGGTTAAGTATTGAAAACGTTCAAAATCGTACCAAAATCATAGTAAATAGCCGGATTTTTGCAGTGCAATCGGCTTTAATCGGTTTTAAATCACTTTAATCAGGGCTAAGCTCCCGTAACCGGCTTTCAATAAAAAAATCTTTAAAAATCGTCTGTCCGTTTGAAATGATAAAAATTTGTAATGATTTAAGCTTAAAAATGACGAAAAAATGCCTTTCATTATGACCGCAAGCAAGAGGGTCTGCAATCCCCGTCATTTAGGAGAAGAAAGTCATAAAAAAGTCATCACGAAAGGTCGAAATCATATCGCAATGAAAGCCCTAAATCATTTCAAAATGAGCGGCAAAAATTAAGCCGCAATTATTCAAAAATTAACCTAAAATTTTCTCATTTCGCAACGAGTATCATAGCCGCTGTTATTAACCTAAAAATAAACTAACCGGTCATTACGAAATGACAGGCGCCCCAATCATTTCATAATGACAGTGCGCCCCGATTACTCCGAAATTATTCTAAATTTAATCAGATATGTTTTATCATTACGAAATGACAGTGAGCGGATATTAAACTGAAAAAATCTATAATTAACCTATAAAATGATTATCATTTTGAAATGACGGGCATTTTTTAATCTCGTAATGACATTCATTTTAAATTTAATTCCAATAACTATGGAAGATAGCCACCTCAGTTTTCTTGAAACAGCTTATTGAATACCTGTATACTGTAATCAGAAACCCTTGAGGAGTGTGAAAAATGACCTTTGATGAAATCTTGGCGGAAAACTATGAAGAAAATATCAGAGAGCTTGAAGAAGAACGCTCCAAGCTTGTCTTCAGACCTGAGTATGACGGAACTATCGTTGAGAAGTATGTGACCTGCAAACGACCGAATTGCATTTGCCACAGAGGTTATCCGCACGGACCGAATAAGTATTTTCGTCATAAAGATAAGGATACAGGCGAGTATCGTGAATTGTACCTGGGGAAGAAAATAGTCGAGGACTATACTGAAAAAGTGGCTGTCAACCGGCGAGTTAAAGCAATCGAAAATGAACTTCGGTTTTTGCGCAGGCAATTGACCAAGGTTCGGGAGCGGCTCGGTTCTCATAACGAAAATGCCGATGCTGTCCAGCTGGTAATCGACAATCTGGATTAATACAGCTTCGGCTGATTTGATTATAATTTTGGTTATGAAATTCTGATTGTAATGCCGCGGCGGCATTCGAGCCCCCAGCATAGTACTATGATTTGGAATTGCTTTTGATATATAATAACCTTCCGGTCGGGGGTTCCTGATTGCAGATATTTTTCACTACGAAAAATTTTAAAGCATAATTATTTGGCAGCGTTTAGGCCAAAGACATGCGTCAAGCTAAAAAATAGGACTTTTTTCGTCATAGAAAAATTACTCTTCCGCCGGTTCGCGCCACGTCCCGGGAGGTGCTGCTCCGATATATAATACTGATTTTTCGTCACAGAATTTTGTCTTGAAGCATCAGTAAGATTGGGACATTTATGTCGCATGACAAGAGCTTATCTGCATATAAGACCGGGTTTGCTGACTGAAATGCGTGGTTGTACAAGAGAATGCGCGATTGAATCCTTGTCTCCTTGTTAGAAAGCCCGCAATTCAATAACCAAAATTCACAAGTGTTTTTCCGAGCTATATGCATTATGCTATTGCCTCCTGAGCAGTAAAAAGGGTGTATATTATTACGAAACTCCATATGCCATACACGACCCTGGCCTTCGAACTGAATTCATCAAAATAATTGAGTTGTTTTTCGTCAGCAAACCGAAAAGGCTGACCCTCAGGTGTCTGCAGCTTAAGGATATCGGATTACGGAGGGGGATATGCTGCTTGATAACCAAAATGTGTCGTTAGCTTTTTTATGTCGACCGTACGTGGCAGGGCACTTCGCGTCGCAGGGAAAATTACTACGAAAAATGAGCGGAAAAACAATCGAAACACGGTGGCGTCGAAGGCATTCAATGCCGAAATCACAGGTGTTAATCACTTTTTTCGTCAGAAAAATCTGGAAGCAGATATGACCAATCGGATAATAAACGATTAGAATCTGAGAGCTCGTTTTGGAGAGGGATTGCGTTTTATTAACGAAAATTTTAAAAATATATTTGTCGAGTCTTAGGATCCTGCGGTAACCTGCGCACCTAACGCACAAATTTTTATTTTAGTAATGAAATTAAAGACCACTTGGGTTAGGACCTAAGCTCATAAGATGTGTCGCAGCTGTCTGTCAAGGTGCCAACCTATTTTTTCGGAATTATTTAAAGCCGTATAAGTATGGCTTATGAAATTTCAGAACGAATATCTAAAGGTAATTACGCTAAAATCTTCGGCGGACGCCGAAGTCTTGGCCACTCCGCACTACTCTGCGTCCGCCTTTTTATCAAATCTAATCTTTGTGACAGAAATACAGGAAAGTACAAAAGTATATTTTCCCGATTGTTATGAAACCCGTCTGTTTAAGCAGACATTGGCTATCCGAAGCAGGGCGCCGATTGACACCCGTGTGCGAAACCGAGGCGAGATACGAAAAATACCGTTTGAATTTGAAGGTCCGTGAGCTGCGGGCTTTTTTGTTTTCTTGAAACACATCAAAAAATCTCGGTAAATTATAAGTACCAAGTTGGAAATTTATGAAGGAGGATTTGAAATGAAACAAAAAAACTTGGAAAACAAATTGTTCGCAAAGAAAAAGCGTGCGCTTTATGTTGATTATCGGCGACTGCTTTTTAAGAACCGACAAAAGGTCTTTTTCGTAAGAAGATGCAAAAGACACACTTGACTTAACAGCAATATTTATGGAGGAAATGATATGAAAGCAAATGATTCGGTAAGAAGAATTCGCGAATTGGTAGAAAATCTCAACCGATATCGCGATGAGTATTATAACAAAGCGGCACCGTCGGTGAGCGATAATACTTATGACTATTATTTTGACGAGCTTAAAAAGCTTGAAGACGAAACCGGCATTAGGATGGCAAATTCTCCGACGCAGTCGGTTGGATACCCGGTAGTATCCGCATTGCCGAAAGTTCGTCACGAGATACCGCTGTTATCGCTTGATAAGACCAAGTCGGTAGATGATTTGCTGAGCTTTCAAGGAAAACATATGGTAAATCTGACTCCCAAGCTTGACGGTCTGACTTTAGAGCTTATCTACGAAAACGGCGTTTTAACATGCGCTTCAACGCGCGGCGACGGGTATATCGGTGAGGAAGTAACACATAATTCAAGGAATATATCCGGCGTGCCGAAGACGATACCTCACAAAGGGCATCTGGTTGTATCCGGAGAAACTTTTGTACGAAAATCGGACTTTGAGAGGCTTTGCAGCGAATGCCTGGACAGTGAGGGCCGCAGATATTCTACCTGCAGAAATTTTGCCGCGGGCGCTATAAGATTGTATGACTCTGCGGAGTGTGCAAAGAGAAAACTGAATTTTCTGCCTTTTGCCGTTTTAAACGGACTTGATGACGAATATCCGGAGTTGTCTAAAAGCAAACTGGCGAAACTCAATAAGCTCAGAGAATTTGGGTTCGGGAAGAACCGTTCAATTCAGTTTGACGCAAATATGCGGGAACTTATGGAGCTGCACATAGAAGTTTTACAACGAAAATCAGCTGAAGACGATTTGCCCATTGATGGAATTGTAATTTGCTACGATGAAATTGAGTTTTCCAAAAGCTGCGGAAGAACCGGACATCACTTCAAAGATGGGCTCGCCTTTAAATTTGAGGACGAAAAAAGCGAAACGGTATTGAGGAAGATAGAATGGCTGCCGGCGCGAAACGGAGAGATCACTCCTGTAGCAATATTTGATACTGTCGTGCTTGACGGGTGTGAGGTATCGAGGGCGACTCTGCATAATCTTTCGTTTGTGGAAAATCTTGAGCTTATGCTGGGAAATCGGATAAAAGTTTCTAAACGCAATATGATCATCCCGCACGTGGAAGAAAATCTTGACAGGGGAAATTATGACGAAAATTCTTTAATTCCAAAGATATGTCCCTGCTGCGGCGCGCCCACAAAGGTCGAACTTGGGGTCGGGAAAAATCCCACGAAAACTTTACATTGCACCAATCCCGATTGCAGCATGAGGCATCTCAAAAGGTTTTGCCATTTTGTCAGCAAAAAAGCTCTTAACATCGACGGACTGTCTGAGGCAACGCTCGAACGGTTTATATTGCACGGTTGGCTGCGGGAATTGACGGACATTTTTTCTCTCGACAGATTTGAGGACCAAATAACGGCTCTCGACGGATTCGGAGAAAAATCCTGGCGCCGCCTGCAGGCGGCAATCAGCAACGCCAAAATCACCACTTTCGAACGTTTTATTATTTCAATGGATATTCCTATGGTCGGAAATAATGCTTCGGGAGCGCTTAAAAGAGCATTTGACGGTTCGTTAGATAAGTTTTTTGACGCAGCCACAGGCGATTTCGATTTCACGGGTTTGCCGGACTTCGGAGCGATTTTAAACGAAAACATACACAACTGGTTTAAAGAACAAAATAATATGAAACTTTGGAAGGATATGAGAGCAATTATGAAAATAGAGAAAAATATCGCAGAAAACAATGAGGTGAAAACAAGTGTGTTCAGCGGCTTGACGGTAGTTGTTACCGGTAAGGTTGAACCGTATACGCGTGATGAAATCAATATGAAGATTATGTCGCTCGGTGCTAAAGCGGGAAGCTCTGTGACGAAAAAAACCGATTATCTCATTTGCGGAGAAAATGCCGGCAGTAAGCTTTCAAAGGCGCGGGAACTCGGTGTTAAAGTATTGACACCGGAGGAATTTTTCAACATGGCAGAGAGCCCGAGGAATTGACGGAGGAAAATGCAGAATGAGCTCACAGACGGTAATTGGCATATATTTAAGATTTCGTAACGGCAGCCTGGCGAAAATAATTTATCCGTCAGACAGTCAGAAGTCGGTAAAGACAAACTGCCAAAATACCTTTAAAAAAGGGTTGAAAAACCTGTGAAGAAAAAAGCTTGTCATTTTGAGAGAGAATAAAAAACGAAGGAGAATGAAATATGAAACGTATTGAAACTAACATTTTCGAGCAGGTAGAGGATAGACCTGGAATGGTACGAATTGTCGGACGAAAAAAAGCCGTTGATGTTTTTGCGGAACTGGAGTCGGCACTGAAAGAAGCAAATTTATTGCCTGATGACTATTTCCTGTTGGATGCTCATTTCAAAGACGAGAAGTGTCTTATACCCGCTCTTAGGGATGTCGTATGTTATGCAAACTGGGGTGAAAGTGAGGGCATATATCTTGATGTATATTTGTGTGGTTATGACGATGTAACAGATAAACATCAAAGTTTTCATTTTGCCACCGGAAAAACATTGTGCGAGGATTCGTATGCGTTCGACAGAATGCAATACATTGCAGGATATATTTACAATCTCTTTGAGGGATTTGGGCAACAGTCCTCAAGATATGTTTTGCAAGCGAAAAATAAAGAGGTTCAGCGTGATACACTTATGGAAAAGATTCGGATGGAGTATCTTGATTACCTAAAAAACGTTTTCGTACACAATTTTTCCGATCCTGCAGATGTCGGATTTGAGGTTGGCATCAGAAGTATGATCGTAAGTGAACTGCCAAACTGCACTTTGTCGGAAGACAAGGTTAATGAACTGTATTATGCGGATAATTCTTTGGATGTACTGACGAAAATGTGCTTTAATATAGCCAAGGCCGATAAGCTTGAAATAAATGATATTATATCGTCCTGTAAATCATTTGATGAGAAAGAGTAGGTATTGAAGATGGGATTACAATTTCACGAAACAAAATACGGACAAATCTTTTTTGAGCATCAGTTGCCGGCGCTTATCAAGGCGCTAAACCGCCTTGCAGATGTTGGTGAGAAAAAATTAAGCGTATCGCCGGTCACGGATATAAACGGTAATAACAGTAATACGGTTTATGTCTGCTATGAGGAAAACTCTCATGAGTTAGCCATTGAAAACGGCGCTGTCAACGAACTATATGTTGCTTCCTCACTTGACGATGTTCGTAAGTGGGTGGATAAACAGCAAAAGGCTGCTGAGCAGAATTTCTATACCGTACTGAATAATGAGGAAGAAGGGGAGTTTTATAAAGAACTTATTGCTGGCAAAGAAGCTGCGCTGGTGTTATATCGTTACGGTGACGAAAATTCACACTTATTTTACGCTCTTAATGTAAAGCCGGTTCTTTGTTCAAATACCTTTTTCCCGAATGTGTCGGAAAAAACTCGTGAACGACTGTGTGAGGTTATGACGGACGCGGAAAAGTCTGAAAAGCTTGGCGAGGTGTTTGCTGAGCAGGTTGCTTCCGATGATGAAAAGAAACGGCGTATCGGATATTATCTTGCAAAGGCGATTCTGGACGACAATGTCGAAGATTTATTGGTCGCCGTGTGCGGCTGGACAAGCGAAAGTCTTTTAAATATCGCAGAATTCGGCACAGCATATCCGGAGGAGTGAAATTATAATGGCTTTAAGGGCAAAGAGTAATAGTCGGATTTTTAGGAGTGTTTAAATTATGTTTATAGGAATTGTTTGCAATTGGAAAGGGGTAAAGGAAGAAAATTACCTTTATACTCTTGACGAAATGGCGAAATACGATTTTGGACTTCTAAAGGATTGTTTAAATAATCCGGACGCCTTTAATGACAGTTTAAAATCGAAATCCGCCAATAAGACCCGTATGGGGCGGCTGCTTAAAACAGATGAAGAAGTAAAAGACTTTTTCAGAGGTTGTTGGAACGATGATACCGAACTGCTGAAATGGGAAAATCCCGAAAATGATTACAGCGACTGGTATTGGGATAATGTACGGGACAATGATCTTTACGGCGAAAAATCCGAAACAATGAAACAGACTTTGGAAAGGCTGGGATTTGTAACGGCGGATAATCATTGCCCTGTATGCGGAGGTATGCTGGAAAGGGTCGATTCAGATAATATAACTTATCGGTGTATCAGATGTAAAAACACATATTAAAATTTAAAGTCTGGTGTTTATTGGCTTGAAACGGAGGTTAATCAGATGAAAGAGCAAATAAAAGCAATCCGCGAAAAGTACGGCGGGCTTATGCTGCGTATGGCAATTGACCATGTAATTGGTGTCGGTATTAACAATCTTAAAAATGTGAATGCCGACGAGGTTTGCGCGCAGATATTAAAGGAAACGCCTGCAAACTCTATTATGACGCCGGAGTTCAGCGCAGAGCTTATGCGCTGTGCAATCGAGCTGTCGCGGGTATCTATCGGTGATATCTTAAAGTATATTCAAACCGATATGAAATACGACGGTGTAACGGTACACCCCGGCATTATTATACGGTTTATGCAAAATGCGACTGGCCATAACATAATGACTTGTGTTATTCCTGCCGATACGAATGAGGAAACGCTTGAAGGTGCGGTAAAGACCGTTGAGGATCGGCTTGATGCGTATATTGATAAAACGGGAAGTGCCTACGCATTTTCTTTCACGACCGCTATTGAGGAAGCTTTCAAAAACGCAAAAATCGAAATTGGGAGTATTCCCGTAGACAAGACTTATTATCTCTAAGGAGTATGGGGTAAATGACGGTTGAGAGAAAAATCGACGAAAACGGTGCTGTTACCGAAATTATCACACTAACCGAAGAAGAAAAAGCTGCTGTCAACACAGCGCGCGAAATTGTTTCCGAGCGTTATAAGCAGCTTGGAACGGAGCAAACCGCTTGGGAAAAAGAATATTTGGAATATGCACTTCAAGGCAAGCTCCGTTTCGACGGTATTGAAGAAATGCTTCACTGGGCGAAAACAGCAGCAATCAGCAAAGGAAAAAGCAGTACCCCGCGCGGGTACTGCTGACGGAGATTTATGTGGAGGATAACAAAATGAAAAAGCAAAATTATAAGATGCACATTGTCGCTTATAAGATGTTACAGAGTATTCTGGAATTAAATATGCCTTGCCCACGTTGCGGTAAGCGCCGTATGGATAAGGTTAATGTCAGAAACGCGTTGAGCCGTCACGAAGATATTTATATTTGTTCCGAATGCGGCACGGAAGAAGCGCTGTTTGACGCTGCGGGAAAAGTTATGCCGCTTAAAAAATGGTATGCCGTGCGCTTTTTGAACGGAGATGTTTTTCCGTATGAAAGAAAAACACCGGAAAACTCTGAGCCGTACTATACATTGTCTACAATAATTTCCGTCAAAGTATGTGATAAGGATATCGACGATATTATGTGCGGAGCACTTGAAGGCGGTATCACTTACTGGTGTAGTCGGGCGGAGGTTGTCGGGGAATATCTCGGAGAATATGCAAGCGAACAGATCAGCAGAGGTGGAGAACTACGGTTATATGACTGTGAGTCCGACAAGGTTCATACGCTGACTTTGGACAAATTTCTGCGTGGTCTTGCAATGTATATCTGCAGTTGTTATGGCTATGTTGTTGAAAATGGTTGTCTGGAATCCGGTGCAATCGACGCAGAGGGGGCTGATTGCATTATTCAGTACGCTCTTTTCGGTGATGTGATTTATGGGTAAAGGCAGATCTTGCGCCTACCAAAAGTGAGCCCGTGTTTCCCACGGGCTTCTTTATGGCTTTAATCGAATTCTGTAACTCAAAGTTGAAGCAGGGAGCCAAAACGCGTATTTGCATTTTGACTCCCTTAGTTTAGAATAAATACTCCTGTAAAACGGAGTACAGGCTTTTGCCTTTAAGCGGATTCGACTGCTTGAAAATTTCAAATATTAACGAAAATGCCATGAAAATTTCAGTTGCGGAAAGCTTTATCGGTTCTTCGCAAAAATCTGTTGCGTCTGTTTTATCGGATATAAGAGCTTCAACAGGTATTACCTTTTGGCGTTGTTCGGTTGAATTTTCGTACAGGAAAACAAAAGAAAGACCCTTTTTATTTGGACTTAGGCGTATCTGGATTTCGGTTGCGGAATCTTTGGCAGCAGAAAAGTCAAGCAAATAAAATCCGAAGCTGTCACAATAAAGGTTAATCGTATCGCCGTTTTTTGTTTTGTAACGAATAATATCGCTTACCGACAGGCTTCTGCCTGTGTAGTCTTCGGGTTGATTAAGATTAAATTTTTTGTAAATCTCCTCCGGGTCGAATTTTTCCTGTGACGAAGAATAAACTTCTCTATAAATAGATTCGGGCGGCGGAAAAGGTAATCCAAGTTTCTTTATTTCTTTTGTTCCGGTAAAAAGATAACGGCAGTTGTCAGCAGTAGGATCAATTTGCAGAATAGTAAAGTTAATCATATTTTTCCTCCGATATTTTTTGCACATCCTCCAGTTAAAAATTTTTAAAACCCCCTTCATTTTATTTGAAAGATGTATTAACAGTTTAATGCCTGTTTGGTATCGCTTTCAAGAAAACTGTAAAAATGTTTTCTTGAAACACATTGAAAATCGCGGGTAAATTATAGATACCCAAATAAAATATTTATGAAGGAGTTATTTAAAATGAAAAACATTAAAAAAGAAAACGGCGGTACTGAAATTCAGAATGAAGCAGAAGAAAAGGAAGCCTGCATGATGTCCGAAAGTGATGAAACATCATCATGTGAAACGAAATTTTCGTCAGCAAATTCAGAATGCGCTGAACTGTCGGAAGAAAGCTCGGAAAAAGAAATGAGCGTTAAAGAAAGAGTAATATTGCTTATTGTCGGTATAATTCTTTTATTGCTGCTCATTTGGTTGGGAATAAGGATTTTTAACGGTACGCACAGAAGCGGTATTGACGCGCGCAGCGTTACAGATTCTTCAGTGTCGGACAGCAGTTTGCCTCCTGACGAAAACAGCATTGTTTCGAGCGGTCAGAACGAGGCTTCAAACGGAGAAACCGTGACATTACCGAAAAATAATAATTCAATCGGCAACAATAATAAGCCTACGCCTAACGAATCGAATAATGTAAATTCCTCAAAGGCGGATAACGGCGGCGGTAAGCAAAACGACAATGAGAGCCACACGGACACAGTCAACAGCAGTGACGAAAACAAAGAAAGCAGTAAGCCTGAAAGTGACGAAAAAAATGATAATGCAGCTCCGGACTATGCCGGAGATAAAAAAGTACGCATTTCAGAGGTAAATGACGATACCGGCATTATCACGGTTACGATTGACGAATATAAAATTACGGTTCCGCTGCAAACGACAAATTTTAACGGAAGAGTAACAAAGAGCGGCGTGGCTCAAGGAAAATTATTCGGCTATAACGCAGGAGTTACGGTCTTGCTTTACTATCCCAAGGCTGACGGTTTCGGATATACGGAAGCGAATGGTTATTTAAGTATGGATTCCGAAAAGCTTACATATTTAGCAGACCTTAACGGCGACGGAACAAAGCTGCTTATTAAGATCAACGGTATGAAGTCAATTTTCTGAACAAAACATGGAAGCCGGCAAAGACCGGCTTCCGAAAAAATCAGATTGAAAAAGCAGGTGTGAAAATGAAAAAAATTGAATGGATTATTCATTATGTATGTAACGGCGCTGTATGTGCGGAGTGCAGTAAGGTTGAATATCCGTATCCTGAATTTATTTGTGATGCGCATACTCATGGAATGGAAAAATACGGGCATTTGAATTTTCAGGTGGTTATTGACTACGGACCGGAAGAAATCGGGAGATTGCTTAATACTATGGGTATACTTGTTCAAAGCGGCAAACGCTTTTCCGACGGCAGCATTGTAGAGGGACTGTATCTTGATTGCAATGTTACCTTGAAAGAAATGAAGTACGATAACAGCGCTTCTGTTTTGCGGCTTATAATTCCGGATAAAAACAATAAAATGCCGCCGTTTGCCGATTATCCGTACTGCTTGCAATACTATACCTTGGAAGAGCTGCAAAATATTAAAGTAAATCAAAAAAACTGAATAATCGCATTTCTGCAAGCATAAATTGCACCCTGCGGAAATATGTGATCTGCGGGGTGTACTCGGAGGTCGCAAAAATGAAACAAAGATTTAAAATACAGGATTATATTGAGGGAATCTGCGGAGATTACTTTCTCAATATTACCAACTTAAATCAACTGCCCACGAAGCTGACCGGTGTGGTCAAGCGACATATTCGGGTATAAACACATCAAGATATAACAAAACGATGGGCAGCTGGTGATGACACACGGTTGCCCATCTGTTTTTCAGAAAGGAACATCATTATGCATTTCAAAACACTGGTGACCGTGAACATGCCGAGCGTGGAAGAAGATCCGCATGAAAATGCTGCGGTCGTACAATCTATCGAATTGCTGCAGGCCAGAAAAGACGATTTGGCTAAGGACATTATGGCGGAACTGACTTTGTGCTCTCTTATGGGAAGGACTACGAATTTCGCGCGCCAACTGGTGGGCGAAGTAGAAGAGGTCATGGCGCCATACAGTGCTGAGCCGTCAGAAGAATACATGGAATTTGCTGACATGACTGAGGAACTGAAAGCCGACTACGCAAAGTCCGTAGACTGCCTGAAGCTTCCAAACGGAAAGATCGTTGAATGCGGCAGCTACCCGTATTTCAGCAAGTACAGCATTGTAGATGGGAAGGTCAGTCAAAACAAGGTTGGTCCGCTCCATCATACCAGACGCACAAAGCAATCCCGAAAAATACAGTACCTGCCGAATTATCCTCGGCAGAAGGTGTATAAGACCTTCGAGAAATATGCCGAAGATTATCGCGGATATGAGTACAACGAGGAAGAAAAGGGTTACGGCTTTAATTGTAATCCCAATGCCATGTGGGACTGGTATCAGATCGGCGGAAGATGGCCGGTGACTTTCCTTGTGAAAGCGGACTGCACGGAATACTCTTTCGGGGAACGAAGCTGGGGCAACTACAGCAAAAAATACCCTGCACCGGAAGGGTTCATGTTCATAGGTACACAATGTGACCCATGGGGCAAACCGGACGGTACAGGGCACGAAAAAATAGGTCGAGGGAATTCCCCTCGACTTATTTTTTCTTTGATCCCAAGTTTATTTGAGCGCTACATTTCAATTGGATGCGCAGACTTGATATGGGATATAACATTAGATGAAATTTCAGCCCTCTGCCTTTTCATTGGCAGAGGGCCGTTTTTTGCTTAACAGTTATTGA
>OHFR01000527.1_pt1 | contig 17405 bp, 13 predicted proteins | sample 1567531 | NCBI WGS metagenome assembly OHFR01 (sample SAMEA3879597, study PRJEB24766) | human gut metagenome | biome: human-associated habitat; feature: feces | place: USA | collected 1985/1987
TTACGTTTCTTAGCAATATAAACTTTAGCCATCTGAATAATACCTGAAGGCAATTCATCACCTATTGTGATTGCAAACTTCTTACGTTTCAGTTCGGCGTCCAGTTCTTTATACTTCTTCAGGTAGTTCATTACCAAGTCACGAATCATATCGTTCTTGTGAGCATCCGCTGTCCACTTGCTCAACTGAATCACTGTATAATCCAATGACTCAAGGTCGCGTTTTGTAAACTTAGCGCCCTTAGCGATAACTTCGGTTCCCAAGTAATCTTTTACACCCTGAGAGACTTTACCATTAGTTAATACCAACAATTTATCAATTAAGATATCCTTCAGCTTAGCTGCCTTTTCTTCAAATTCATCATTCAGTTTCGGCAAAATAGCTTTGTCGGCATTCTTTTCACTTCTGGTTTTCACAACGCGAGAGAACAACTTCTTGTCAATAACGACACCACGCAATGAAGGAGAAGCTTTCAATGAAGCATCCTTTACATCACCGGCTTTGTCACCAAAGATAGCGCGAAGCAATTTTTCTTCAGGAGAAGGATCTGATTCACCTTTCGGAGTAATCTTACCAATCAAAATATCACCCGGTTCAATACGAGCACCGACACGTACAATACCGTTCTCATCCAAATCCTTAGTTGCTTCTTCACTCACGTTAGGAATATCAGAAGTCAATTCTTCCATACCGCGCTTCGTTTCGCGCACTTCCAATATATATTCATCCACGTGTACAGAAGTCAATAAGTCTTCACGTACAACGCGTTCATTCAATACAATAGCATCCTCATAGTTATATCCTTTCCAAGGCATATAAGCAACCAACAGGTTCTTACCCAATGCCAATTCACCACCTTGTGTTGAATAACCTTCCGTCAGAATATCACCTTTCTTTACACGCTGACCCTTATCACAAATAGGACGAAGGTCAATAGTCATGCTTTGGTTAGTCTTACGGAATTTAGGAATTCTATATTCTTTCAAAGCAGGTTCGAAGCTGACAAATTCCTCATCTTCCGTTCTGTCATACAAAATCCGGATAGTGGTTGCATCTACATATTCAATCACACCGTCACCTTCAGCAGCAATCTGAGTACGAGAATCTTCAACCAATTGCTTTTCGATACCTGTACCTACAATAGGAGCCTCTGTACGCAACAAAGGAACTGCCTGGCGCATCATGTTAGAACCCATCAATGCACGGTTAGCATCATCATGTTCCAAGAACGGAATCAAAGATGCCGCAATAGAAGCAATCTGTTGAGGAGATACATCCATCAACTCTACCTGATCAGGAGTAACAACCGGATAATCGGCATCGCGACGAGCCTTAACCTTGTCACGAACAAACTTACCTTCATCATCCAAAGGTGCATTACCCTGAGCAATAATCTTATCTTCTTCTTCTTCTGCAGTCAAGTATTCAATTCCTTCATCAGAAATATCCACCTTACTATCAGCTACCTTACGATAAGGAGTAGAAATGAAACCAAGTTCATTAATTTTAGCATAAACGCACAAAGAAGAAATCAAACCGATATTAGGACCTTCAGGGGTTTCAATCGGACACAAACGACCATAGTGAGTATAGTGTACGTCACGCACCTCGAAACCGGCACGTTCACGCGACAAACCACCGGGACCTAACGCAGACAAACGACGTTTGTGAGTAATTTCAGCCAACGGATTGGTCTGGTCCATGAATTGTGACAATGCATTTGTACCGAAGAATGAATTGATAACAGAAGAAATAGTCTTCGCATTAATCAAATCAATCGGAGTAAATACTTCATTGTCACGTACATTCATACGTTCACGAATAGTACGAGACATACGAGCCAATCCGATAGCAAACTGATTGGACAACTGTTCTCCCACTGTACGCACACGACGATTACTCAAGTGGTCAATATCATCAACATCAGCCTTAGAGTTAATCAGCTCAATCAGATACTTGATGATCTCGATAATATCTTGTTTTGTCAATACCTTCACATCCATATCCGTAGTCAGCCCCAACTTCTTGTTGATTCTGTAACGGCCTACTTCGCCAAGGTCATATCTTTTTTCAGAGAAGAACAGGTTATTGATAACCTCACGAGCACTGGCATCATCAGCAGGATCTGCATTACGCAACTGACGATAGATATAAAGCACAGCCTCTTTTTCTGAGTTACTCGGGTCTTTCTGAAGCGTATTAAATATAATAGAATAATCTGATGAATTAGCTTCTTCCTTATGAACAAGGATATTCTGAACGCCTGAGTCGATAATTTCATCTACATGCTCTGCTTCAAGCACAGTTTCACGGTCAATGATAACCTCATTACGTTCAATAGAAACAACTTCACCGGTGTCTTCATCTACAAAATCCTCTGTCCATGTCTTTAAGACACGCGCAGCAAGTTTTCTTCCTACAACCTTCTTTAAGTTGGCCTTATTGACTTTAACTTCTTCAGCCAAATTAAATATTTCGAGAATATCTTTATCATTTTCAAAGCCGACAGCTCTCAACAGAGTAGTAACAGGCAATTTTTTCTTACGGTCGATATAAGCATACATCACATTGTTAATGTCTGTAGCGAATTCAATCCATGAGCCCTTGAATGGGATAATACGTGCGGAATATAGTTTTGTACCGTTAGCATGTACACTCTGTCCAAAGAATACACCCGGAGAACGATGCAGCTGAGAAACAACAACACGTTCAGCACCGTTAATCACGAAGGTTCCCTTCGGCGTCATATAAGGAATAGGACCCAAATAAACATCTTGAATAACAGTATCAAAATCCTCATGATCGGGATCTGTACAATAAAGCTTCAATTTAGCTTTCAAAGGTACACTATAAGTGAGCCCACGCTCTAGACAATCATCTATTGTATAGTGAGGGGGATCAATGTAGTAGTCCAAAAACTCAAGGACAAAGTTGTTACGTGTATCAGCGATAGGGAAGTTTTCAGCAAATACTTTATACAGCCCGTCGTTCTTTCGTTTTTCGGGTGGGGTATCCAGTTGTAAAAAGTCTTGGAATGACTTCAATTGCACTTCCAGGAAATCCGGATACTTCATCGGATTCTTGATGGAAGCAAAATTTACTCTTTTGTTTTCTGTATTTGAAGACATCTGATAATTTATTTGTAGAACTTAATAATAATATAGACACAAAAAGGTTAAGAATCCTCTACCAGAGGATTCCTAACCGTATTACCTGATACTCAGGTTAATATTATTTAAGCTCAACTTCAGCTCCAGCTTCTTCCAAAGTTTTCTTCAGTGATTCAGCTTCGTCTTTAGCCAAGCCTTCTTTTACTGTGCTAGGAGCACCGTCTACCATGTCTTTAGCTTCTTTCAAGCCAAGACCACATGCTTCTTTAACGGCTTTAACAACCTGCAATTTAGCAGCACCTGCGCTCTTCAAAACTACATCGAATGAAGTTTTTTCTTCAGCAGCAGCTGCACCACCTGCAGCAGGACCAGCAGCAACAGCTACAGCTGCAGCAGCAGGTTCAATACCGTATTCTTCTTTAAGGATAGTTGCAAGTTCATTAACTTCTTTTACTGTCAAGTTAACTAATTGTTCTGCAAAAGCTTTCAAATCTGCCATTTTTGTATGATTTTAATTGTTTGTTACTAATTGATTATAAAATTGATTATTCGGCACGTTCGCCCAGAGTTTTAAGAACTCCATGAATGGTGTTACCACCTGATTGAAGAGCAGAAATAACGTTCTTGGCCGGTGATTGCAGCAAAGCAACAATTTCAGCAATAACTTCATTTTTACTCTTAATATTAGCAAGAGCTTCAAGTTGATCAGCACCTACATATATTCCTTCTTCTGCATAAGCAGCCTTCAATGCAGGAACACCATCTTTGTATTCTTTCAACAACTTAGCAGGAGCGTTCGCAGTTTCGCAGAACATTACTGAAGTTGTACCTTTCAAAGAATCAAACAATGGAGAATAGTCAACATCCATGCCCATCAGAGCCTTGTGAAGCAAAGAGTTCTTCACAACTACCAGCTTAATACCAGCCTTAAAACATTTTCTTCTCAATTCACTAGTTTTAGCTGCATCCATTGCAGTAGTGTCAATCAAGTAGAAATGTCCGTATTGCTTAATAGTATCAGCCAATTGACTTATAATTACGCCTTTATCTTCCTTTCTCATGATTCCTCCTTAATAATTAGATTTCTTCTACTGTTTTAGGGTCAATCTTAATACCCTTACTCATAGTACTTGAAAGATAAATACTCTTAATATAAGTACCCTTAGCTGTAGTTGGTTTCAGTTTAATGATAGTAGCGATAAATTCTTTCGCATTTTCACGGATCTGGTCAGCAGTGAAAGAAACCTTACCAATTGAAGTATGAACGATACCGCTCTTATCAACCTTAAAGTCAATCTTACCTTGCTTAACTTCCTTAACAGCCTTAGCTACATCCATAGTTACAGTACCACTCTTAGGATTCGGCATTAATCCACGAGGACCAAGAACACGACCCAAAGCACCGATCTTACCCATGATAGACGGCATTGTGATGATTACATCAATATCTGTCCATCCACCTTTGATCTTTTCAATATATTCATCAAGACCAACATAGTCAGCACCAGCTTCTTTTGCAGCAGCTTCAGCATCAGGTGTACACAAAACCAAAACACGTACTTGCTTACCAGTTCCATGAGGCAGTGAAACTACACCACGAACCATCTGATTAGCTTTACGAGGGTCTACACCCAGGTTTGCGATAAGTTCAACAGAAGCGTCGAATTTGGTATATGTAATATCTTTAAGAATACCGCATGCTTCTGAAAGTTCGTACTGCTTTGACGGATCATACTTTGCCAAGGCAGCCTTCATGTTCTTTGAAATCTTGCTCATAATGCATGTGAATTATTAAAGGTCAGCCGGGAATGTTCCGGTTACTTTGATACCCATACTTCTCGCTGTTCCGGCAACCATCGTCATAGCTGATTTAAGTGTGAATGCGTTCATATCAGCCATCTTGCCTTCAGCAATTGTCCTGATCTGATCCCATGATACACTTGCAACCTTCTGTCTGTTAGGTTCACCTGATCCCTTCTGGATCTTCGCAGCCTCTTTAAGAGATACCGCAACTGGCGGCTGCTTTACAACGAAAGTAAACGACTTGTCTGAGAATACTGTGATGACAACTGGGAGCACTTTTCCTGCAGAACCTTGGGTTGCTGCATTGAACTGCTTGCAGAAGTCCATAATATTCAGACCTTTAGAACCGAGAGCCGGTCCTACTGGTGGCGCAGGATTCGCTGCTCCGCCTTTGATTTGGAGCTTGATGAATCCGGTTACTTCTTTTGCCATGATTTTATTCTTTAGTTACTTGATTAAAGTTGAGCTCAAGCAGAGTCTTTCTGCCGAAGATCATAACTATTACCTTTATTTTGCTTCTGTCGACTGCAATCTCATCCACTGTACCATCGAAACCACTGAACGGTCCGTCAGTAATCTTGACAGAATCGCCGACCTGATAGTCTACTTCCGTTTCTGCCGCGGTCACTGTCTGTTCGTCCTGCTGACCCAGAAGTCTCTTGACCTCCTCGTCGCGTAGCGGAACCGCTACTTTCTCTCCCTGGATCTTGGAATCATCAGATTTCTCTGAAAGGAATCCTGCCAGACCAGGAATCACGTGACTGCGGATAAGGTAATCGGAATCCTTGCCAAGTTCAGCCTCAATAAAAACATAGCCCGGGAAAAGAATCTTCTCTGTAGCAACTCTTTTTCCGTTCTTGACTGTGTATTTCTTCTCAAGGGGAACAAGAACCTGCGAAATCTCTTTCTGCAAATCAGTGCTCCTCTCGATCTCTTTATCGAGGTACTCTTTGACTTTCTTCTCTTTGCTTCCTGCAGTCCTAAGGACGTACCATTTTTTCTCGCCCATGGTAATGATAAAAAAATTACAACGTGTAGATTGCTGTCATCAGATACTGGAAAATGTAGTCAATTACAAAAAGCACAGCCGCGATGATGACAGTAGCGACCATGACAAGCAGAGCAGCACTCTGAAGCTTTGCCCAGGTCGGCCAAGTCACCTTGTTGGTGAGCTCGTCGAATGACCCTTTCACATAGTTAATGAACTTTCTCATCTTTTCTTTTAATGGACACTGCTTGTTGGAAGCTTGCGCAGAGTCTGTTAAACATTACCAAATCGTAACCTTTGATATTAGCAGGGGCAGAGAGATTCGAACTCCCATCAATGGTTTTGGAGACCACTATACTAGCCCTTATACTATGCCCCTGTAAAAGTGCCGGATGAACCGGCACCTGAATTTATGTCGTACTAAAATTAGTCGATAATCTTAGTAACCTGACCAGCACCTACTGTACGGCCACCCTCACGGATTGCGAAACGAAGACCTTCGTTAAGAGCAACTGGAGTGATGAGTTTAACAGTAATCTCAACGTTATCGCCTGGCATAACCATCTCAGTTCCCTCTGGAAGAGTGATCTCACCGGTAACATCAAGTGTACGGATGAAGAACTGTGGACGATAGTGGTTGTGGAATGGAGTGTGACGGCCACCTTCCTCTTTCTTGAGGACGTAGATCTGAGCCTTGAAGTCAGTGTGCGGAGTGATTGAACCTGGCTTAGCAACAACCTCACCTCTCTTGACATCTTTCTTGTCGATACCACGGAGAAGAAGACCAACGTTGTCTCCAGCCTCTCCCTGCTCGAGGAGCTTGCGGAACATCTCGACACCTGTAACGGTTGTAGACCTAGGAGCATCACCGAAACCTACGAGCTCAACTGGATCGTTGACGTGGATAGTACCAGTCTCGATACGGCCTGTAACTACAGTACCACGACCTGTGATAGAGAAGATATCCTCGATAGGCATAAGGAATGGTTTCTCGTTCTCACGAACCGGAATAGGAATGTATGAATCTACAGCATCCATGAGCTCTACGACCTTATCTTCCCACTTTGGCTCTCCGTTAAGGGCACCAAGAGCAGAACCGCGGATGATAGGGCACTCATCATCAAATCCGTAGAATTTGAGGAGGTCTCTGATTTCCATCTCAACGAGGTCGAGCATCTCAGGATCGTCAACAAGGTCAACCTTGTTCATGAAAACAACAATCTTAGGAACGTTCACCTGACGAGCGAGAAGGATGTGCTCACGTGTCTGAGGCATAGGACCATCAGTAGCAGCAACTACGAGGATCGCGCCGTCCATCTGTGCAGCACCAGTAACCATGTTCTTTACATAGTCAGCGTGGCCCGGGCAGTCTACGTGTGCGTAGTGACGGTTAGCTGTCTCATACTCAATGTGTGAAGAGTTGATGGTGATACCACGCTCTTTCTCCTCTGGAGCGTTATCAATCTGATCGAAAGATCTAACCTCGTCAGAGTTTGTGAAACCTTTCTCGACAAGTACCTTAGAGATGGCAGCTGTCAAGGTAGTCTTACCGTGGTCAACGTGGCCAATTGTACCGATGTTGACATGCGGCTTGGTTCTTACGAATGTTTCTTTTGCCATAATATTATGTTTTTAATATGTTATTGCTGTGAATAAACAAATGTAGAGCCGGTGATGGGAATTGAACTCATGACCTCATCCTTACCAAGGATGCGCTCTACCCCTGAGCTACACCGGCAATCTTAATAAAATTTGGAGCGGAAAACGAGGTTCGAACTCGCGACCCTCAGCTTGGAAGGCTGATGCTCTACCAACTGAGCTACTTCCGCAAGTGAGTGGGAGAAGATGGATTCGAACCACCGAAGACATAAGTCAGCAGATTTACAGTCTGCCCCATTTGGCCACTCTGGTATTCTCCCAATATTTCACCGGATAAGCCGTTTCCGGAACTTGAGCCGATAGAGGGATTTGAACCCACGACCCCGAGATTACAAATCACGTGCTCTGGCCAACTGAGCTATATCGGCAGTATTTTTGTCTTACGTTTCGTAAGGGATTGCAAAGATAGGCATTAAATCTGATTCTGCAAATATTTTCGAAAAAATTTATCGAAAAATCTTACATTTCCATCATCCGGACTGCTTTCTCCGCTATTCCCTCCACATCCAGTCCGCAGTCATGTCTCTGCGAATCCTGTCTGTCCTGCGCCACATACATATCCGGGATTCCGATACCGCCGACAGGTATAACATGCGAGTGCTCAGCCATATACTCCGTCACCGCACCGAACAGTCCTCCCTTCACGCAGCCCTCTTCCACTGTAAGAATCCGGCCCTTCGACGCCGCCTCCTCCAAAATCTGCGTATCAAGCGGCTTGATATACCTTATATCATATATGGCGGGAGCATGTCCCGTACGTTCGCGGATAATCTCTGCCGCCTCCATTGCCCTGCAAGCCTCAGGCCCGGCGGCAATGATGGCCAGACCTTCGCCGTCCATAAGTTTCTCGCCCTTCCCTACCGGCAATTCTTCATATTGCGCCTCTTTCCATGCCACGCCTTCACCGCAACCGCGAGGATACCTTATTATAAAAGGACCGCCGTCGTAATGCAAAGCCGTATACATGAGGTTCTTCAATTCAATCTCATTACGCGGAGCAGAAACGACCGCCCCCGGTATGGACCTGTAGGCAGCCATGTCATAGCATCCGTGATGCGTCGCGCCGTCTTCGCCTACCAGACCTGCCCTGTCGAAGCACAGTACTACCGGAAGATTCTGCAATGCCACGTCATGTATGATTTCATCATAAGCCCTCTGGGAGAATGACGAATAGATGTTGCAGAACGGACGCATTCCGCCGGCAGCAAGTCCGGCAGAGAATGTCACGGCGTGCTCCTCCTCGATGCCGACATCGAAGAATTGTCCCGGAAGTTCATCAGCCAGGATATTCATTCCGCAGCCGGTCGCCATCGCCGGAGTAATCCCGACCACGCGCTTGTCCTTTCGCGCGAGATCCAGAAGGACATTGCCGAACACGTCCTGATACCTGTCCGCACGGCGGTTGCCGGCAATGCGCTCTCCCGTGGCAGGATTGAACTTGCCCGGTGCATGCCAAACCGTAGGATTGTGTTCCGCAGGCCCATAGCCCTTGCCTTTCGTGGTAATGGCATGAAGGATGCGGGGCCCCTTGATGTTTCTCAGACGCTTCAGCGCATTCAGCACGGCATCAATGTCATTTCCGTCAATCGGCCCGAAATAACGGAACCCGAGAGATTCGAAAAGAGCACCTCCGAAACCGTCCACAAGCGAAGCCTTCGTGGAACGCACCAGATTCTGCATCTTACCGCGAAGCCAGCCGTCACCCATCTTGTCCCAAATCTTGTCCTTCAGCTTGTTATAGGTAGGATCCGTCGTCAGTTTCAGCAGGTAATCATGCAATCCGCCGATATTCTTGTCAATCGAACAATTGTTGTCATTGAGAATGATGAGGAGGTCGCTATGGCTTGCGCCGGCATTGTTCAAGCCCTCAAGGGCCAGACCTCCGGTCAATGCGCCATCGCCGATGAGAGCGACGACTTTCTCGTCAATGCCCTGAATCGCGGCTGCGCAGGAAAGCCCCAAAGCTGCTGATATTGAAGTAGATGAGTGACCTGCACCGAAAGCGTCATAGATACTTTCGTCCCGTTTCGGGAATCCGCTCAGGCCATCCTTCATCCTGTTACGTAGAAATGCCTCCCGACGCCCCGTGAGAATCTTGTGCGCATAAGCCTGATGCCCTACATCGAAAACAATCTTGTCCTGTGGAGTATTGTACACATAATGCAGTCCCACAATGAGTTCCACAGCACCGAGACTGGAGCCGAGGTGACCGGGATTGACCGCGCAACACTCTATTATATATTGCCTGATTTCCGCACACAACTGCTTCAGTGAAGCCTCGTCCAGCGCACGCAAATCCTCAGGACCGTTTATCTTTTCCAACATAGAAGAACACGTAGTTTTGTTGCAAGTTACTAATAATTCCCGATATTTTGCGCCATTTCATTTTGACGTTTATGATTTATTGAATAAATTGCAATGATTTATCGCACTCCAGCGACATATATCCTGAGAAAAACAAAACATTTATATAAGATGACAAAAGCTCAAAAACTAATGAATGACAGCCCGGTAGCCCGCTGGTCAGTCTTGGTGCTGATTGCACTGATGATGTTCTTCGGCTACATGTTCGTGGATGTGATGTCCCCTCTCAAATCATTGATCGAAAGTTCCAGAGGTTGGAACAGCACAGTTTTCGGAACCTATGCAGCTTCAGAGTACTTCCTGAACGTTTTCTGCTTCTTCCTGATTTTCGCAGGTATCATCCTGGACAAGATGGGCGTACGCTTCACCGGTCTCCTTTCAGCGTCATTGATGGTAATCGGCGCATTCATTAAATATATAGGTATCAGCGACTGGTTCCAGGCGACCGAATTCTGCGCATGGCTGAACAGCTGGTGGGTAGCATTGCCGGGAAGCGCCAAGATGGCCAGCCTCGGTTTCATGATTTTCGGCTGCGGCTGTGAAATGGCCGGCACCACCGTTTCCAAGGCTATCGCCAAGTGGTTCAAAGGCAAGGAGATGGCTCTCGCAATGGGATTGGAAATGGCTATCGCACGTCTCGGCGTATTCGCCGTCATGTGGACCTCGCCGATGATTGCCGCCAAGTTCGACAACTCCGTTGTAGCTCCTGTGGCATTCTGCACCGCACTTCTCATCATCGGTCTGCTTTTCTTCCTCATCTTCACGTTCATGGACAGGAAGTTCGATTCACAGCTCGTTGAAGCAGGCCTCATGACCACTGAGATAGACCCTGAGGACGAATTCCATATCAGCGACCTCGGCAAAATTTTCAGCAGCAAGATGTTCTGGATCGTGGCTCTGCTCTGCGTGCTTTACTACAGCGCCATCTTCCCGTTCCAGCGCTATGCCCCTAACTATCTCGAAGAGACATTGGACATCAGCGCGGAAGCCGCTTCCAGACTGTTCAGCTGCTTCCCTATCCTCGCGATGGTTCTCACTCCGTTCCTCGGAGCATTCCTCGACTTCAAGGGTAAGGGCGCTTCAATGCTTATGCTCGGAGCGATCATCATGATCGTCTGCCACCTCGGTTTCGCATGCGTCCTGCCTGCATTCCCTAGCAAGACACTCGCCCTCATACTCATTGTAACATTGGGGGTTTCATTCTCACTCGTACCGGCAGCCCTGTGGCCGTCAGTACCGAAAATCATTGACGAAAAGATTCTCGGTTCCGCTTACTGCCTCATCTTCTGGGTACAGAACATCGGCCTCTGCCTTGTTCCGCTCATCATCGGCGCCACACTTGAGGCTACCGGCGGATATTTCGTACCGATGCTTATCTTCTCAAGCTTCGGCGTGCTCGCATTCCTGCTGACATTCCTGCTCAAGATTGAGGACAAGAAGAAAGGCTACGGTCTCGAACTTCCTAACGTAAAAGAATAGGAGCCAATGACTTCAGATACTTGTAAGATCCGGAACGTGTCCCGCTGGCTGGCATTGGCCTGCCTCGTGGTCCCGATGTTCGGGTCTTATTTTTTCGACGATATGTTTTCATCCCTGTCCCAGCTTTTCCATAACCCGGAATTGCTGGAACTCGGGTGGAATTCAGCCGATTACGGATTCTATGCCGGCGGCTATTCTTTTCTCTGCGTATGGGGCGGACTGATCGTCTGCGGCATGCTGCTCGACAAATGGGGAGTCAGGATTACCGGTTCGATTTTCGTCGGTCTGATGGCTGCCGGAGCCGGCATCGTCACCATTGCCATAACCTCCGGAATGTCACCGAAATCTTCACTCGCATTGGCGTACGCCGGCTGTATGATTTTCGGTCTCGGAAGTGAAATCGCCGGAGTCGCCGTGACCCGCTCCATCGCCAAGTGGTTCAAAGGCAAGAACATGGCATTGGCAATGGGGTTACAGCTGGCGATTGCGCGTCTCGGCACGGCATTGGCACTGCTGCTCTCCCCTATCCTGGTTTCCGCCAAACCTGCCGGAAGCTTCTACACGCTCATGGAGACCGCACGTCCTGCATTTGCCGGACTTCTGCTTCTGCTCGCGGGCACCATCCTGTGGGGGATTTTCGTGGCAATGGATGCCAGATTCGACGCCGTAACTGGCTCCACTGACAAGAAAGAGACCACGGAAGAGGACAAATTCAAGTTCTCCGACATCTTCAGAGTGCTTGGCAACAAGTACTTTATCCTGTCAGCCCTGCTCTGCGTCTTCTTCTATTGCAGCATCATCTCATTCAAGAAATTCGCGACCTCCATCCTGATACCCAGATTCGGCATCCCTGTCGAGACCGCGAGTCTGATGGTGTCCATGATTCCGTTCTTCACCGTGATTTTCGCGCCGCTTTTCGGCTTCATGGTCGACAAGGTCGGAAAAGGCACGAAATGGATGATTGCCGGTTCGGTATTGGTACTGCTCGCGCACGTCATGATCGCATTCGCGCCACAAGGGGTTTCAGCCTTCGGCTATGTAGCTATCGCAATGCTGGGCGTCGGTTATTCCCTGGTGCCTGCGGCTCTCTGGCCTGCCATCCCCAGGATTGTCCCGGAAAAGAACCTCGGAACGGCATATTCGCTCATATATTGGATTCAGAACATGGGTATGCTTCTGGTTCCGATAGCCGTGGGCTTCATCTTCAGAAATGAAGTGACAATGCCGGGCAACGTGGTGCAGGAGCAAAGCGCGGCACTCCATGCCGAGTTTATCTTCATAACACTCAGCATGTTGGCGATTGCCGTGTCGGTAATCTTCGACAGACTTTCCGCGAAGGAAAACTAAGGAAGCTTGAAGCCCGTGACTTTCATGACCCGTTCAGGAAGTTCAGGAACACCGGTGGTGGGAGCATTGCGGTCCATGGAACGGATCGCCGTCATTTCCTCACCAGTCAATTCGAAATCAAAGATATCAGCGTTCATCCGGATCCGTTCCAGGTGGACGCTTTTCGGTATAACTATCACGCCGCACTGAACCTGATAGCGCAATGCCACCTGACGTGTGGTCTTGCCATATTTCTGCGCGATTGCGACCAATGTCGGATCCTCGAAGACCGAGTCGTAACGTCCACGTGCGAAAGGCATGTAGCCTTCATGCTGCACACCAAGACGGACCATCCACTCGTGCGCCTCCAGCTGCTGCGCCAAGATATTGGTTTCCACCTGATTGACGGCAGGAACGACCTTGTTGTAACAGATCAGGTCAATGAGCCTGTCGGTGTTGAAGTTCGAGACTCCTATCGCGCGGATGAGTCCCTCTTCATACATCGCCTCCAGGTCTCGCCATGCTGCATAGACATCGCCATAAGGCCAATGCAGAAGCACCAGGTCGAGGTAGTCCGTACGGAGTTTCTTCATGGATTCCATAAGCGAAGCCCTGGCGCAGGAAAAATTGCAGTTCATCACCTTGGTAGTGATGAACACATCCTCACGCGGCACGCCGGATTCAGCTATCCCCTCTCCGACAAATTCCTCATTGTTATATAGTTGCGCCGTATCGACCATCCTGTAGCCCAGTGCCAGGGCATCTTTCACACTGTCGATACACTCAACCGGTTCCGTTACCTCGAAAGTACCGAGTCCCAGAACCGGCATAAGCACACCGTTGTTCAATTTTACAGCTTCCATAGTCATTACGAACTACTTTATATCCTGTTTGTAGAATTCTGCATAGTTCCAGCCGGCGGCCTGATAGATAGGCAGGTAAGCGGCAATCATGCGCTGGAGGAAATCCTGGTAACCGGAGAGTGTCTCAGGCTTTGACCAGGCCACTTCTGCAAGCGCAGCCATTCGTGGAAGGTTCATGAAGTACACCCTTTCGATTGCAGAAAGATGCTCCGTCCATGTATTGCATTGAACACCAAGCACATGAGATGCAGCATTCTCGTCCATGCCGCCGACAGGATTGTAGCTCCAGACTTTCTCCAGAGGAACGCTTCTTCTGTGTGCGAAGAGTTCTCCCTCACGGGATTCCGTCTGGTAGCAGTCGAAATAGCAATGATATTTGTCGGTCATTATCACATCATTGCCGAGCGCGGCAGCCTTCTGTCCGCCTTCGCTTCCCTTTGCCCAGGACATCACGACGCAGCTCTTGGAAACACCGCCTTCGAGAACCTCGTCCCAGCCGATGATACGTTTGCCCTTAGTCGCCATGAACTCCTCGACCTTGGAAGTGATGTGGCTCTGCAACTGAGCCTCGGACGTCATGCCTTCCTTCTTCATAAGTGCCTGACAATCCGGACATTCAGCCCATCTTTCACGTGGAGCTTCATCTCCGCCGATATGGATCATGTCGCCAGGGAACAATTCGCAGACCTCTTCGAGGACATTGCGGCAGAACTCCCATGTAGTCTCTTTTCCGATGCACATCACGTCCTTGGAAATACCCCACTGCTGACGCACCTCATAAGGTCCGCCGGTGCAGCCGAGCCAAGGATAGCTTGCGAGTGCAGCCACGCTGTGACCAGGGATTTCAATCTCAGGAACGGTAACGATATGTCTGTCCTGTGCATATTTAACGATTTCACGAATCTGGTCCTGGGTATAGAATCCGCCATAAGGGCCCTCGTGGTAAACATCGCATTGTTCCCCTGAAAAATTGGTATCGTATGATCCTGCGCGCACGGAACCGACTTCCGTAAGACGCGGATATTTCTTGATTTCGATTCTCCATCCCTGGTCCTCGGTGAGATGCCAGTGGAATCTATTCAGCTTGTGCACCGCCATCATGTCAATGAATGACTTCACTTCGTCCACAGAGAAGAAATGCCTGCCACAGTCGAGCATGGCTCCACGATATCCGAAACGCGGGGTGTCGCGTATCACCATCTTGTGGTCCACGCCCTGCATGAGCAGCTGTGTCAATGTCTGGAGACCGCTCCAGAGCGCATCTTCGTCGGCAGCCTTGATGATGATGCGATGACGTCTCACCTTGATCACATAAGAGCCGTCCGCCTTCACCCATCTGGAAAGTTTAAGTTTCACAGTAGAGCAGCATCCGCCTTTCTTCAGCGTAATCCCTTTGCTTTCAAGGATTTTCGATGTAAGGTCAATGTAAGTGTCAGCCAAATTGCTTCCTGACGGAGCAGCAATGGTTATCTCTGACGGGATAGAAGACTTGCCGGCACGTCCAATGACTTCGGCAGGTTCAGGCACAATCTTTACAGCAGCTGTTGCAGTCACACAAATCACCGCCAGCAGCGTCGTACAGAACATTTTTCCTAATTTCATATGTTGGTCGTATTATTAATTTATCTTCGGATCCAGATCCACATCCACAGATGAAGAAACTTTCACTCTGACGGATGCATCGGAATAGCCCTCCAATGCAAAGATAATACAATCATTTGACTTGACACGATAAAAAACACCTTTCCAGCATCATCCACGCATGGCACGGAGGGCGTTCAGGACAGCGATGACGGTCACGCCTACGTCTGCGAATACGGCCTCCCACATGTTGGCAATGCCCAGGGCGGCGAGGAGAAGGAAGAGGAGCTTGACGCCGATTGCGAAGATGATGTTCTGGCGGACAATGCGCATGGTGCGGCGTGCAACTGCCACAGCTTCAGCCACTTTGTGCGGGTTGTCATCCATGAGGACGACATCGGAGGCTTCTATGGCGGCATCACTTCCGGCGGCACCCATTGAAATGCCCACATCGGCAATTTTCAGGACCGGAGCATCATTGATACCGTCACCGACAAAGGCCAGACGCTTGGCAGACGGCTCTGCGGAAAGCAATGATTCGACATGCTGGACTTTGTCCACAGGAAGAAGACCTGCATGAACCTCATCCACACCTACTTGACCGGCCACGGCATCGGCGGCAGCTTTCCTGTCACCTGTCAACATGACGATTTTCGAAATGCCTTCACGACGGAGATCGGTGACGGCTGATGCGGACTGCGGCTTGACGGTATCCGATATGATGATGTAACCCAGATACTTGCCGTCGGCAGCCACATGGACTATCGTGCCAGACTGGTCCGTCACGGCAGCATTGACCCCGAAACGGAGCATGAGTTTGTCATTGCCGGCCAGAACGGAACGTCCGCCGACATTGGCACGGATGCCCTCGCCTGCGAAATTCTCGGTCGCGGAGACATTGGTACGGACGATTTCGCGCCCGCAGGCCTTTCTCAGCGCGACAGCGACAGGGTGGTCGGAATAGACCTCGGCGGAGGCCGCAAGTGCCAGCAGGTCAGCGGATTCGCAGCCGTTGAAAGGTACGACGGCGGTCACATTGAAATCGCCTTTCGTGAGCGTGCCGGTCTTGTCGAATACGACGGTGCCGAGCCGGGACAATGCTTCGAGCCAGTTGGAGCCTTTGATCAATATTCCACGTCGCGAGGCGCCGCCGATTCCGGCGAAAAACGTGAGCGGGATGGATACGACCAATGCGCACGGACATGAGATCACGAGAAATATCAGGGCCCTGTTCAGCCACGTAAGCCATTGGCCGTCAATCAGTGACGGAAGTATGGCGAGCAAAACTGCTGCCCCCACGACGGCCGGCGTGTAGTACTTCGCGAAGCGGGTGATGAACTTTTCGGTCTTCGCTTTTCCGGTGTCGGCATTTTCGACAAGGTCCAGAATTCGCGCCACGGTGGACTCGCCATAGGTGCCGCTCGTCCGGATTTTCAGCAGGCCGGTCATGTTCAACGAGCCGCTAAGTACCTGACTGTCAATGCCGACTTCACGAGGAAGGCTTTCGCCGGTCAATGCTGCCGTGTCGAGAGAGGATGTTCCGGAAACCACCACACCGTCCAGCGGAATTTTCTCGCCGGGTTTCACGACAATGATGCTGCCGGCCGGAACCGCATCGGGAGCGACCTGCGTGAAACCGCCGTTGCCGTCGTCCAGGTTCACGTAGTCCGGGCGGATGTCCATCAATGAGGAAATGGACTTGCGGCTTCTGTCCACGGCAATGTCCTGGAACATTTCGCCGACTTGATAGAAGAGCATAACAGCCACTGCTTCAGGGTATTGCCCGGTAGCGAAGGCACCGATCGTAGCCACGGCCATGAGGAAATTCTCGTCGAAGATTTCGCCATGGAAGACGTTGCGGACGGCATTGAAGACGATGTCTCCGCCAATGACCAGATAGGCCGCGGCGTAAAATATTATCTGTACAATGTTTTCGTCTGATTCGAAAAACCAGGCGCCGGCAAGCATCAGCAGGCTGACAATTATCCGGGCCAATGTGATTTTCTGTTCCTTTTCCATAATTGCACATTCGTTTTACGCTGACAAATGTAGGAAAGGTCTTCTGCAACCGGATTGCAAGTTTGGCGATTCTTTATAAATTTGCGATAGTTTCAGCAGGGTTGACAACTTGCGAAATTAAGTTACTCAAGTTTCGCAAGGGCGAAACACCGCTTATAGAGCCCGCGAGGGCGATGGTAAGTCCCTTCCCCGAGGGGAGGGATTTAGGGTGAG
>OHFR01000533.1_pt1 | contig 17172 bp, 14 predicted proteins | sample 1567531 | NCBI WGS metagenome assembly OHFR01 (sample SAMEA3879597, study PRJEB24766) | human gut metagenome | biome: human-associated habitat; feature: feces | place: USA | collected 1985/1987
GACTTTAATTTCTCTATTGAAGATTGCGAATCCTATATTTTGGATGCTTTTGAAAAAGTAGGTGAAAACTTACATGAAATGACAAAAACTGCATTTAATGAACATTGGATTGATTATCCAACTTATGAAGGTAAACAACCTGGCGCATTCTGTGAAAACCTGGGTTGGATCCATGAAAGTCGTATTATCACAAACTACAACAATACATTAAGTGATATTATTACAGTTGCCCATGAGTTAGGTCATGCTTTCCATGGAGAAATGATTGAAGAACAGGCTATTTTAAACCGTGATTATTGTATGCCACTGGCAGAAACGGCAAGTACATTTAATGAAAATGTAATGTATAACTATATGGCAAGCATTTTACCTAAAAAAGAAAAATTATTAGTCATTGATACACAATTATCGGCATTATGTCAAAACGTATTGGACATCTATGCGCGATTCTTATTTGAAAAATCTGTATTTGAGCATATTGAAGAAGGTTTCTTAAATGCCAAACAACTATGTGAACTAATGAAGGAAGCCCTAAATAAATCATTCGGTGATGGTTTAGACAAGAACTGGATACATCCTTATCGTTGGATTACAAAGGTACATTACTACATTCCAGATATCGCGTACTATAACTTCCCATATACATTTGGTGCTTTATTTTCTCGTGGTTTATACGCAAAATTCAAAAAGGAAGGGACATCATTTATTCCTAAATATGAAAAACTACTAGCTGCAACAACCACAAATACTTGTGAAAATGTCGCAAGTATGGCAGATATCAACATTGAAGAAGAATCGTTCTGGCAAGAAAGTCTACAATCGATTGCCGATCAAATTCAAGACTTCTTAAAGGAGTTAAGCGCATGATCTCATTTGCGAATTTACATGATGATATAGGAAATGATTTGTTCGATCATAAAGAACAGTTGAATCGTTTGGATGAATTTCACTATCCTCGCTTTAAAGAAGGCAACATGAAATTTTCTGCCATTGTCTGCTGCTTTAGTGGCACTGAATCATGGCAAGATATGCAAGAATGTATCGTATATGCCAATGATTGTATTCATTCAAGTAAACATTTCTCATTTAACAACGATAAAGATATTCAAGTCTTTATCGCTGTTGAAGGTATGTGTGGAATTAAAGAAGATGTCACAAATAAAATTCAATGGTTATATAATCATAATGTACGTCTTGGTTCATTATGCTGGAACGATGATAATGCCTTAGCTTGTGGTGCAAGAACAAATAATAAACCATTAACAGATCTAGGTATTGAAGCGGTTCAAGCTATGAATCATATTGGCATAGCCATTGATACAAGCCATTGTTGCGAATGGAACTTCTATGATATCGCAAAAACAAGTACAAAGCCCATCATCGCATCTCACAGTAATGTGAAGGCTTTATACAATCATTACCGTAACTTGAGCGATTTACAACTAGACATTATTAGAAATAAACAAGGACTAGTTGGAGGTATTCCGGTTCGTTGGTTTGTGAAGAACAAGAAAGAAAATGCGACACTAGATGACTTTATTGAAATCCTTGAATACTTAAAAGAAAAGATTGGTATTGAACATATCGCATTAGGTTTTGATTTTATGGACTATATTCCTGGCATGGAAGATAGTAATGTGGTTGGTATGAAGAACATCACAGAAATCCAAAATATTGCACTAAAACTCAAGGAAAATGAATTCACAGATGAAGAAATCAATGCGATTTGTTTCAACAATGCATATTCATTTATGCAAAACTATTTATAAAAGATAAAATCCACCGAGCGGTGGATTTATTTTTTCATTAAATTTCGTCTAATTCACGATCATCATATGGATACATTGGTCTATGAATTTGCCTAAATACAAGCTTTTCACTCGCTTGATTTGTAGGTCCATCCGTTAGTGCCATAACACAATACGATGCATATGCATCAAATTCAGCTGAGATATAACCTTGTTTAACAACAACGACATCATAATCATCTAGATTTAGGCCGCTTGTCACATATTGGGCTGGCTCATAATATTGAATGGCATCATTTTCAACCACAACATACACAGGCATGTTTTCTACCTTTACAGTAATTACTGTACCAATATCTTCTTTACCAACATACATTTCTTCAGCTAAGCCTTTGGCTACAACACTACCTTTAATATGGATTTTCTGACATAGTTCATCATAGTCCATACCCAAATCAAATTCGACATTGTCGCCAACCTTTTTGTTCATTAAGAAAGCATGTGCATTAAAATCAACGATTCCCGAAACTAAGTATTTCTTATGATTAAAATCATCTAAATTCATAATTTGTCTTAAAACATAATTATTAAAGCCATCCGCACCAGATCCTACATTATCTCCAGAATCGGTAATAAAGCATGTTCCTTGATCATGATAAACAACTTGTTTGATCGCATCTTCTAAAGAAGCTACATTTCCATGATAGTGGAATTCATGACGTTTTGAATAGGCAAATTCACGAATTTTTCTTGCCCACATATCCGCAAATTCTGTGTCTTTTTTTGTCTTTGGACATACGACAACAGAACATCCTAAGTTTGGTCCATCATGTCTTAAATAACCAATGTGGAAAGAGGCTGAACGAATGCGACCTGTCTTTTCAGCTTCTTCTAACATATTGTTGATAGACACCATAGGTTCATCAAAAGATACACTTTTTTCTCCACCAATAATAATGGGAACACGATAATAAATTGGATGAATGTCTTCTCTATGATTTAATAGATCAATAAAATCTTTAGCCATAAATTGATACGTTTCCTTTGTATCAATGTGTGGTGAGTGTCTATAACATCTTAATAGATTTACATTTGAAACTAATTCTTCCGATAAATTTCCGTGTGGATCCATAACTAGGGCAATAGGCATATATGGTCCAACAATAGCACGAATTTCGCGTAGAATCGCATGTTCTGCTGAACCTCCTTGTAAACCAATCACCTTACTAGCACCATGAAGAAACAAGAAGATTCCATCAATTTCGTGTAGATGTTCTTTCACACTTTGTTTGAACTTATCCACAATAAATTCATAAGCCTGTAAAGTTACAGGTCCATGGGGATGTCCAATCGCACCAATACTTGGAATCAATTCAATGCCATTTTCTTCAAAAATATCTCGACAATACATAGAGTCGATACAGTCTTCTCCATATTTCAAAATAAATTTATCTAGACTCATTAAAGATCTAGAGTGTTCATTGGATTCTGAACTAAATCTTCCAACTAATACTTTCATTGTTTTATCCTTTCAATATCTGCAACAATTCATTATCTAATCGACGAGCAAATTCAGCCATTAATAATACAGTTTGCCAATAATCCTTACGATGAATGATCAATCGATGAGAATGCATATAACGTGTAGGAATAGATAATGTCATTGTGACAACACCATCATGTGCTTTATGAATATTATCGGCATCTGTTCCACCACATGTCATCATGTCATAATTGATGTCTAAATCTAAATCTTTACAGATTTCTTCCATCTTTGCGATAAAATTTTTATTTGCGATAATTCCCGCATCCATTACACTTAATACAACACCTTTTCCTAAGCCATTGATTCCTTTATCCATTGGTGTATCCATACTTGTTGTTACGTCTAAGGCAATCGCAACATCTGGATGTAACATATTTGCAGCTGTTCTCGCTCCTCTTAAACCAACTTCTTCTTGTACCGTACCAACACCATATAAATTACATTTATGCTTATCTTGACTTAAAAGACGCATTACATCTACAACCATAGCTGCACATAAACGATCATCCCAGGCTTTTCCCATTAAATAGTTTGGGTTGTTCATAACTGTAAATTCTGTATCTGGCGTAATCATATCGCCAATTTGAATTCCTAATTCTTCAACTTCAGCACGGTTTGCGACACCCAAATCTAAAAATAAATCTAAGGGATGAATAACTTTTTCTTTGACTTCCTTACTCAATCCATGAGGCGCACTTGATCCTACAACACCTTGATATCTTTTCCCTTCATGTGTTGTCACTACAAGCGTCTGACTAGGTAGTACATGTCCCCACCATCCTCCAACTGGGAGCATACGAATGTAGCCTTGTTCATCAATTTCGCGCACTAGAAAACCAACTTCATCCATGTGTCCACAAATCATTAAAGTAGGCTGGTCTTCTTCTCCTTTTTGAAGTCCAATGATGGATCCTAAATTATCATATGTGATTTCATCCGCATAGGGACTCATCCACTTTTTCATCATGCGACTCACTTCTTTTTCGTTTCCACTAATGCCATGAGCCTCACTTAATTCTTTCAGCATTTCTAAATTAATATCACCAATTACTTGTTCCATAGTATCACCTATCGATTTGATTCCTTAAATTCTTGAATCTTTTCTTCATTTAAATGTTCAACAAAGACAGTTAAAGCTTTTTTTGCACAGTCATAATCATTTAGATCCATACTTTCAATTGCGCTATATGCATTTTGAATCGCAATCGATACATTGAGTGTTGGACATCCGGCAAACAATTTGTGTACCCATGCACCTTCATTTAGATCCATACTATAGTAGTGCTGATATGCGATATCTTCCTCTTTACAGATTTGTACTAATGCATCTAATAAACCACGGTTTGGCATCATTCCTTTATCGTAGAAAGATACTAATAAGCCTTTCCCTAGCTCTCCTACGCTTTGGTCTTTTTCATCTAATGTTTTAGCTTTCTTACAACCAAGTACAACACCTAGATCTGGTTTTACCAGTCCTGTAGCTGTTGTAGCGCCTCGCTGTCCTACTTCTTCCATAACGCAAGCTCCAACATATAAATCAAAATCAAGTTCTTTATCTTTAACAGCTTTTAATAATTCAACAGCCATTAAACATCCAACTCTTGATTCTAATGCTTTTGAAATACATTGTTTTTGTACTTTGACAAATGGACCGTCTACAACGGCACTATCTCCTACAAATACACCAAGTGCTAATGTTTCTTCTTTTGAATACGTTCCAAAATCGATAACCATTTTTTCTGTGCCTACCACAAAGGCATTGACTTCACCTGTTTTTGTTTTTACACGCAAACGACTTCCTGGTAAGTATTGTTTATTGATTTTACCTATTTCAATAAATTCAGCGCTTCCATTATCATTAATTTTTGTGATCATTAATCCTGATTCATCCATGTGTGTAATTACTAATACACGTTTTGCGTTTTCCTTTTTACTTTTCTTTACACCAAATACAGAGCCTAAATTATCATATACAATTTCATCACAATATGGCTCTAAGTATTGTGCCATACATTTGCCAACATTTTTTTCATCTCCTGAAATTGAAATTGTTTGTGTTAAAGTATTAAGTATTTTTAATGTTTCTGACATGATTATGTCCTCCTTATATAAAGCAGTATAGACCTATTTTGTTTCACTAGATTCCAAATGTGTTTCCTATTGTTAGGAACATAAAGAAAACCAGCTCAATCGAGCTGGTCATTATTAATAAGCATGTTTTTCTAAGAATTCAGCAGTATCTTTTTTGTCGACTAACATTTTAGCGTATTCACACATAGCGCTTAATGATTCATTCAATCCAATTCCACCTTTTTTAGGCATTTTTAAAATTGTAACTTTATCTTTGTATGTTTCGATAGCCTTTTCACACTCTTGTGACATGATCGCAAAAGCAGGAATATTTGTTAGTTCTGAAATCACCTCAGCTGATTTAGCAGCCATGATACCATAATTTGCATAATTGAAACATGGTCCACAGATAACTACATCTGGATTAAATTTTTTTGCCATAGCCGCAAACTTCTTTGCGTTAAGTTCTGGGTCGGCTAAAAAAGTACCGTCTCCACAATATAAAGTAGCGATGACTTTCCCTCCTTGTTGATCCAAGAATCGAGTAAACATTTCACAAGAACCAATCCCCATTGCTTTTCCGCCCATAGGTAAATCAGGACTTTCTTTTCCTCCTAAACCAGCTTGTGTCTGGTCAAAAATCATCATAACTTTCATTGTGTTATCCTCCTAATCTTATAGATTATCTAAATCTAAATCGTCAAATGAGATATCGTCTTCTTCGCTTGACTCATTTGCAGCAGCAGCTTCTTCTGCTAAATATTTTTTATCTAATGTTTTAATGAATGGATAATAAATCATCATTCCTAATACCAACAAGAAGATTTGCCATACACTTGCTCTCCAAGATCCTGTAGCCAACCATCCTGAGAATCCAATTGGAGTTGTCCAAGGTAGGTTTACACCTGTTGTTCGTGGAATAATACCCCATAATGTTGCGAAATATGATAGGATCAAGTTCATCATTGGAACTAAAATAAATGGAATCGCAATAACTGGGTTTAATACAACTGGTAAACCAAAGATAATTGGTTCGTTGATTCCAAAGAATCCTGGAACGATAGATAATTTTCCTAATTGTTTAATACGTTCAGACTTACATACTGTAACCATCAAGATTACTAATGATAGAGTAGATCCTCCACCACCGAAGTTACAGAAGAAGTTACTGAATGGGTTTGTGAAGATATATGGTAATGCTTTACCAGCTTCGAATGCGATTAATTGTTTTGCAGTTAATACGTTACCAATGAAGAATACTGAGTTACATACAGCTGGTCCATTGATACCAAAGAACCAGAAGAAAGTACACATGAATGAATATAATGCGTTAGCTCCTAATGTATCTCCTAAACCTTCCAATGGTGTTTGTAGAATAGCTACTACAAAGTCTTGGAAGTATCCAAATTCTGTGAATGAGAAACCAATACGTACTAAGAATGCAGCTCCCATAACTAGACCACTTGGTACTAATGCAGCAAATGAATCTGCAACTGCAGGAGGTACACCTTTAGGCATTTTAATTGTCCATCCCTTTTTATAAGCGAAGGCAAATAACCATACTCCAAGAGTTGCACAAATCAAGGCCATAAAGATTCCGTTTGGTCCGATATAATCAAAATCTAAACCTGCGAAAACAGCATCTTTAACAACTTCACCTGAATCTCTAACAGCTGTGTGAATTGTTGGCATTAAAATAAAATAAGAAACCAATGCAACGGCAGCACCTTGAATTTTGTCTGCTTTAAATTCTCTTGCCATCGCATATCCTGTACCTAATGCAGTTAATAAACCTGTACAGTTAAATGATGCACGAGATACCGCCTTGAACCAGTCTGTCCAACCTGCACCAAGTACTGATGATACTGCAGCATCCCATCCTGGAATTGGGAAGTTTGCAATCAACAAGAAGATTGAACCAACAATTAATAATGGTGTAGAAATCAAGAAACCATCACGAATTGCGATTAACACTCGGTTTTTAGTTAGAACATCTGCCATAGGCATTAAAATTTTTTCTAGCTTGTCCATAAACACTCTCCTTTATTAGCTGTCTTTACTTTATCACAGCTATTGATAATGAATTCACTAAATGTTTTCCTACATCTAGGAAATTACTTTTCCGTACCTGCCACACTCATAATATGTGTATTCGCAATACGGTCATGAATCATTTTTCTTGATGGACTTGCCATACCCATTAGAATAGAAACAGCACTAATAATTCCAAATACATATACCGCCATATCCATAATTGGAATGCCTGTAACGATTTGAATCAATTGACGCAAATAACTTGAACTATTCGCAATATAGCCTTCAACGATGATTCCTAGTCCTTCGCGCATTAAAATTGTTTTAAAATCTACATCCGATTCATCGTTTTTCACAACCTTTAATTTCATAATGCGTTTACCAAAGGTTTGTCCTTTATATACATACAATTCAAGAATCACAAAATATCCTAAATAGAATACAATCGCCAACAAAGCTACCAAAATATTGTATGGGGCCGGAATTTTAGATAAGTCTTGCGATACAGAAGTTGTATGATTTACAATGCTTCCAATTAAGACAATAGGGATTCCGGCAAACATTGTTGCCACATACCAATCAATCAGATAGGCAACGCCTCTATAAAAACTATTTACTGAACTTTTCTTCAGTTTTACTCCATAACGATGTGTTTTATCCATATTTGCACAACCTTTCTATTCGATTATTTTTGATATAAATTCTTCATAGCTTTGACTTTCTAATAAAGCTACAAAATGATTTGCGTTATTGATCATACTGCTTAACCAATCAAAGAACATAACCAAAGTATCTTTGTATACTTCATTAATTGCCAGCAACATAACCATCTTCACTTCAAATTCTCCCCATTTGATTGGTTTTTCTAAAAATGCAACAGAAATCGAAGATCGAAAACTTGCCACATTCAATGAGTGTGGTACCGCAAATGAATACACAAAACTTGTGGATGCCATTTTTTCCCTTTGAAGAACTGATTTTTTAAACGCATCATCACTGTAACCAAGGTTTTTCAAGTGGTCACACATATATTCAATTGTTTCTTCTGGTGTTTCTGTTTTTAAATTCAAATGGAAAGTTTCAGGTTCAATCAAATCAATGATTTGAGCTTTAAACTCATTTTGAAATCTCTTTTTATCCAACGCATTTAACGTTTGGAAAATACGACTCTCATCTTCTGTTGTGATAAACACAGAAATTTGAACCGTTGGAATATCTAAATTATGTTGTAGTGGTGACGTTGTTAGAATCAAATCTGGATCTAATTCTTTTATTGTCTTTTCTTCAAAATAACTCACACTTTGAATCACATCCATGCGTTCGTTAAATAAGAAATCCACTTTCTTAAGTAAAATATCACCAAAAGCCTGATCCACAGGATAAATCATAATGGCTTTATAATGTTGATGATTATGCGTTCTTTCATAGGCAGCACCTAAATGAAGAGCCAAAAAGCCTAGCTCATTTTCAGAAATATCAATTCCTAATTCTTCATTTAAAATCTCACCAACACGAATAGACAATTCAAAAACTAATGGGTACTTTTTCTTCAATTCTTGAAGATACATATTATCGATATGAATATTTTTATTCTTTCTTTCAACCAACCCTTGTAAATGTAGTGCGATACCAGAACGTAAATCTACATCTTTTGAAAAGTCTATATCATAGTCTGATTTAATAGATTCGATAATTTGCGAAACCAATTCATTTACATTGTAGCCATGTTTACTATAAGCAGAAACCAAATCATTTTGAAGGTTCATTGAATTTTTGCCCATCAATAATAAGGCTAATAATTCAACTTCGTTTTCATTGATATCAATACGCACAATTTTAGATACACGATTAAAGAATTCTTTGGCAATCTGATATTCTTTTGTGTTTTCAAGATCTGTTCCACGACTTGTTTTGATGTAATTGTGGTGCAACATTCTTTCAATCGCCACACCAATATGTATCATCAACATAGGAATTGCCATTTCACGAATGCGATAATTATATTCTTTTAAAATATTTTCCATGATATCTTTGACTTTTAATAAATCAAAACCTTTAAACATACTTGAAAGCTTATTTAGGTTCAAGAAATTTCCTTGTGTCTCTTCCGTAAGTAAATCTTTATAGAGTTTGCGCATTTCATCTTCGCTACCCTCTAAATGAATGTGATTTTTAGAGCGAATCAATTTTAAATCGTTATAATTCTCTAATATTTTCTTAATTCTTTTGATGTCATTATCAATTGAATAACCACTAATAAACACTTGATCTTGTAGATCCATCAAGTTTAATTCTTTTTTCTCAAACAATAACACACGTATAATATACACACATCTTTCTTGAGGTGTTTGAGGTATTATAAATTTTTGTGCTGTAGGCAATGTAACATTGATTTCATCTCGAATATGATATCCACTTCGTAAGTTGGATTCAATAATTGGCTGTTCATAATAGCGGTTGATCGCATCGATATCACTACGAATTGTTCGATCCGATACTTGCATAAGCTTAGAGATTTCTTTTCCTGTCATCCATGCCTTTGTATCATTCAACAATAGAACAATTTTCTCTTGTCTTTTATTCACTTTTAGTACACCCCCATATTTATATTTTATATGATTTTACCTCATTATTAACATGCATTTTTTCCTAATATTAGGAAATTTCCTAGTACAAGGAAGGAAGCTTCAAAGAATTAAAAATCTTTTCGAATATAATTATCCATGGTGATTCGCATGACAAAAGAAATTCGACATTTTTCAAAAAATAAAAACCTACACTTGATACTTTCAATTATCATGACCGTATTAAGTGCTTTTATTCAAGTATACGTAATTCAAGTCTTTATGAATCCGTGCAATTTATTGTCTAGTGGATTTACCGGAGTTGCGATATTAATTCATAAAATCTGTAATTTATTTAACATCAATTTTTCTATTTCATTAGGAATTCTTATGTTAAATATTCCGGCAGCATTAATGTGTTATAAATCTGTTTCAAAACGATTTGTATTCTTGAGTTGCCTACAGTTTGGACTTGTATCATTCTTTTTAAATATTTTCTCTTTTACTCCCTTCTTTGATGATCTAGTCCTAAACGTATTATTTGGTGGATTCTTATATGGAATTGGTATTACACTTGCTTTAAAGGCAGATGGATCTACTGGCGGTACAGACTTTATAGCCCTGTACATTTCTAATAAGATTCATAAAAGTTTGTGGGATTATGTCTTTATTTTTAATACGATTATTTTAATTATTTTCGGTCTTTTCTTTGGATGGGTATATGCGGGATATTCAATTATCTTCCAATTTATTTCAACCCAAACTATTTCCCGTTTCTATCACAGATATGCCCAGATTACTGTTGAAATCACAACCGAAAATCCAGACATTATCACAAAGGCTTATACAGAAAACTTCAAACATGGTATGAGTGTTATTGATGCGTATGGGGCTTACAGTAATAAGAAATTCTATATTTGTAAAACAGTCATTTCGAGCTATGAAGAAGCTGATGTGATTGATTGTGTATTAAATGTAGCGCCAAATGTCATCATTAACTCATATAAGACGAATCATTTTTATGGCAAGTTTTATCATCAGCCAATTGGCTAAAAAGTATCAAAGACGCATTATTTGCGCCTTTTCTTTCTTGTTAAATTGTAACTTTTTGAAACCAATTCCATAATTAATGAATCAGATAATGTATCATCTAAAGCCAAAGATATCCAACTCTTGTGATTCATGTGATAAGCCGGATAAATTCCATCAATATCATAGTGTTCTTCGCTTTTTAGATTCATAATGTTTACCATACGGGTATTTCCATCTTTTAAAAGAGCGTCCCACTTCACATACATAATAAGGGAAAACCACTTATTATTGTCTAAATGACGAAAAACACCATTGTCATCCTTCCATGGAAAATCTGGTTTTACTCCATAAGTTTGAAAAATCCGATTCGTAATGCGATTCGCTTGATCATCCGCAAAGAATACGTCTGTACAACATATATCCGCAATTCTTTTTAATATGTCCTTATAAGCATCACGAACTCTACAAACAAAATCCCCATCAAAGGATTCTATGCGTAGTGGCATATATTCTTCATTACTGAAATTATCAATGACTTTACCTTTTAAAACATCCGATATTTCAATGACAGCTTTAAAATTTGAATTCAAAAAATCTTCTGTATAAACATATGTATTATTCTCAAAAGAAAAACCAAATTCTTTCAATTTTTCAAAATCAAATTTCTTTTTTAAAAAGATTTTATTCTCAATTTCTATCATGTTAACTCCATTCAAAATTTTCTTTTCCTGCACCAAGTTCAAAGAAATATTTCCCTATGCCTAAATCGACTTGTGATAAAGATCCACTTTTTACTTTAAAAATTACTTTATTACCCGCACCAGTCACTATATATGGTTGTCTATTTAAAGCACTTGGTGCTAATAATAAAGCTTTGATACCCGCGTTAAACCAATCTGGAACTACTCCTTGGTAATGGCTAATTTGATCAGCTGTCTTTGATTTGTGCGGTACCCCCTGTGTTTTTCCATATCCAATCGCAATGACACCATTGACTCTAACATCTTTATCATCTAAATGTTTAAGAGCATTCTTACCATTAAACATGCCTCCGCACCACCATGTATTTAGCCCAAGGCTTTGGGCATACAAAATTAAGTCAGCACCACAATAGCCTATCTTTTCATCTAAACTTGAACATTCTTTGCCTGCAAGAATGATATAGTTTTGTACTGTATTATTCGACATAATTTTAGCCAAACTAGAAATACCATCTGAGTTGTTCATCACGAGTTTCAATGTCAAATCATACAATTCATTGTTTTGTTCAATACGTGCATTTAATAAACTTATTAAATCAACATCTAATGGTTTATCTAAATATTTCCGTACTGTGTGTCTTTTTTCAATCATCATTTTCTCCTAAAATAAGTCTAGCATTGCATCTAGATACATTGCTTCACGAACATGAATTTGGTATTGTGGTTTTACCATATAGTAAAGAATAAATTCTAATAATAGGGCACTTCCTAAATCTCTTCCTTCGATTTTAAAATTTGAATAGCCCATAGGGACATAGATATTTAAAATATCCTCTAAACTAATAAATGCAGGATTTTCCATCACTCTAGAAAAGCGATACCCTTCCTTAGAAAAAGGGGCCTTACATACATGATCCATACAATCAATGCCTAGATTTTGTCTAGAAACCGATTTATAACATTCCTTACGATCTTTACATCCATACCAGCAACATTCGTTACACAGAAATTCTACCTTTGGTTTATATGATTCAGATAGTGAATTCAACTTTTCTAATTGTTTATTCAATCGAAAATCAGGGACTACATACGTAAAGTCTGGATTTTCTACTTCCTTTTCAAAATCATTAAAATCCGTTAATACTTTTGTGGTTGAAGATACAAAATATAGATTCGGATATTTAGATTTCAGATATTTCATCAATAAATCTGAATGAATAATAATCCCATTATTTGTATCTAAACTCAACAATCGACATAATTCATTGCATTTTATATCGGATAAATGTTTTTCTTCAATCAAAGAATTACTAAATGTAAGACGTGAAGATATATTATATTCTTTCATCAAAGCGAATACTTTTTTTGGATCACAATCTGCATAACTGATGCGTCCACCAGACCATATACAATCAGATGGCGAGCCATAGACAGAGCCAATCTTACACCAGTCATAAAAGTATTCTGTTTTATTTTTAAACAGGGGCAAAAACTTTTTATAGAATTCATAGAATTCAAATAGGCCCGGTAAATGATAATATACATTCATATTCTAAACCTCTTGATAAGAGTATTTTACACTTTTATGAGTGAATAATTTAAAATAATTACACTTTTATGAGGGATATAGAAAAAATCCAACCTTTCGATTGGATTTTATTGAATCTGTGATTTTAAATACGCAAAGATGAATTCATCAAGATCTCCATCTAATACAGATTGAACTTGACTTGTTTCATATCCTGTACGAACATCTTTAACTAAGCTATATGGATGCATGACATAGCTTCGAATTTGGCTGCCCCATTCATTAGCGGATTGTACACCTTTAATTTGAGCAATCTTCTTTTCTTGTTCTTCAATTTCTAATTGATACAAACGAGATTTTAAGACACGCAAACATTCTTCTCTATTTTCATGCTGACTACGTCCATTTTGACATGTAGCCACAATACCCGTTGGCTTATGCACCATACGAACCGCGCTATCTGTTTTATTGATATGCTGTCCTCCAGCACCTGAAGCTCGTTTTGTTTCAACAATTAAGTCTTCTGGCTTGATGTCAATTTCAATTTCATCATTGAATTGAGGCATAACATCTAAACTCGCAAATGAAGTATGTCTTCTAGCTCCTGAATCAAATGGCGAAATACGAACTAAACGATGTACTCCCTTTTCTGATTTCAGATAGCCATAAGCCTTATCTCCTTCGACAAGGAAAGTTACACTTTTAATACCAGCTTCATCTCCAGGTAAATAGTCTAGAACACTCACTTTAAAGCCATGTTTTTCAGCATATCTTGTATACATACGATACAACATGCTTGCCCAGTCACAAGACTCGGTTCCACCAGCTCCAGGGTGAATTTCTAAAATGGCATTGTTTTGATCATATTCATGACTTAATAAGACTTGGATTTCAAAATTCTCGAATTTCTTATCCATATCCGCATATTCTTCTTCGGCAATCATCATCAATTCTTCATCAAATTCAGACTTTAATTCATCAGCCGTATCATTTAGTGAAGTCAATTGTAAATCTAATTCTTCATAACGATCCACAATATCTTTTAATGCGTTTTTTGCACGAATCACTTGTTGAGCTTTTTTTTGATCTTGCCAGAAATCTGGTTCTAAAGTTTGTTTATCATATTCTTCAATCTGTTTATTTTTACTAGATAAGTCAAAGTGACTCACCTAAAGAATGTAATTTCTCTAGGTGAGTACTCACTCCTTGTTTCAATTCATATAGTTCCATTAAGCTGCATGCTCCTTACGAATACGAACCTTTAATAAGAAGAATGTGATTTCACGATCAATTCTTTGATTCATTTCTTCAAACATATCGAATCCTTCTTGTACATATTGTTGTAGAGGGTTATTTTGTGCATAAGAACGCAAATAGATACCACTACGCAATTTATCCATCATATCAATATGGTTGATCCAGTTACGGTCAATATTACGTAACACAACTGTCTTTTCAAAAGGCAAGAATTGACGCTTAACATCTTTGATTTCAGCTTCATATTCATTCCAAATCTTATTTACACAATATTCTTTAACTTCATCATAAGACTTTCCTTCAAGTTCACTTGCACGAATCGCCTTATCTTCAGCCATACCCATCATTTCAATGGATTTAACAACACCAGCAACATCGATTGTTTGTTTCTTTTGATCCGATAAATTAGCTTGTAAAGTTTGTTCAATTGTTTTTTCAAATACAACACGAACCATATCATGCACTTCATCTGCTTCTAAAATACGATTGCGCTGTGCATAAATAATTTCACGTTGACGACGTAATACATCATCATAATCTAACAATTGTTTACGCATATCGAAGTTATATCCTTCAACACGTTTTTGAGCCATTGTGATTGATTTTGTAACTGCCTTTGATTCAATTTGTTCGTCACCCATTTTTTCAAATAGCTTTTGTAGCTTGTCGCCACCAAAACGAACCATCAATGAATCTTCTAAAGATACATAGAAACGTGAGAATCCAGGATCTCCTTGACGACCTGAACGTCCACGTAACTGGTTATCAATACGACGAGATTCATGTCTTTCACTACCCAATACAGCTAAACCACCTAATTTACGTGATTCTTCTGTTAATTTAATGTCGGTACCACGACCAGCCATGTTTGTCGCAATTGTAACTGATTTTGGACGACCCGCCTTTGCAATGATTTCTGCTTCACGAGCATGGTTTTTCGCATTTAATACTTCATGAGGAATGTGTTCCTTATTTAATAATTGTGAAATAACCTCACTTGTTTCTACCGCAATCGTACCAACTAGAACTGGCTGTCCTGTTTCATACAAACGTTTTACTTCACGCACCAATGCGGCATATTTATCTTTCTTATGTGCATAAATTTCATCTGGAAGATCCTTACGAGCTACTGGACGGTTTGTAGGAATAACAACAACTTTCATATTGTAAGTTGATAAGAATTCTTCTTCTTCAGTTTTTGCGGTACCCGTCATACCAGCCAATTTTTCATATAGACGGAAGAAGTTCTGATATGTAATTGTCGCCAAAGTCGAAGTTTCTTCTTTGATTGGAACCCCTTCTTTAGCTTCAATAGCTTGGTGTAAACCATCTGAATATGCACGTCCAGGCATCATACGACCTGTAAATTGGTCAACGATAACGATTTCTTTTTCATCACTAACCACATATTCAACTTCACGCATCATGATGTAGTTTGCCTTTAAAGCCTGGTTAATGTGGTGAACAAGTTGAGTGTGTTCAATATCGTAAAGGTTTTTGATCTTAAAGAATTTTTCTGCCTTATGAACACCCTCTTCACTCAACATGATTTGGCGTGTTTTTTCATCAATATCATAGTCTCCAGAAATCAAAGTTTTTTCATGTGTAAACTTATCTGTTTCGTATTCTGGAGCAATTAAAGTCTTCACAAAACGATCCGATTGAATGTATAGGTTTGCGGTTTGTTTTTTACCACCCGAAATAATCAATGGTGTACGACTCTCATCAATTAATACAGAGTCAACTTCATCGATTACAGCCATGTGAAGTCCACGCATTACACGATCTTCAACTTCTGTAACCATATTATCACGCAAATAATCAAATCCTAGTTCAGAGTTTGTTGTATAAGTAATATCACATGCATACGCATCACGTTTTTCTCTTGGTTTTAAATCACGTGTATTTACACCAACAGTTAAACCTAAGAAACGATAAATTTCGCCCATCCAGGCAGCATCACGACCAGCCAAATATTCATTGACTGTGATTACATGAACACCTTGACCTGCAAGTGCATTCAAATATACACACATTGTAGCTGTTAAAGTTTTACCTTCACCAGTCTTCATTTCTGAGATATCACCTTTGTGCATCGCAATCGAACCCATAATCTGAACTTTATAAGGTTTTTCGTTGATTACACGATAAGCAGCTTCTCTAGCTGTTGCGAACGCTTCAGGAAGAAGATCATCTACCGTTTCTCCATCCGCAATTCTTTTTCTATATTCATCCGTTTTTGCACGCAACTCATCATCCGATAATGCCTGCATTTCTGGTTCATATTTTAATACTTGATCTGCAATCTTTTCTAATGCAGATAATTCACGTTGTTCTTCTGAAAATAATTTCCCAAAAATTCCTGCCATAATATAAGTTCTCCTTTTAAAGACTATACTATATTTTAACATAGAAACGACACGATAAATAGGGCAACTCAAATAAAAAAAGAGAATTTCACATTCTCTTACACAATTTTTCTTTCGAACGGATCACAACTCATTCCTTTTTCTAGAATTTCCTTAGCCCATTCTTTAGCACCAAATAAAGAATGGTCTTTATAGTTGCCACATTCTTTTTCTTCAGTACCCGGAACATCTTCCCATTCTGTAGTTGTGATTAGTTCCAAAGCTTCTTTTACAGCAATCGCAACATCCTTACTTGAATGTTTTCCCCATGCTAAAAGGTGAAA
>OHFR01000538.1_pt1 | contig 16990 bp, 17 predicted proteins | sample 1567531 | NCBI WGS metagenome assembly OHFR01 (sample SAMEA3879597, study PRJEB24766) | human gut metagenome | biome: human-associated habitat; feature: feces | place: USA | collected 1985/1987
TGGGCCATGGCCTGAAACTGCGCGGCCTCGCCGGTGTCGAAGCTGTCCAGCCGCTTGGCAAGGTAGTTCAACTCCTCCACATTGATCGTGAACATCTCCGTGCGCTTGAGGACAGTATAGAAGCTGTCGATCTTCTCCACCTTGCAGTCGGCTTTGACTGCGTCGCCGATCTCCAATGCCTCCAACAGCTCCATGCAGTATGTGTACTGGTCATGCGGAATGGGGAACGGGATAGTTGCCACGCCGTATTCCGGGTGATGCGGATTGCCGAGCACCGCTTGTATCATCATGTTTCATCCACTCCTTTTTCCAAATTCAAAACCACATCTCCGTACTTGGCCATCAGCAGTGCGCCGGTGATCAGGTGGAACGCCTCATCTGTGACCAATTCCGGAGACGCAAGGTCTGCGAGAGTGATATTGCAGCAGCCGACCGCAATGGCCTTCGCCGCCTGGTAGACGCTGTATAACTCCGGCTCAATCCCTCCGAGACAGACGCTTTGGAAGTCAAAGCCGTCGTTCCCGCATTTCCAGACCATCCTGCGCCAAAGGCTCTCATACGCCGTGAGCAGGAAGAGGGCGGCTTTGTTCCGGTCGGACAAGCGCCAGCAGCGTTCTCGCCAGTGTGTCCATCTTCGCCGGTGGGCATCGGACAGGAAAAATTGAGCCTTTTTTTCTCTGAATTGCTGACGCATCCGTTTTCGGAGCTGCGGCCCCATAGAGGGTGCGAAGCAGTCCCGCACGAACTCATTCAGTTCCAGTACGCCTGCTTCGATCCGTTCCTCCAGACAGGTGCATTCACACAGGCGGCACGGATGCTTGCGGTCATAGTTCTGGCAGTATTCGCACGCCACATCTTTGGGCGTGTAATGAAATGGGCTGCGGTATATTCCACCGCCTCTGGGTTTTTGACCGGGCTGAGACATCATCAACTGCTCCAACGCCTGCAGCGGCGTGTCTCGCATGAAATAGTACGGCATAAGCGAACTCCTCTCTGAAATGAAAAAAGGGCCGGAATCTTATTGCTAAGACTCCGGCCCGTTCCGTTTGATATTACATTGTCTGTTCCTGTGTGGCTTGTTCCAAGGCTTCTTCCTGCTGCCGGATCCGCTCGTCCAAATCCGGCACACACTCCTCAATCTGCTGCTGAACACTGCGGATCATTTTTTCCTGCTCTCCCGTGAGTTCAAAGAAATCTCCGTCTACAGAGTCCGCACAGCAGCGATAAATCTCGGTCATCTGCTCTGGGGTGAAAAGCTGTTCCTTTTGAATCAGCCCGGAGCGGATAGCAAAGTCCTGTTTGGCTCCTGCATAGTTCTCCATGAAATAGTGCCCATGACATACTCCTGTGTGCCCATAGGCCCAATCCCATGTGACGAAGTGGACTCCGTGTTTGCTCTGAACTCCAGCCAGCACAGTGCCGTTGAAATCCGCCAGCACCTTGTAGCCGTCCTCCAGACCGTCGGCTTTCAAAAAGGGCGCTGTTTCCATCTGCCGCATATATTCCGCTGTGTTTCTGACGATCTCATACACCTTGTCCTTGGCGGCGATTCGCTCCGGCTCGTCAATATCCTCATTGCGGTAGGCAACACCACCGCTCCCAGTTACTTCACAAAGCGGCGAACCGTCAAGCAGGATACACAGCCTGTCAGTGCGAACTTCGTCCAACTGGAAACCCTCCTTGGCAAGGACGATTGCTGCTTCTCTGAGGTAACAGACCTTTTCTTCTGCGCTGATGCTCATATAGCTCCTCCCATGCATAAAAAATAAGGCCAGAGCGATCATGCTCCGACCTACAAATACAGACGTTGCGACCAGCGCCCTTTTTGAAATGAAAAAGGGCGCCGCTCCATTGGTCTGGCAAGACCAACAAAGCGACGCCCAAATCTTTGTGATTCTTTTTTAAGAAAAATACCGCTGTCAGCCGGAAAAATCGCCGCTCAAAAAGGGCGCTGGCTGAATGCATCTGCCTGAAAAGAGAAAACGTCCGGTTCGAATCGGGGCAGACGCCCTGAAACGGCGATTTGCATCTATGGTTTGAAAGAAGAAATCCGGGCCTGAAAAAGCCCGGAAACGGTTGATGCGCCTGGCTTTTCGCCAGACGCATCTATACCGTTTCGTTAATATGGTCGGAGTGGGGGGACTTGAACCCCCGGCCTCTTGGTCCCGAACCAAGCGCGCTACCAGCTGCGCCACACCCGGATATTGCCTTTACAGCCTTATTATTATATCAAAACAAATTCAAAAAGTCAATAATAAAATACACAAGAAATTCAAAAAGTTTTTCAGGCGCTGTTCTTCACATTAAAACCCGCCCGTTTTCCCTGCAAAGGTGGGTGGCAGCGGCGGCAATTTACCCCATTATATAGTATATCGGGGTAGGAATTAACTATATATTCCAAAGTAAGTGATACGCATATCAAAAATAACAAAAATTTGCAAAAAAATGCCCGATTTTTTTACAGCTAAAAGTTACACTTGTATGTTGAAAATACGGCAAACGAGTGCTATAATATCGGTGATTATTGGGGATTATGCACCGTTTCGGTCGAAACGGCATTGCAAAGCCCTTGCAATAACCGAAATTACAACCGTTTACCGGGGTTTTACAATGCGGTCTGAGGGATATCAGCTGGGTTCCTCAAATCACGCATATCCCACGGAACCTGAACGGGAGGGAAAAGCCTAAAAACAAAGCTTTTTCGGGGCAAAAGCCCCAAAAGTATTATGAAAGGATGATACAAATAATGAATAAGTCATTTATAGGCAAAAAGCTGTTAAGTTTGCTGTTGTCTGTCCTAATGTGCTTAAGTCTTATCCCGACCGTAGCACTTGCTACAACCGCAGAGGGTGAGACAGGTTCCGAAGCAACCAAGGGTTCATCTTCTAATCCGTACACACTAGAAGAATTCGGAGCAATGACGAGAGAAAACTACATTGCAGTTCAAGAATCTCTTGGCGGCACTATGTATGTTAATGTCGGCGAATATTCTTATGACACAAACGGCGTTCTCGGTAACGGAGTTCGTGTTGACAGCGCTGCAGGCGCGGATAAAACCGACCTTAATTGTTACGCTGCTAACGGATACAAGGGCGACGAAAACGACGGTGCGAACGGCAAAACCGTTGTTTTCACCGGAACATCAATTTCTAATAATGTAACCGGTTATAAAGATATAGATAATATAGGAACATCGCTTTTACTTGCTGTTCCGGCTTACACTACCGTAAAATTTGAGAAAATTAAATTTAACGGCGTGTTCAGCTTTGATTATCAGCTTTACACTTCACCTTGGAGCCAGCTGCAAAGGATTGAATTCAACAACTGCGAATTCAACGGTTTAATTGTCGGCGGAATTGCTGCAACAGAACTTGCGTTTGTCGGCTGTACATTTAAAGAGTTCACAAATACCGTTGACGCCAACAATTCCAACCCCACATGGATAAGACCGGCTTACGGCAACTGGACAAAAGGCGATAACGAGGGTCAGGGAGAAGATTTTAAATCACTGACCAAAATAACCTTTACAAACAATACTGTTAAAAGCACCCGTCCGGTCAAGTTTGAAAGAATTTCGCAGTGGGATATAACCTCAAACATAACCGTAGACGGTAACAATTTTGATATCACAAACACTGATAACAGTTACAAGAATGTCGGTATGTATTTAGGCTTCAACGCTGCGGCAAATCTTGTTATGGGCAATAACCGAAAGAGCGAAAATACCGCTGCTCTTTATACGGTTGTATATAACAAAGGTTCTGCTCTTCCCGACGGTTCTACCGTTAAGGATTTGAACGGTAATGATGTAGTTATTACCGATGCGGTTGAGTGGAAAACAACCAATACTATAACAATTAAAACTCCCACAGATAACTTTGTTGCTAAAATCGGCGAGGCAGAGTACAAAACTCTTGCAGAAGCTATTGCAGCAGCAAAAGATGGTGATACCGTAACTCTGCTTGCAAATTGCAGCGGTGACGGCATTAGGGTAGCCACAAATAAATATCCAACCGGAATTACTATTGATTTTGCCGGTTATTCATATACAGTAGGCGGAAAGCTTGTTGGCAGCACAGGCACGGCAAGCAACGGTTTCCAACTACTTGCGGGCAATACAATAACCATGAAAAACGGTTTTATTTACGGCGATGCGTCTGTTGCGGGTGATGATATAACCAAATGGTCGGGCGCTCCGGCTATTATGATTCAGAATTACAGCAACCTTACATTGGATAATATGACTGTATCAGGCGGAAAACAGACTGTATACACCATTTCAAACAATAACGGTAATACTGTTATTAAGGATTCAATAATAAAAGCAGGCAACGCAGATGGAATAAGCAGGTATCCCTTTGCGTTTGATGTTTGCCGTTATAGTAGCTATCCTTCGGTATCTGTTACTGTTGAAGGTAATAGCGTAATTAACGGTAACATTGAGATCAGCGGCGGAATAGGCAAGGGTCAGAGCCGTCAGCTTAATATTAAAAACGGTACATTCAACGGGAAGTTTAGTGTTGAGAGCAATGTGCCTGCAAATATTGCTATTTCAGGCGGTAAATTTGCTTATGAAATAAATCCAGATTACTGCGCTGACGGCTTTATTCCGACAACGAATGAAGACGGTACTTACGGCGTGAAATCCGGCAAATATGTTGCTAAAGTAGGCAATGTAGGCTATGAAAGCCTGGCAGAGGCTGTTGCGGCGGCAAGTAATGGCGATACAGTAACACTGCTTTCCGACACAACCGAGGATGTTTTAATTAACAAGAGCATTACGCTTGACCTCGGCGGTAAGACGCTCACAAATACAGGCGTCGGCAAAGCAACGATTTCAATTACAGTAAATAACGTAACTGTTAAAAACGGTAATGTTATAGGCGGCGCAAGCTATTATAACATCGAGGTTCAGAAGGGCGCTTCTGCCACACTTGAGGATGTAACCGCAACGGCAGGCAACACCGGTTCTTCTATGGTTGATAACTGGGGCACGCTTACAATCAAGAGCGGTTCATACACCGGCGGTTTAAATACCGTTAAGAGTGAAGAAGGCTCTAAGCTTACTATCACAGGCGGTAAGTTTGTATCTGATTATGCTCCTAAATACAATATTACAGGTACTATATTGGTTTACGGTGACACTATTATTACCGGCGGTGAATTTATTCAGAACAGCACCAGCACCGCTGCAAGGGTTGTCGTTACCGGTATTGTAGAAGGGTACACTGCAAAAACAGTAATAACCGGCGGTAACTTTACGACTAAATCAAGTGGAGCTATATTCCACGGTCTCGGAAAAGCTACTTGGGATAATTTTGAGGTTTCCGGTGGTACCTTCAATAAGAGCATTTCAGCCGGGTTCTGTGCAGACGGCTATATCCCGACGAAAAATGCCGACGGCACATACGGCGTAAAGAAAGGCAAGTACGTTGCTGCGGTCGGCAGTAAAAATTATGAAACTCTTGCAGACGCTATAAGGTTAGCCGCAAAGGGAAAAACTGTTAAACTGCTTGAAGATATAGAGGTTAACAGTACACTTTCTATTGCGAAAAATCTTATAATAGATTTAAACGGAAAAACCTTGACAGGCAAAACCGGCAGTTATATGTTCAATATAGCTGATACTGCAAGCGTTACATTTGAAAACGGTACTATTAATGTTGCCGATAACTACGGCGCTATGAATGTTTACGGTCAGCTTTCATTGCAGAATGTAAATATAGAAGGCGCAGCTATTGAAAGACCGTTATTACTTATTAACGGAAACGCAAATGTGACCGTTGATAAGGATACCACGGTATATGCCAATGCGAATGTTAAAAATTGCTACCCGGCTATACTCTTTGAGGATTCTGAAGAGTATCATAACCCGATACTGAAAGTTTACGGTACTATCAAGGCAATAATGATGCCGGCTATTCAGGGCAACGGATCAGATAAGGGCACTACCGACATTTATATTTATGACGGAGCCAAAGTTTTATCGGATAAGCTTGCAATGTATTTGCCACAGCTTTGCAATGTTAATATTACGGGCGGATTAGTTGAAGGCTATTGCGGAATCGGAATTAAGTCAGGCACTCTGAATATAAGCGGCGGTGAAGTAAGAGGTGTTTGCAAGGACGATGTTATCGATGATAAATATTCTCAAACTAATGGCATAAGCTATGACGGCTCTGCTATTTTGATTGATTCCTACGTCGGTTATGCAGGACAGGTGAAGATTAACATTTCAGGTAACGCGGTTGTTAGGAGTAAGTATTCAACTGCTATTCGTGAAATCGGTAACGACGCCAGCAAAACAAACGTAGTTGCCATTGGCATATCCGGTGGTCAGATACTCGGTGCTGCCGGAAAACAAGCTGTACTTGTTCGTGAAACATCGGTATCAATGGTTTCAATTTCGGGCGGTACGTTCTCAAGCGCTGTTCCTGCCGACTACTGTGCAGCCGGCTATGCACCTAAGGATAACGGTGACGGTACATACGGTGTTGAGCATAAGGCGGCTACCGGAACAAGAAATCTTTCTGTTGAAATAAACGGTTACGGAACGGTAGATTATTCAATAATCGGCGGTGTTTCCGGTACTTGGGATAACTCTATTACAAATGTCCCCTATGAAATCGGAACTCAGTTCACATTGAAAGCAATCCCGGGAGACGGTTTTACATTCCTTTATTGGGTAAACAGTGAGGGACGTGTGCTTACCGATAACCTGACCTACAACTTCTATTTGGGTGATAACCTTACTATAAAGGCTGTATTTTGCAAAACAGAAAATAGTAATGCATATGTTATATTCAGGGATAGGGGCAATACAATTCTTAAAGCAACCTCTGCTGATAGCGAAGGCTATATAGATGTTCCTACAAATCTTATTGACTATGCAGGCTATACGTTTATCGGTTGGTATGATGCTGACGGCAAAGAATATATTGTTACGGACGGCAAAATTCAGGTAAGCGGAAATGCTGCAATTACTATTTATGCAAAGTATAAAGCTGATACCGAAACAGTTTATACTGTTACAGTAGATGGTATAGAAAAAGGCAAATATACATACGGATCATATGTAACCGTAACGGCTGAGGATATAGAAGGCAAAGAGTTTGCCGGCTGGTATATCAACGGAACTCTTGTAAGCTATGATAAGGCATATTCTTTCTATGTTACAGGTAATGTTGCGCTTGAAGCCCGTTATTCCGATACTGTTGTGGTTAAGGAACCGGTTATCACCTTGCTCGTAAGCGAAAGAAAGGATATGGCTGACGGTAAACAAAGTGTTATTCTTACGGCTTCATGGTCTGCGGATAGCAGTTATACATTTGTTGGCGCAGGTATAATCCTTTCACAGAACGCCGATACAGCACTTACGCTTGAAAATGTTGATGGAAGAAATGTTGTTAAAACTGATACACGTCTTACCAGTAACGAGGGCACATATGCATATACTTTAACACTTGGCACTACTGCAAAGCTTAAAAATGTTTATGCTGTTGCTTACTTTACCTTTATTAAGGACGGCAAGGTAGTAACGATTTACACAGCTGTTCAGACAGCTTAGTAAATCCGAAAGGATAATTAAGGAGGGAAGAAAATGAAAAATTTATTTCAAAAGCCCGAGCTTGAAGTAGTAAAGCTTGAAACTAACGATGTTGTTGTTACAAGTGGTCTTGATGAGAGCGGCGGAAATCCGTTCGGCTGATAAATTAAGAGCTTATCAATATTAAGTAAAATATTGATAAGCCGAACCTTCACCCCGACACCCCGAAAGGGCTGCCGGGGTGAAGTGTAATATTAGTAAAAAGGGCTAGACAATATGAAGAAATCGGGCGGCAGAGCCCGGAAAGCTATTTTACAAAAAATGCTTGACCTTTTACAGAGTATATGCTATAATACTATTACCTCTGAAAGGTTCTTTTTTTTTGCAAAGGAACCGGTTGTAATGCCATGCGCCCCTGCGCGTGTGCTTTTCGTGCGCGTTTTCAGCGCGTGCGGGTGCAACGGGACGGGCAAAACCGAGGGAGGCGTTTACTTTTACGTTGCCGAATAAATCGGCTTGAATTAGTAAAAGCAAAAAATATTTCCGTAAAGCGGGAGGTGCCGTTATGAGAGTTAAAATCACACTTGCATGCACTGAATGCAAGCAGCGCAATTACAACACAATGAAAAACAAGAAAAACGATCCTGATAGGCTTGAAATGAACAAGTATTGCAGGTTCTGCAAGAAGCACACCTTACACAAGGAAACGAAGTAGGAGGGTGGACGAATGAAAGTAATAAACAAAATTTGCCGCTTTGCGGCGTCGGTTTTCGGTCTTGCTTCGCTCGTTCTGTTCTTTATGCCGTTTGCAAATATTACAAGCGGCGGAAACAATGCTTCGGTAGTAGGTGCGGTTCTCGCCTTCGGCAGCAAGGTTACTGTCGGCGGAACGGAATACACAATGGCTAAATCGTCCGATATTCTGTTTTGCCTGCTACTGACCGCTATTGCCTTTATTTTGAGCATTTTTTCCTTTAAATCCAAAAAGCTTCGCTACTTTGCCCCGGCAGTGGGCTTGGTAAGCACAATTTATATGCTGGTTATCGCTTTAAGCAATCCTTATAAGTTTGTTGATAAGCGTCCGTTACCGGATGTTACCGGCGTTACCTACTCAAGCTTTGTGCTTATTACTGCAATTGCCCTTTTGGTATTTACAGCGCTTGCTGCGGCTTATCTCTTTATAGATGATTATATTGAGGTTGCAGAATCAAAGGGCGAAAAGCTCACCATAGTAAAACGCGTTATACGTTTCTTCCGCGATTATAAGAGCGAGGTTAAGAAAATCGTATGGCCCGGTCCGCGTGACGTGATTAAAAACACGGTTATCGTGCTTATAATGTGCGCTGTAGTCGGCGCGTTTATATGGTTGGTGGATTACGGTCTCGGTCAGCTTTTAAAACTGATATTGGGCGTGTAAGCCGCCGGAGGTAGTTTATGGCTGATACACAAGAAGCAAGATGGTATGTGGTTCATACCTATTCCGGTTATGAGAATAAGGTTGCAAGCGACCTGGCAACAATGGTTGAAAGCCGCGGTATGCAGGATTTAATTCAGGATATTAAAATTCCTACCGAAACCGTAACCGAAATTAAGGAAGATAAAAAACGCGAGGTTGAACGTAAAATATTCCCCGGTTACGTACTCATTAAAATGATAGTGACCGACGACAGCTGGTATGTTGTAAGAAACATTCGCGGCTGCACCGGTTTTGTGGGGCCGGCTTCAAAGCCTGTTCCGCTGACGGATGAAGAGGTAGTTGCATTAGGCGTTGAAAAGCACAGCGTTGAAGTAGGCTACCGCGAGGGAGATAACGTTAAGATCATCAGCGGCCCGCTTGAGGGCTATTCCGGAACCGTTAAATCGGTTGACACTGCGAACAATAACGTCTGCGTGGCGCTTTCAATGTTCGGCAGGGAAACTCCGGTTGAATTCGAGCTTGACCAGATAGCGCTCGATGACTAAATGCTTAATACGCAGAAATGCTTATTAACTTATCCGCTTATAACGCGGGAGCCCGGCACAGGCTTACGGTGCCACGGTGGGAGGAACGAAATATGACCGTTCCGAAAGGCGTTTTTTCGCCGCTACCACGAATAATGGAGGTGCAAACAAATGGCTCAGAAAATCACAGGTTACATTAAACTTCAAATCCCCGCAGGTAAGGCTACTCCGGCTCCGCCGGTAGGTCCTGCTCTCGGTCAGCACGGCGTCAACATTATGGCGTTCACCAAGGAATTTAATGAAAGAACCAAGAATGATGCCGGTCTCATAATCCCGGTTGTTATCACCGTTTATGCAGATCACTCGTTCAGTTTTATCACTAAAACTCCGCCGGCAGCCGTTCTCATTAAGAAGGCTTGCGGCATTGAAAGTGCTTCCGGCACACCTAACAAAACCAAGGTTGCCAAAATCACCAGAGAGCAAGTTAAGAAAATCGCCGAAACAAAGATGCCCGACCTTAACGCTGCAAGCATTGAGTCCGCTATGAGTATGATAGCCGGTACTGCCCGCAGCATGGGTATAGAAGTTGTCGATTAAATTCTCTCTTGTGGGAGGAAAATTCCGATTTAACCACTTATTGGGAGGTAAACAATGAAACACGGTAAAAAATATAATGACAGCGCAAAGCTTATCGAAACCGGTAAGTTTTACGATACTGAAGAGGCGGTTGCGGTTGCAGTAAAAACCGGCACTGCTAAATTTGATGAAACGGTTGAAATTCACGTTCGCTTGGGCGTTGACTCTCGCCACGCTGACCAGCAGGTCAGAGGCGCGGTTATTCTGCCTAACGGAACAGGTAAAACCGTAAGAACTCTTGTTTTCGCTAAGGGCGATAAGGCTGACGCTGCTAAAGAGGCAGGCGCTGATTTTGTAGGCGCTGAGGAGCTCGTTGCCAAAATCCAGAACGAAAACTGGCTTGATTTTGATGTTGTAATCGCAACACCCGATATGATGGGCGTTGTGGGTCGTCTCGGTAAGGTTTTAGGACCGCGCGGTCTTATGCCTACCCCGAAGGCAGGTACTGTAACCCCCGATGTTGCCAAGGCTGTTACCGAGGCAAAGGCAGGTAAAATTGAGTACCGTCTTGATAAGACCAACATTATTCACTGCCCCATAGGCAAGGTTTCATTCGGCGCTGAGAAGCTCCAGGAAAACCTTGACGCGCTTATGGCTGCTATTGTTAAGGCTAAGCCGGCTTCTACTAAGGGTCAGTATATCAAGTCCTGCGTTATAGCTACAACTATGGGCCCCGGAATAAAGCTCAATGTTGCTAAGTTCGGCGCATAAGACTTTAGTTTAAAAAGCATTGCGGCGGGTGAGAATTTCCGCCCGCCGCAAAAATCTTAAATTTTTTTTGAAAAAAGTGTTGCATTATCCGCCGCTTTGGTGTATAATATATTTGTTGAGTTGAGTTAAATATCGCGGGGTGGAGCAGCTGGTAGCTCGTCGGGCTCATAACCCGAAGGTCGTTGGTTCAAGTCCAGCCCCCGCAACCAGAATTATCGCCTGAAAAGGCACAAAGTACGAAAACCCTTGAAATATCAAGGGTTTTCGCCATTTTTACAGTCAATTTTGTAGCTAAAACACAGGGCACAAAATTGGCTGTTTTTCTTATTCCCCCAGACTCGAACCGTCGAAAACTATAATTCTCAAGTAATTTATTATTGGCTTCATACACTCCTCCTCATGCTGGACTTGAACTGTCGAAAATTAAATCAAATATTTTGACCGTAATTTCTTTATTACATATAAAGATTTTACGGTCTTTTTTTATGCCCGTTTTTTTCCTTGTAACCGTACATAGCCGTATACTTTGCGGCTGAAAACAAAGGAGGTTAACGAAGTGAACTGTAAAGTAATTGCAATCGAAAATCAGAAAGGAGGTACGGGCAAATCTACTACGGCGTTGAACCTCGGCGTCGGTCTTAAAATGAAAGGCAAAAAGGTTTTGCTTATTGACGCCGATCCGCAAGGTTCGCTTTCCATCAGTCTCGGAATCAAAAGACCGGACGAGTTAGATGTTTCCCTTGCGACCTTAATGAGTAAGGTAATCGACAACAAACCGTTTGATGATAATTACGGTATCATTCACTGTTCGGAAGGAATTGACCTTATGCCCTGTAATGTGGAACTGTCCGGCATTGAAAGCTATCTCTTTACGGTAATGAGCCGCGAGTGCATTATGAGAACCTATGTCAATCAGGTTAAAAAGAATTATGATTACATTCTTATTGACTGCACCCCGTCGCTCGGACTTCTGCCGATCAACGCTTTTGTTGCGGCGGACAGTATTATCGTACCGAGTCAGCCGAGAATTTTGTCTACCAAAGGTCTTGACCTGTTATTGCGTACTTATTCGCAGGTAAAGCGCGGTATCAATCCCGACCTTAAAATTGACGGTATACTCTTTACAATGGTGGATGCACGAACCGTAAATGATAGGTCGGTAATTGAGTCAATGCGCGAGACTTTCGGAATGAAAATCAATGTGTTTGATACCTTTATCCCCGCCTCCGTGCGAGTTACCGAAGCAAATATGGAGGGCAAAAGTATTTTTGCCTATGACGGTAAATGTAAGGTTGCCGACGCATACAAAAATCTGACGAAGGAGGTGCTGGATATTGCCGCGCGTGAAAAAGCTCGATTTAGGGATGACAGCTCTCGATGAGTTGTTCATGAACGACAAGGAGCGAGCCGAAAACAAGCTCCCCAAAATCTTTGATATCCCACTTTCGGAAATTGATGATTTCCCCGGTCATCCCTACCGCGTTCTTGACGATGAAGATATGCAGAACCTTATGGAAAGCATTAAGGACAGAGGGGTTATCACTCCCGCTATGGTACGAAAGAAGGATGACGGCAGATATGAGATGATTTCCGGTCATAGGCGTAAACACGCTTCCGAAAGGCTCGGACTTGAAACCTTGCGTTGTGAGGTTGTAGAGGTCAGCCGTGATGAAGCAATCATTTTAATGGTTGACAGCAATGCTCAAAGGTCGGTTATCCTCCCCTGTGATAAAGGACGAGCCTATAAGATGAAATTGGAGGCAATAAAAAGGCAGGGACAAAGGACGGATTTAACTTCTACCCCACTGGGGGAGAAGTTAGAAGGAAAAGATGCGTTATCTGTTACTCAAATCAGCAATGAGTCAGGTGAAAGCCAAACACAAATTCAACGCTATATCCGCCTTACCTACCTTGTTGACGAGCTGCAAGACTTTGTGGATAAAGGTCAGATGAAAATGCGTCCTGCCGTGGAGCTTTCCTATCTTGATGAGGAAACTCAGAGAGATGTTGTTGACCGTATAGACGAAACCGAAGCGTTTCCGTCGCACGATCAGGCAATCCGTATTCGCAGAGCATATGAAAATGGCGAAATCGACTACGATAAAGTTAAGGACATTATGGATGAGGAAAAACCAAATCAAAAACCCAAATTTACATTTTCTTTTGACCGACTGAAACCGTATATTCCAAAGGACTATTCGGACAGTAAGGCTGAGGATTATGTTATAAAAGCACTTGAGTTCTATCAGAAGTATCTCAAAAAGCAACGGGAGCAGGCAAGGTAATGAAAAGTGCGCACAAGGCTGAGAAGGCAAAGGCTTTCCCGGTCTTTTTTGTTGCCCTGCCCGCTATTTCACTTATATAAAAATCCAAGATGAAAGGAGGAAAAACAGTATGCAGTTTGATGTTAAAATCCGCAAGGTCATCGAGAACGGCAAGCCCCTCAAGGCTCTTGCTTCTGTCACCGTGGACGGTTCCTTTACTATCCACAATGTCAGAGTAATCAAGACCGAGAACGCGCAGTTTGTTGCGATGCCCTATGCTACCTTCAAGGACGCTGACGGTAAGGATGTCCGCCGTGATATCGTTCACCCTATCAAGTCCGAAGTTCGTAAGAGCTTGGAAGCCGCCGTGTTTGCGGCTTACGAGCAGAAGCTTGCCGAAAAGGCTGAATAAGCCAAAGCAAAAAAAACCACAAAACAAATCAAAGAAAGAATGAGGTAAAAATCTATGTTCAAGAAGATCAGAAACAAGGTAAACACCGCAATTTCCACCGTTCGCGCCGCTGTCGCCTGCAAGAAGGCGGAGGGCTATGTTGACTCCGGCGTAAAAATTCTCATCGCCGTTGTTATCGGCGCGCTCCTGCTCGGCGGGCTGTATGTGCTCTTTAACACCACCATTATGCCTACCGTAACGACCAAGATTCAGGGCTTGTTCAATTACGCAGGCTAAACCAAACGGACGGAGGGGTGTCATAGGCGGCACCCCTCCGCCTATTTTCTTGAAAGGGGCGAATAAATGAAACACTTAATGATACGACCGATTATGCCGCGAATCACACCGGAAATAACGGAAAACCCTCTTATTCTTGTGAACGGTATCGTGCTGCTTGCGCTGACGGTGCTTACAGCCGTTTTTATCAGCCTGTATGCGTCGAAAGTATACAAGGGAAACAAGAAAAAGGCGGTGCTTTTCTTTACGGTTATTGCGGCGCTCACAGCCCTTTCGCTGTTCTGTTTTTTTGGATGTGCTGCAATCACTGTCAAGGGCATTATCTTCTGCCTGCTCCTCGCATTCTCCTCTTATGAGGACATTAAAACGAGGGAGTGCGAAAACTATGTCCATTTAATGATTGTGATTGCAGCGTTTATCGGTACGGATATGCCGGCTCTGCCCGGTATGCTTTTGTCGGCTTTGATTACAGGCGGAATTATGCTTATGACTGCCGCCGTAACGAAAAGCAGCATCGGATGCGCGGATATAAAGCTTTCCGCCGCGTGTGCGTTTATGCTCGGCACGGTACAAGGAATGACCGGGCTGATGATAGGCTTGATACTTGCAGTCATTATCAATTCCATAAAGAACAGAAAGAAAAAACACGAGGGATTTCCTTTAATCCCTTACCTTGCCGTCGGGTTTACGGCGGCATATTTTATGTAGAAACAGGAGGTTGAAACTTTGAAGAACAGAACAATTATCGGTATCGTTTGCATGATTCTTGCGGTTGCTATGACCTTTGTGATTGCCCCCGTTGTAAACCGACTGACAAGCGACACAACAACGGTTGTGCGGCTGAAACAGGAGGTCGGCAGAGGTACTAAAATCACGGAGGATCAGGTTGAAACCGTAAAGGTCAAAACAGATACTATGCCGCAGGGCGTGTATGTAAAAACCGCTGATGTGGTCGGCAAATATGCGTCCTCCACTCTCTACGCCGGAGATATTCTTACAAAGGCGAAGCTGTCGGGAGACTCCAATAATGCAGATGATGTGCTTGCGACGCTTAACGGCAGCAAGGTAGCCGTCAGCGTAACCATAGACACCTTTGCGGCAGGACTTTCCGGTAAGCTTCAAAACGGAGATATTATCTCGCTTATCGCGGTAGATAAAAATGCGGGAACCTCTGCTATTCCCGGTGAGCTTAAATATATGAAGGTCATCACCACAACTACCGCAGGCGGTATAGACCAGGACTCCGTTGTAAAGAACGAGGACGGCAGCTTTGAAATTCCGAGCACAATTACGGTCCTTTGCAACACCGAACAGGCAAAGCTCCTTGCAAAGTATGAGGCGGACATTACCCTCCAAGCAGCCCTTGTTTACCGTGGAGATAACGAAACTGCTGCTAAGTTTCTTGAAAAGCAGAACGCTTTCTTTGCGGGAGGTGGCGCGAATGAGTATGCAGAGCGTTAAAGAAAGCAGTAAATGATAATGCGGAATCGCTTTTCTTGATTAAGGCAAACCTTGCTTATGCAGTTACCGGAGATGAAACCAACCTTGATTTGGGAGCCATTGAAAAGCGCATTAAAGAAGCAACAAAGGAAATGGAAGAATACATGGTGAGTTACCGCAACACAGGCGGTGATAAAAACCGGTATCTGGAGTGTATCCAAAGTGCTGCCGATGAAATTAAAGCCCTGCGTGTTCAACTTGAAACTGCAAAGTCAAAGCTTGAAAAGTGCGACGAGGCTAATGCCGAGATCAAGCGGCTTTGCGATTGGTTGGATTGCCATGACACTTCCTTTGCTGATTATGATGACATCGTAATTCGTCGGGTTATGGAGTGTATAAAGGTTTATAAAGACGGAACAATCAAGGTAATAACAAAATTCGGAACAGAAGCGACAGAAACTATATAATAAGAAAGTCGGCAGATGAACTGTCGGCTTTTTTACATACTGAGAGCTTGTATGGCTTTCCGAAATATGATATAATCATAATAGTGTAAGGAATTTGTGATTGTGCTATTTCGTCCCGATAACTATTAGAGACATATAGATGTAAGTGTTGCGAAAATTGTTGGTTTATGTTATAGTATATATGAGTTCAAATAAACATATAATAAAGGAGAACGATTGTGTTGGAAGAATTAACCGTTGATTATTCTGATATGTCTGCTGATTTTGAAACTGAAAATGACGAGGAGGAAGTGGCTATTAAACCATATGAAGTGGATTGTCTTCCTAACGACTATAATGTGACCACATTAGTTTCTCTTATAAATAGAGGGTATTTAAAAATTCCTTCTTTCCAAAGAAATTATGTTTGGAAAAAAGACATGGCATCAAAATTTATCGAATCAATCATTATAGGTCTGCCAATTCCACAATTATTTCTTTTTGAGAGGGCACGAAACAATTTTTTGGTGATTGATGGTCAACAACGTCTGGTAACAATTTACTTGTTTAAAAAGCAGCGATTTCCCAAAAATGATGTCGCAAGAGGTATTATCAGAAAGTATTTGTCGGTTGGCAAAGAAATACCAAACGAAGAGCTTTCAGGTAATAATTTTGAAGATTTTAAGTTGAAGCTTCCATCAACAACTCATGAAAAAAACATTTTAGCAGGATTAAAATATGATACATTGTCTACAATAAATGAATACGATTTTAAAGGTGAACTTGATTATAATAGAACAATTCGCACAATAACAATAAAACAAATAGCTCCTTGTGACGACGATTCTTCTATGTTTGAAATATTTAGTCGATTAAATAGTGGTGGAATACTTCTTAAAGCACAAGAAATTCGTATGAGCCTTTATTATTCACAATTTTATGAGAGTGTTGTTACAAAATTGAATTTAAATGATAATTGGCGTAAGTTTCTGGGGAAAATCAATCCCGATTTACACATGAGTGATGTTGAGGCTTTAGTTCGTTCTTTTGCCATGTTAGAAAATAGCGAAAAATACAAATCGCCCTTACACATTTTTTTGAATGAATATTCCAAAATGGCTATGAGTTTTTCAAAGGAAAAAATTGACGAATTGTCAAATTTGTTTGATTTATTTTGGGAAAGTTGCTCTGAATTGCCAATCGAAGCGTTTAAAAATGATAAGAATAAATTTGTTATATCACTTTTTGAGGCTGTATTTGTTTCTGTGTGTGAAAAAATTAGATATGAGGGGTTAAATGGGCGAAAAATTGATCTGGA
>OHFR01000539.1_pt1 | contig 16987 bp, 21 predicted proteins | sample 1567531 | NCBI WGS metagenome assembly OHFR01 (sample SAMEA3879597, study PRJEB24766) | human gut metagenome | biome: human-associated habitat; feature: feces | place: USA | collected 1985/1987
TCATAACCTCATAAATCGTCTGGACATTATAGTTCTCTGCTCCGCAGGCCGTAGAAAAATTTCCCTGCGGATCGAGGTCAATCCCCAGAACTCTGTACCCCTTTGCTGCCAGTCCTGCAGCCAGTGCCTGGGACGTGGTTGTTTTGCCGACACCGCCCTTTTGATTCGCTACTGCAATAATCATGTACTCACGCTCCTACTTTTATAGTTTTATATTTTTGTAAATAACTATATTTGTAGTTTACTATATTTATAGATATATAGCAATATAGAAAAGCGGAAGAACACGTTGTTCTTCCGCTTTTTCATTACTGCCACGACATTTGAATTTTTCTGCGATTGTCCGCACAATCCCTCAAATAGAGATTGATAAGGGTCTGATACGGGATTCCATCTGCTGCCGCCTTAGACTTAAAATAATCCAACGTGCTCCCTTCAACATCAATAGTAACCTTTACCTTGCTCGTGTACGGATTTTTACTTGGATTCAGTTCCCTGATATTATACTCGTCCCTCATAGCTAATCTTCATAGTTTAGTCCTGTCTTTCACGGGCCCACAGGCCCACCGGAGACACACCAGGATGCCCAGGCATATACCATCCCTCATCATTGTACTCAAAGGATACAGTCCGCCATGTGCCTCCATCGAGCCGATCTGGGAGCAACACATCCATACCATGGCCACAATGAATATCCCAGCCATCCCAGGTCAGGCGATCACGCTCCGGCTCGTAGCCGATCTGCAAGACTTTTCGAGACATAGTTCTCCCTCCAATCAGTCCTCATAGTGTCCCCGGCAGGACAAAACGACGATGCTGTCATTTTCAACGGTATAAACAAGTCGGTTCGTATCATCAATACGTTTACTCATGCCTTTGATCTTCCGCAGTAACTCCGCTTTTCCTATGCCCTGCACTGCCCCATCACGCTGCAGCTCCTGGAGCAGCTTATTGATCCGCTTCAACGTTTTCTTATCCTCTGACTGCCAGTACAGGTAATCTGCCCAGGCGTCAGGCGAAAAGGTAATGCTATGTGCCATCGCCCGCCATCGCCTCCAGCTCCTCCATCGTTTTCACAATCCCAAAGCCGGCGCGCACCTGCTCCAGACCTCTTTCCAGCTTTCCAAGATAGGCAGCATTCCGCTCTGCCTTCTCCAGCTCATTAAACCGTTCCTCGCTGATGATCACCACATTTTTTTCGGCTTTTCTGGTTACAATTACCGTTTCTCCCCTGTCCGTCACTCTGTCGCAGAAATCCTTCAAGCGACCACGGGCAGTCGAAAAGTTAATTGCGATCATAGTACACACCTCCATTCCATATTATGCACCATATCTTGTACTATATATTGTACCATATCGAGCCAATTAAAGCAAGCACTACTTATTTCATATCCCACCACTTACGAATTGTCTTCGGGTCAAGTCCCGTGTCCCGGTGACAATCGGCCTTGCAGCCCTCCGGATGCTGCTGGCGCCACTCGCATACTCGGCCCTTGGCCGTGCCGCTACCAATAGGCCGTCCGTTTCCTTCCCGCCAATCCTTCTTTCCTTTCTGTCGAACACCGATATCCCGAATTGCCCTGGCAATTTCTAAATGATCTGCCTGCTTACGCCAATTCCGCTTATTTATGGGCATAGTTAGGCCAGAGAGTTTCCCTATATCGTCCCTTGGAAATGTCACATAGTCCTCATTGAACATTTCCAGAGCGCACACCACATCATCTTTTGTGAAGCGGTTTATATCCTCTACACTCATATCATCATAGGGCTTTAGCAGATCAAAAGCGTCCCGGCGCAACTCATCCTCATCAATCCCGCACTTTTTAGCATAGATTGCCAGCGTCATAATGCCATAGAACCGATGTCCCACCCGGATCTCGTCCCCGATCCTGTGCAGCCACCAGTCGTAAAGATCACGCTTGACCGTCCAGCGTCCCCGTCGCTCCTTCTTCACAATCCGCCGCTCATACCAATCCGGATACTTCTCTCTCGCCTCCGCCAGAGGCAGGCGGCTCTTTCTCATAAGCCCTTCAATCCTTTGCTGCTCCCCGTTGCTGTCCGGGATATAATCAAGCAGCCGTTCCAGCTCCACCGGTCCGCCGAACCGATAAGCCGTCACAGGATACTCCCGCCCCAGTTTGGAACCGGAACCGACCACCCGAAACCCCTGCAAAATACCCTGTATCTGCGGCTCCTTGATGGTAGATGTGTACCTGTTCCATATTTGCCGAGTTAGCGAATATTTCAATTCCTTCAAGCATCTCTGGTTGTGCGGGTACATAGGAATCGGTTCCTGAAGGACATAATACAAGTGAAGCCCCGTCCCGCTGTTTACAACAAAGGTTGCCTTGGGCAGAATATCCTTATTCATCTGGTGAAGCGTATCCCGAAGCTGGGGCATCCCCACCCCATCCAGATCAAACGCCAAGGCATAGAGATATCTGGCATTCTTGCCACTCCGCTGCCGGCCAAAGTAGGAAATAGGAGACATAATAGTAAAATCCGTATCCCGAAGCTGTTCCAACTCGGCCAGCTCGTCGGTAATAGTATAGCGTTTGGCCTTACCGTTACCCTCAATTTCCAAAGCAACCCCGGTTACACCGTCACCGCCCGCCCCAGCCTTGCCTTTTGGGATTGTCACAGCAATTCCGTTACCCTTCGCATCCTCAAAATGGCACCGCCGCTCAAAACTGCCAACCGGAAAGACCTCCCGGTAAAACTCATAGGGCGTGATCCACTCCAAAAACTCCTCCAAATACTCATTCTTTTCCCGGTACAAATCCTGCAGCCGCTCCATGGCGGCCTGCTGATCCATGGTCATACTCTCACCTCCAAAAGAAAAAGTAGCAAAAAGAAAATCCGCTGCGGCGGGGAACGCCTGCGGGCGGGAAGGGGGGAAAGGGGGAGCCAAAGAGCGCCGCCTACGGCGGCTTAAAGAGAAAGTCACCTCCCCCTTTCCCCCCTGGCTCCGGCCATGGAAATGATGGAAAACCCTACGGGTTTACCACATTCCCACAGCCTCCGCCCACCCCTCTTTTCCCCTCCGACTTTCTCCCTATCCGAGAGAGAAAGTTAAGAGATTTTTTAATTTGCCTAAAGGCAAGGGGGGGCATATATTATCAATATATTTATTTCCCTATTTTTCGACAACCAAAATTCCGACCTTATTTCTGCCTCTCCATGGCCAGTCTACACGGCATATATTATCAATATATTTATTTCCCTATTTTTGATTGTTATTATAGCCTGTCCAGGAGAGCTTTTCAAGTCCCCTGGACAGGCTTCTTCACTTCTGGCATTAAGTCCTCTGGAACGTCTCCCAACGGCTTAGTATGTACGATTGCCACTTCCCAATATTTAGATCGGAAATTCCGTTTTAACCGTTGCTGCCGAGCTATCACCACATTTCCACTATAAAAAGAATCCTCCGGATTCTGCTCCATGGCCTCCCGCATCTTTTCATAGCTGCCGTTATATTTACCAGTTATGCCGATCTTGGCAATCAGCCACTCTTTCCCCTCCGGGAACATTTCATCTTCTATCTGCTTTCTTACTACCGATTCCGCAAACTCTACTGAATACGGACTCTGAATGATGGTTTCCCACAGTTTTACTTTATACAGCCGCTTTCTTCCGTCCCTAAACGAGTATTCTTTTTCTTCAGAATGTACTACGACATACCCGGGCCGCTCCTTTTTAGGCTTCAGCCCTCGATCTGCATTAGCCCGTTCTTTTGCGATTCGCAATAAATTAGCGTTCAGGTGGCGCTGGTGGGCGCTCTCCGCCCGCTCTGCCTCCAGGGCCGCCCTCCATTCCTCTATCGCCTGGTTGGCCTTCAGAGCGGCTTCCTGGGCCTTTCTGTCGGCTTCTCTGTTAGCCTCTCTTATTTCTTTATCCGCCTCGGACTTTGTAATCCTGGCTTTCTGCTCCGCATCGGACAGCTGCCGCAACAGCTTGGCATATTCGGCCTCCGTCAAAATCACATGAGTACACTCTGGATCAGAATGGCCGCCAGGAACTTCCTTATAGCCCATCATTGTCTTTTTTACAAACTCGCCCATGGCAGCGTACCTCCTTACAGGCCCCGAATGTAGTTGTCGGCCACCACGCTGATCCGGTTATGGCCCAGGGCCTTGCTGCAGATCAGCATGGCCGCCTTGTCCAGCTTTTTCCCGGCCTCGTCCTTTCTGCAGGTATAGACCTGGCTCTGATACCGCTTCCCCGTCCCCCGATTCACCCGGTCATAGGGAATGTCCTTGATCTCCCTGGCGTGGGCCTTATAGATGGCCGTGGCATAGTCTCCCCGGTACCCATGAATATCAGCACTGTTATGGACGTGCTGCCACACCTTTTCCTCTGCCGGCGTGCCGGCGATCCGCTCAATGATCTGCTCCGCATTTTTGCCGATAATCGGGCTTAAACGCTCACGTCCCCCCTTTCCGTTGCGAACATGGATAAACCACCCCTCCGGGAACATCCGGGCGTCCTGGAGCATTTCAAGCCGCTTTGTGACGCTCGGCGCCCTCTGCTCCACCGGGACGCTCTCCAGCTGGGAGATCTCCGCCTCGATCTGCTCTCTGGAAACCAAGTCTTTTCCCCGCAGCTCCTGCAGCTCCTTCCGTCGCAGCCCAGTCCCCCGGCAAAATTTAATCAGCTCGTCGTTGTTGGTCTTGGAGAAGTGCCGATCCCGCACCCGATCCCCGCGGCTCCGCTTGATGTCCTCCCGGTTCCGCTTGGGCGGCTTGAAATAGTTTTCGTCATCCGGCGAGATCCCGTACAGCTTCCCCATGGCCTTGGCCTCCAGCTGCACCGTCCAGGCGGACAAGCCCTGGTCTACTCTGACCTGCAGCCACTCATTGACATACTTTTTTGCGCTTTTCAGTGTAGTACATTCCGGGTGGTTCTCCTTGATGTACTTGATAAAATACTTTGTGTGTTTCCAGTAGCTCTTGTATGTATTAAAAGAGTAGATTTTATACTTCTCCTCCCCATGAGCCGTAGCCTCTTTCTTGCTCTCGCCAAAGGCTTGCATCCCCGTGAGCCGGTCATAGGCTTGCTGGTGCAGATCCTTGGAATACGCTTTATTTCTTCTTCCCACCCGGCTCCTCCTTTTCGGCGTCAGTTTTGAAAATCTATAAATATAGTTTCCTACACAAATATAAATCTATATTCATATAAATAAAGTTTTGTGGATTTATAGTAATCTACAATTCTATATATTCAAGTCGTTCAAGCAAAGCCGCCTCATGTCAGCTCCCCTCGGAGACTCGGCAATCGGCAAATACACTTTTTAACGTCTTATGTGTGACGGGTTTGGGATTTCTCCCTACACTTTTTTGAGCTGCTTATGTGTGCAGCCCCGATTTATTGAGATCTACGGCAGTTCGGGTTCTGTCGGCACCTTTGTAGAGGGTGCGGCTCTCCAGGAGATCTACAGTATCCTGGCTACTATCAGTAGGGTGGGTAGGGACACGATGCGTTTTACTTACCCAAGCTTTCAAAAAGATTACTCACATGGGGTCCAAGGTGTGCTTTCCAATTCGCAAAAGGCTACTACGGCAAGCCCGCACACCACATAGGCGCATCAGACCTAAAATGGCTTCTGATTAGCATACAGCTAAACCCCCAGCCGGCAGCTCCCGGCCAAGACGCTCTGGGCCTAATTACTATTTACCCTCGCCCAGACGAGCAATTTATTTTGTGATGACCGCAGCCAGCTCCAGCCGCAGCCGTTCTATCCATCACCGCCTTTCTGCTGGGCCGCTCTCTCTGACTCCACCGCCAATCAGCAGCCCTTTTCTGTTCAAGAACATCTTACCATACTATCCAGGGCGTGTCAACATATTCAGGAAACTAACCGTATAACGGTTTACCCGTTCACGCTAATGCGTAAACGGATAAACCGTTATTTGCTCAAAACAAAAGAAGGAGAGCTACATTAAGTAGCTCTCCTTCTTTTGTTTTGAGCTCTAAGCTCGCAAAGATCGTCGTGCTTCCTCGTGAGGACGAACTCCTTCTGTTCTCTTACTCGCCCTCGTCCACTGCCTCCGTTGATCCGCCTTTGCTCGGCTCTTCTGTGGGCGTCATTTCCACAATCTTATTGTTTGGGTTATTGAGCAGCTCTTGCAGCACCTTTTCTTTTTCTTCTTCAGTTTCGGCATATTTAAAGCTGTCTATATCTACCTGTAACGCATGAATACGCACACCCTCCGTTGGTAGAATCAGAATCCCCATTTCTTCGGTCGCTGCATGTTTTTCATCTGCTTGAGCGCTTGCGAAAATGATCCCAATTAGCACCCCTGAAATAATAAATAGACCTACAAAAATTGCTACAATTTTTCTCTTCATGTCTGAATCACCCTATCACGACAGAACCACCGGTAATGTTGGCCGTAGCTGTACTATAATTTTTGAAATAAATCTTATACTGCCCACTCACTCTCGGATACCAGCCAATTGTCATTCCACTATTCATATCTGGATCATAAAAGACGCTTGGCACCGATGTCGATAGTTCAGTGCTAATTAACCTGTCCGGAGAACAATAATAAACCAACTCGACATGTTCATTATACGCAACATCAAAGGCATCCTTGCCGGTAGGCTTTATGTATGTGTAACTGCCACCAGAAATCGTAAACGGTGTAATGTTCCATGTCCCTGGAGCTTTTGAAAGTGCTACTACATCCACACCGCGAACTTCTTTATCCGAATAATCACCAACCCTCACAAATGGGCTGTCCTCAACTCTTGTTACTATATTGTTCGGATTTGTCAGCAGAGCCTGTAACGCCTGTTCCTTCAAAGCTCCCTCTGGAGCATATTTAAATACATCAATATCTTCCTGTAGTGCAACGATCTTCAAATCATCACCATAGTACAAGATTCCAATCCTTTCGCTCTGAGAGTCCTCTGCTGGTGCTGCCAAAGCAACAACAGTCCCCATACTCACGACCAGTATAAAGGCAACTATGCTTGTCAATAGTCTTTTCTTCATTTTTTGCTCCTTTCCACACAATAATACTTTTCACTCAATAAACAAATGGACGCATAGGTCTGGTTATAAATCGCAACCAATCCTACGCGCCAATCCAAACAGTCTTGATACGCCCCAACCACAAATTGGAGCCGCACCAATATCGCCTCATGAAGACAGGTTGCGTTTCAAAAAATAGATACATGGTGTCACCTCCTATATACAGTGTTGGCCAAAAGCCCTTCTGACTATTATTATACATAACAGAATCGTTTTTGCAATCTTTTTCCGGAAGAAACATCACATTTTTTCGTACAGGCTTCATTTTGTGAACCTCTTATGCAACCATACCGGTCTCTTCTCAGAAGAAGATTCTTCCGAATTCTCTTCATAAATATTTAGCAAGACCATTTCTCAAAATCTCATTTACTGCCTCCGTAAGATTCTTATCTTCTTCCAGAGACATTCGTTTAAGCGCCCTATCTATGTCACGATCCAGAAAGTATGACCGCTGCACACGCTCTTTATTTTTCTCTCTTGCTGCCGGCTTCTCCGCAGCCACTACACCCGTCTCCCGGCCAGCTCCAATAATGGATTTGAATGCAGCCTCCTGATCGAACTTTGCTTTTCCTGCCATCACACATTCACCTCTTCCAGAAATTCTTTAATAAAGGCCCTGTAATCGTCGGCCACAGTAGACTTCCCGGCATAGTCAAATATATCGGCCCGGTTCGCCTGGGCCTCCTCCACGGCCACCGCAGAGCGGATATAGGTCTTGTAGATCGGCGCCGAAATGTACTCGCTCAGCTGCTCCGCCAGCTCCTTGATCTGCCGGCTAATATTTGCCCTGGGATTAAACTTGGTAAAGAGGATGCCACGGATCTTCACGCCGGGATTACAATACTTCTGAACGCTGGTGACTGTCTCATTGAGCTGGGAGATCCCAGCCGTGGCGAAGATCCCGGCCGTGGTGGGGATCAGAATATCTGTGGCACAGGTAAAGGCGTTCACCGTCAGCACCCCCAGGGAGGGGGGCGTGTCGATCACAATGAAGTCATACTCGCCGGCGACTGGGGCCACGGCCTCCTTCAGCCGGTGCTCCTTCCCGGTCTGGGACAGCTCCTGCTCCGCTCCGGCCAGCATGATGTTTGCCGGCACCACATCATAACCGCCCTTCGTGTGCTGGATGGCCTCCCGGACGTCGCTGCCGCGTTTCATCACCTCATAGACCGTCAGGACATTGTAGTTCTCCGCTCCGCAGGCCGTAGAGAAGTTCCCCTGGGGATCGAGGTCAATACCCAGCACCTTGTATCCTTTCTCCGCCAGTCCTGCAGCAAGGGCCTGGGCCGTGGTGGTCTTGCCAACGCCACCTTTCTGATTGGCTACTGCTACTATCATTTGTCACACTCCATTTCTACAATTCTATTTTTATAGAAATCTATATATCTATCTTACTATATTTCTGTTTTTATAGCAATATAGTAATACAGAAAACAAGAAGAAAGCCAGCCAATCAAGGCCGGCTTTCTTCATTCCCATTTCCAGGGCGATTCAACTAAATGCACTATATCATCAGAATCAGAACGGTAATAATAAAAGTCCGTTCCAAAGGCCCGAAAGCGAATATGCCACAAGCCGCAGAACTGAATCTTCTCAATATCCTTCGCTCTGATCCCGATGGTACGCTCCACATCTTCCTTCAACTATTCATCAGTATAGCGGCAATTCATATCATCCCTCCGCTCTCTCTCGCGCCCACAGGCCCACTGGAGACACACCAGGATGCCCAGGCATATACCATCCATCGTCATTGTACTCAAAGGAGACGGTCCGCCATGTGCCGCCATCGAGCCGATCCGGGAGCAGCACATCCAGACCCTGGCCGCAATGAATGTCCCATCCATCCCAAGTCAATCGATCACGCTCCGGCTCGTAGCCGATCTGCAAGACTTTTCGAGACATAGTTCTCCCTCCAATCAGTCCTCATAGTGTCCCCGGCAGGACAAAACGACGATGCTGTCATTTTCAACGGTATAAACAAGTCGGTTCGTATCATCAATACGTTTACTCATGCCTTTGATCTTCCGCAGTAACTCCGCTTTTCCTATGCCCTGCACTGCCCCATCACGCTGCAGCTCCTGGAGCAGCTTATTGATCCGCTTCAACGTTTTCTTATCCTCTGACTGCCAGTACAGGTAATCTGCCCAGGCGTCAGGCGAAAAGGTAATGCTATGTGCCATCGCCCGCCATCGCCTCCAGCTCCTCCATCGTTTTCACAATCCCAAAGCCGGCGCGCACCTGCTCCAGACCTCTTTCCAGCTTTCCAAGATAGGCAGCATTCCGCTCTGCCTTCTCCAGCTCATTAAACCGTTCCTCGCTGATGATCACCACATTTTTTTCGGCTTTTCTGGTTACAATTACCGTTTCTCCCCTGTCCGTCACTCTGTCGCAGAAATCCTTCAAGCGACCACGGGCAGTCGTAAAGTTAATAGCAATCATAAAAGACACCTCCAGTCTATATTATGTACCGTTTCTTGTCCTTTTTATTGTACCTTATTTATCAATTCAATTCAAGTCTTTTCTTTCTCTTGTGATGTAAATATCATCCCACCACTTGCGTATCGTCTTAGGATCAAGTCCGGTATCTCTATGGCAATCTGCTTTCCGTCCTTCTGGATGCTGTTGCCGCCATTCGTACACTTTCTTCTCTGCAGTCCCGCTTCCTTTTGGTCTCCCTTCCTTTACAGATTCTCCCAACTGTTTCTTCAATGTTTTCATAGTATTCATGACATGAACATGATCTCTTTGTTTTCTCCAATTTCTCTTATTAACCGGCATAGACATTCCAGAAATTTTTGCAATATCATCTCTGGGAAAGGTCACATAATCTTCATTGAACATTTCCAGAGCGCACACAATATCATCTTTCGTAAAACGGTTGATGTCCTCCACACTCATATCATCGTATCGCTGGAGTAGTCCAAAAGCATCCTCCCGAAGTTCGTCCTCGTCTATATCACATTTCTTCGCATAGATTGCCAGCGTCATAATGCCATAAAAACGATGTCCTACTTTAATCTCGTCAGCAATCCGTCTTAGCCACCAATCATAAAGGTCTCGCTTTACCGTCCAGCGTCCTCTACGCTCCTTCTTCACAATCCTGCGCTCATACCAGTCTGGATACTTCTCTTTGGCCTCAGCCAAAGATAACCGGCTCTTTTTCATAAGCGCCTGCAGGTGCTGCCGTTCACCATTGCTGGCAGGAATATAGTCCAGTAGCTTCTCCAGCTCTACCGCACCACCAAAACGATACGCCACCACAGGATAGTCCCGTCCTAACTTGGAACCGGAACCAACTACACGAAATCCCTGCAAAACGCCCTGCATTTGCGGCTCCTTAATAGACGAGGTAAACCTGTTCCATATCTGCCGGGTAAGAGAGTATTTCAGTTCTTTCAAAATCTTCTGATTGTGCGGATACATAGGGACCGGCTCCGTCAGCACATAATACAGATGCAAACCTGTTCCGCTGTTTACTATAAAGGTTGCCTTGGGAATAATATCCTTATTCATCTGGTGCAGCGTGTCCCGGAGCTGCGGCATATAAACACCGTCCAGATCGAAAACCAAAGCATAGAGATAGCGGGCATTCTTACCACTCCGCTGCCTGCCAAAATACGAAATAGGAGACATGATCGTAAAATCTGTGTTCTGGATCTCACCCAATTCCTCCAGCTCATCGGTAATCAAATGCCTTCTTGTCTTACCGTCTCCCTCAATCTCCAGCGCAACACCATTTTCCTGGCTATCCTGTTTCTTCGGTACTGTCAGTGCAATAGCGTTGCCTTTGGCATCTTCATAATGACCTTTTCGTTCAAAAGAACCTTTCGGGAAGATCTCCCGATAAAACTCATACGGCTCCACCGGCTCTAAAAACTGATCCAAATGGGCGTTCTTCTCTCGGTAAAGCGCCCGCTGCCGTTCCAGAGCGGTCTGCTGATCCGTCATTCAGTCTCCCTCGCTTTCTTTCTCAACCGCTCCCGTTCATCCGCAATCAGCTTTACATACCTCTGGCTAAAAACTTTCCGATCTGCCCTAAAATCAGCCTTTTCCTCTTCGGTCATTTCTCTGGTGTTTTCTTCAAGATAGTAAATCGTCTGCGGCACATCATAGTAATTATCCCAAATATACTGCGGCTTCAACGGATCAACCGGAATCCGCCCCCGCAGCCCCCATTGATTAACCGTTTTACTGTTTTCCGGTTTTATTCCCCGTTTCCTCGGTTGTTTCATATAAGCACCTCCAAAAGAAAAAAGAAGCAAAAAAGAAAATCCGCTGCGGCGGGGAACGCCTACGGGCGGACAGGGGGAAAAGGGGAGCCAAAGAGCGCCGCCAAAGGCGGCTCAAGGAGAAAGTCACCTCCCCTTTTCCCCCTCGCTCCGGGGCATGGAAATATGGAAAACCCAATGGGTTTACCACATTCCCACACCCCTCCGCACACCCCCTTTTTCCCTCCGACTTTCTCCCTTTTTGATAGAAAATTTTGTTTTTATTTTTAGGTACGAAACCCTTAAAGGGGGGCATATATTATCAATGAGTTAATTCCCTATTTTTGATTATAAGTATAGCCTGTCCGAGAAAAAAATTCAAGCCCTTCAGACAGGCTATTTTTACAAATAATATTCTACTCACCGCTTGCATAAACTACGATAGGCGTGGTATAATAGCCATAGCCTAAGAGATTAGCAAAATTCCAGCATAGCGAAAGCCGGGAAGGGTGCCACCTTCCCGGCTTTCTTTCATGCTTAGTTGCCCTTGTTTCGGTCATCAAGCCATTTACAAATGTAAGTGCCAATTACACTTGCTCCGATGCCGATTAAGAGATTGCAAAATGACTCCAGCATAGCATTCACCTCCTTCCCATTACTGGGCCGGAGTTGGGCAACATTGGCATTTTAGCACACTCTGTCGAATTTGAAAAGCCGCTGTTTGATACAGCGGCTTTTCTCATGGCTTCATATCTTTCGGAACCTGTGGTATCGGCTTCTGATGCACCAATATGATGTCCCAAAAGCCGGTCTTCTCCCCTCGCCGTGCCTGATAGTTTGCACGCAGCTGATACCGAACAAGAACATTTTCATTTTCCATTATTTCATTATATTCAAATGGGTCACAGAACTTCGGATCTGGCTTCTCACAAATTCCAATTCTGCTTAACGCCCACTCTTTTCCATCTTCATGCTGCATTAGATCTTCATGAATCTGATATCTGGCCTGTTCTTCAGTGAAATCTACAGAATAGGGACTCTGCAGCACCGTTTCCCATAATGTGATTGTGTAATAACCCCGACTGTTCTTTCTCTGCAATTTCTTTTCCTGCATATTCATCACAACATATCCGGTATGCTCTTTTTTCGGTTTTAGTCCTCGATCCGCATTAGCTCTTTCCCGAGAGATCCGCAGCAGGTTTTCATTTAGGTGCCGTTGATATGCTGCATCCTTCTGGGCCTGCGCCAATGCTCCCTGCATTTCTGCGATTTCCTTGACCGCCTGATCTCTCACTTGCCTGATTTGGTATGCAGCATTCTTTTTTTCTTCGTTCATTTGACGGTCAGCATTCTGACGTTCAATGCCGACCGTTCGGATTGCCTCGTCCCTCTCCCGGACAATCTTTTTATACTCGTTCAGCGTCAGAATCACGTGGGTACAATCTGGGTCCGAGCTGCCGCCAGGAACATCTTTATAACCCACTATCGTTTTCTTTACAAACTCGCTCACGGCGGCACACCTCCTTACAGGCCCCGAATGTAGTTATCCGCTACAACGCTAATACGGTTATGCCCCAGCGCCTTGCTGCAGATCAGCATAGCAGCCTTGTCCAGCTTCTTCCCCGCTTCATCTTTTCGGCAAGTATAAACCTCGCTTTGATAACGCCGCCCGGTGCCACGGTTTACCCGGTCATAGGGAATCTCTTCGATTGCCCTGGCATGAGCCTTGTAGATCGCCGTGGCATACTCCGCACGATAACCGTGGATGTCGGCACAATTATGAATGTGCTGCCATACCTTTTCCTCTGCGGGTGTGTCCGCAATCCGTTCAATGATCTGCCCCGCATTTTTGCCTATAATCGGGCTTAAACGCTCTCGTCCGCCCTTTCCGTTGCGGACATGGATAAACCACTCCTCTGAGAACAAACGTGCGTCCTGGAGCATTTCAAGGCGCTTTGTGACGCTCGGTGCTCGCTGCTCCTCCGGGATCTTCTGCAGTTCGGAGATCTCCGCCTCAATTTGCGCCCTGGACACCAGATCCTTCCCCCGCAACTCCTGCAGTTCCTTTCGCCGCAGACCGGTTCCTCTGCAAAATTTTATCAGTTCATCGTTATTAGTCTTGGAGAAGTGCTTGTCTCGCACCCGATCCCCTCGGCTCCGTTTAATCTCTTCACGGTTTCGCTTGGGCGGCTTAAAGTAATTCTCGTCATCCGGGGAAATCCCATATAGCTTTCCCAACGCTTTCGCTTCAAGCTGCACCGTCCACGCTGAAAGCCCCTGATCCACTCTGGTCTGAAGCCACTCATTGGCATACTTCTTTGCACTCTTCAGCGTGGTACACTCCGGATGCTTCTCCTTGATGTACTTGATAAAATATTTTGTATGTTTCCAATAGCTCTTATAGGTGTTGAACGCAAATATTTTATCTTTCTCTGTGCCATTGGCTACCGCCTCTTTTTTGCTCTCGCCAAAGGCCTGCATCCCGGTAAGCCGGTCATAGGCTTGCTGGTGCAGATCCTTGAAGTACGCTTTATTTCTACGCCCCATTCCGACTTCCTTTCGTGCATCTATTTTTGTATAAATCTATATTTCTATAAAACTACATAACTATTTTCTTAGTTTTATAGACTTCTACATTTCTCGTTCAAGCTAAGCCGCCTCATGCCAGCTCCATTCGGAGACTCGACAATCGGCAAAATACACTTTTTAACGTCTTATGTATGACGGGTTTGGGATTGCTCCCTACACTTTTTTTAATCTGCTTATGTGTGCAGCTCTGTTTTATTGAGATCTACGGCAGTTCAGATTCTGTCGGCTTCTTTGTAGAGGAAGCAGCTCTCCGGAAGATCTACAGTATTCCGGCTACTATCAGAAAGTGGATAGGAACAGATACGTTTTATTTACCGGCACGTTCAAAAGGATTACTAATACCGGGTCCATGATGCGCTTTCCAGTTCACAAAGGTTACTACGGCAAGCCCACGCATCACACAGGTGTATCGAACCTGAAGTGGCTTCTGATTAGCAAATTGCTAAACCCCCGACCGGCAGATCTGCCAGCCAAGACGCTCTGGGCCTAATTACTATTTACCCTCGCCCAGACGAGCTTCGTTCTTCACTTCTGCTGCCAATCACACACCACTCGCAGCCGCCATCCATACCCCCTTTCTTTCAAGGCCTCGATCCAGCGTCTACCGCAGCCTTTCCTATCCAAGAACATCTTACCATACGTTGCGGAGGTTGTCAACATAACCACAAAATTAACCGTATAACGGTTTACCCGTTCACGCTCCTAAAGGGCACAAACGGGTAAACCGTTAGTGAAAAAAGAAGCCGAGATAACTATATAGCTATCTCGGCTTCTCCTTCTCTACGAATATTGATCCTTAGATTAACCTTTCATCGCTTCCATTTCTGCAATCGTCAAATTATTACGCTCTCTAAGGAAAGAACCAATCTCATTTCCCTGAAAATCATATAAGGGGATGTAATAGGAATCGGGCTGAGTTTTCTGCCATTCAAGAGCGTCCTGCGGTGTTTCAAATTTTGGGTGACTCAAATCACTGGTTCGGACATATCCCTCCTGGTCATTCGTCCCAATCGCAGCCTGTAAATCCGGCATTTCCCCTACTACCTCTGCCATCAAAGCAGTTCCATAAGTTTCGCCACGAACATTCTTAGGGAAATTTCCGTTAATAAGCGACGTCTGCTCAACAGACAACACGGATCCTGCTCTTTCACCAAGATTCACCATTTCTTTGGCTTCTTCCAAGCTATATCCGGTTACATCCATCGCGCACCCAATTTCGAACTCGCCAATAACCTCTTCCTGAAGATCATACAGCGGCACCGTATATGTCTCCAGCCGATCCTGCATATAGGACACTGCCTCACTCGGATTCTCGATCTCCGGCTTTTTTACATCTTCATATTTTACATAGCCTGCCTGACCATCAGTGCCAACCGCCGAAATTAGATCTGGCTCATGCCCAACGATTTCAGAAAGAAGCGCAGATCCATACGTCTTGCCTTTATCGCTTACGGGATAGTTCCCATCATCGAGTTGATACGCAAGGGCTCTGGCCGCTCCGACGATTTCTGTCTTATTCAGCGTATCCGAAACGAAATGATCTCCGTTATAAAGATCAACTTCTCCCCAACTATATGCTCCAGACGGAGAAGACTTGGCGGTGCTTATGGATGCCACCTGGAAATAGTAGCTTGAAGTATTATACATCATACCAGTGTCCTTCAAAAGGGTTCCAGAAGCACTGTAAAGACGCCCATTTGCTCCCATGTTTCCAGCAGCTACATTCCCGCCGTTCATGGTCTCAACCCAAGTAGCTGCCCGATACCGGCTACCACCATCAGCATACAAGGCAGAATACGCCGTATATGAGCAGTTTCCAGTCCCGTAATATCTCGAGATGGAGGAATCATATTCAACAGCGTTTGCTGTTACAGCAAGTGCCATGCACATCACGGTGGCTAACATCAAACTTAAAACCCGCTTTTTCATGTTTTTACTCCTTTCAGGTCTCTTGAAATAGTACGTGTTACCAGTTAATTTTGCCGCTCCCTTGCCTCCCCTTAATATCTCACATCTCCAGTCACCTTAACCGATTTGCTCGAATTGTTCCTAATCGCCAGCGTATAATCCCCGTTTTCCGGAATCTCAATCGTCTTGTCAATGCTGCCTGTTGTCACATTGATATAGTGAAACTTCTCATTTGAGTCAACTAATCCGAAGTCCAAGCTGGCATTTTCCGGAGAATAGTTCGCGCGAATCCATACCGTTTCACCAGCCGACATTGTGAAACTTGTATCCGCTACCACCGTGCCATTTGCCTTTATAGTCCAGTCTAAGTTTCTTGTTGCCCGTATGATGGCCGTTCCCGTCGTTTCATATTCCTTTGAAACGACATTTGATTCGTCAACAGCGCCGGTGCCGGTACACAGGCATCCAATCATCACCGCTCCGGTCAGTACCATACACAAAAGTCTGCGCATTTCTTTCACCTCCCTTCGCCAAAGCCCTCCATCGGCACAGATTCGGCCCCAGCAAAATCAAAGTCGTCGCATTCCATTTCGCTAAAAGTCATGGCACCCATTTTTTCTTGGGCCGTTCTCCTGTGTGCCAATACCGCTGTGGTGAGCAAAATCGCCAAGAGCACGATCACCAGGACTATGGCCTTGTATCTTCTGGCCTTTCCCTGTCCCTTGTCCTCTTCTTTTGCCTGCTCCTCTGCCGGAAGTTTCTCTTGCGCCGCCGCAGGCTCCGCCTCTGCTGAGTCATCCAGCAGCGTTTCCAGCGGGATATTAAATAACCTGCTCAGGCTCTGCAGATTCTCTGTCGATGGCCTCGACGTTCCTGCTTCCCATCCAGATATGGCCTGCCTGGACACAAACAGCCTTTCGGCCAGTTCTAACTGTGTTAGTCCCTGCTTCTTCCTTAATTCTTTTAGCTTTTGAGACAGTTCCACTCTTTTACCTCCAAATTAAACAAATGCCCATCAAATGTAAACCGCACACGGTTTACATTTAGGCAAGTATTGCTTGCCTTCCGCATTTTTTCACACAGATTCTATCAAAGATACTCCACAAGTCCTTTACGCAAAGCATCATTAATAGACTCAGTCAGATTCTTTCCTTCCTCCAGCGCCATCCTACGCAGCGCTTTATCAATATTCCGATCCAGATAATAGGCCCGCTGCACCCGGTCACTATTTTTCTTTCCATTTTTT
>OHFR01000545.1_pt1 | contig 16772 bp, 11 predicted proteins | sample 1567531 | NCBI WGS metagenome assembly OHFR01 (sample SAMEA3879597, study PRJEB24766) | human gut metagenome | biome: human-associated habitat; feature: feces | place: USA | collected 1985/1987
TAAAAAACATGTCGGTTTTATAATAAATCCATATCATAAAACAACTTAGTTATAGAGAATACATGTCAATATGGAACAGGTTTACAGCTGGGATCCAGACATCATCTTTATCAGTAACTTCACAAAGGCAATGCCAGAGGATCTTTACAACAATACCATCGGTGACAATGACTATGATATTATCCTGCAGCTGGAGCAAAGTCAGCGCACTAATATCAATGATGTTATGAACCTGCGCATTTCTTCCTCCTCAGGTCAGTTTATCCGCTTAGGTGATATTGCAGATGTGCGCTACGGCAGCGGTCCTACACGCATTGAGCGTGAGGATAAGCAGCGTCAGATCGTTGTTTATGCCAACACAGTAGGTATTTCGCCCGGTGATTTAATCAGCAAGGTGCGCAACGAATATATTCCCGAGCTGAATTTGCCGCCGGGATATAACTATAAGATGATTGGTCAGGCCGATAATATGGCACGCTCCTTTAAAGAGGTTTATAAGGCCGTTATTCTGGCCATAGTTGTGGTATATATGGTGTTGGCGGCGCAGTTCGAAAGCTTTTCGCAGCCGCTGATTATCATGGTATCACTGCCATTTGCGATTATCGGCGCTATCCTGGGCCTGCTTGTTGCAGGACAGACGGCGAACATGATGAGCATGATTGGCTTTACGATGCTTTTGGGCCTGGTTACCAAAAATGCAATCTTGCTGATTGACTATGCCAACCAGGAGCGTGAAAAGGGTATGTCTATCCGCGAAGCAGTGCTTCTGGCCTGCTCACTGCGTCTGCGTCCTATTCTGATGACAACATTGTCTACGATACTCGGTATGCTGCCGATTGCTCTCGGTATCGGCGAGGGTGCGGAGCTGCGTCAGTCTATGGGCGTGGTGCTGATTGGCGGCTTAACAACCTCCACCTTGCTGACGCTGGTGGTGGTTCCCTTAATTTATCTGCTCTTTGAGGAGTGGAAGGCGAAAAACTATGTGCAAAGAGGAGAATAGGCGTGAAACAGTTGACACCTAAGGCCTTTGCCGATTATCTGGCAGAGGCTGCAGAAAAAATCCGTCAGGATGGTTTCAGTATTGTTAAGGATAAGCCGATAAATTATGGCCAGCAGATTGCAGTACAGTTTTGCGAGGCTAAGGCATCCGTGAATATATATAACGGCAAAAAAGGACTGACGCATGTTTATAACGGCGACAGTGCCTTAAAACAAAGATTACTGCTACTGCTTGAAGGAGTGCAGAATGCGTCTGAGGAGCTGCAGCCTGCAGCCGCAGGAGCAACAGTAAGCAATGGTTTGTGGGCAGGCAGTGATGAATCCGGTAAGGGTGATTTCTTCGGCAGCCTGGTTGTGGCGGCCACAGTAGTGGACAACACAACGGCAGCGAAGCTGCAGGCTACAGGCGTTAAGGACTGCAAGCTGCTGACTGATAAAAAGATTTTGGAGCTGGAGGACGTTATCAAGTCTACGGTTGTAGATTTCAGCGTACTGGAGCTGAAGCCAAAGATTTATAATCTGCGCTATGAGCAGGTGGCTGCCGCCGGCGGCAAGCTCAACCAGCTTTTAGGCTACGGACATGTGGCGGCGCTCAGTCAGGTGCTGGAGAGGCAAAAGGATTGTCACAGCGCATTGATTGACCAGTTCACTCAGTCTACGGTAAACTTAAAGGCTTTGCAGCAGCGCTTTCCGGGTTGCAGTGTGCGCCAACAGCCTAAGGCAGAAAGCAATCTGGCGGTTGCCGCTGCCTCGGTACTGGCCCGCGCCCGCTTCTTACGGACAATGGAAGAGCTGGCGCAGCAGGCCGGCGTAGGCGAGCTGCCGAAGGGCGGCGGCGAGCAGGCAACGGCTTGCGCCCGCCGCTTAGCAGAAAAATACGGCAAGGATGCTTTGCGTGAATATGTAAAGCTGCACTTTGCCAATTACAAAAGAGTGTAGAGATTATGAAAAAACTAATTGTTAATGCAGATGATTTCGGTCTGCATCCTTTGATTAACGCAGGTATTATCAAGGGCTATAAGGAGGGTTTTATTACCAGCACCTCGTTGATGCCCAGTGCTCCCTGCTGGCAGGAGGCAGTAAAGCTGGCGCAGGAAAATCCTCAGCTCGGTATAGGTGTGCATCTGACGCTGGTCGGCAGTGTGGCGCCTGTGTTGCCTGCAGCGAAGGTCAGCAGCCTTTTGGATGAGCAGGGCTTGTTTTTGCCGGATTACATTGCCTTTGCCAAGCGCTTTTATAGCGGCAGCATTAAGCGCAGTGAGCTGGAAGCGGAGCTGCGCGCGCAAATCGAAAGGGCGCTGGAGTCCAAAATAAACATTACGCATATCGACAGTCATCAACATACCCATGTACTGCCGGGAATTAATGCACTTGTATTAAAGCTCTGTAATGAGTATAATATTATAAGGGTACGTATACCTAAGGAAGCCTATACCTTTACCGGAGGCTTTCATACAGGTATCGGCAGAATGATCGGACGCAGCGGGCTCAGCTTTTGTGCTCAGCTGGCGGCGCAACGCGCCGACAGCCTTGGCCTGCACCATCCACAGCATTTCTTCGGTATGCTGGCAGGCGGTCATCTGAATGCGGAGTTGGTAGGCAATATCCTGCGTCAGCTTCCGGATGGCGTAAGCGAGCTGATGACTCATCCCGGTCTTGATTCTGTTGCCTTGTGCAAAATATTTCCCTGGCAATATCATTGGCAGGAGGAAATGCAGGCGTACCTTGACAGCGGCAATAAAAAGCTGCTGGAGCAGGAGCATATTCAGCCTGTTAATTTTACGGCCTGCTAAAGCTCTTGTACTAAAAAATAAGCTCATTTGGAGTCTGCTAGATGAATAAAAAATTATTGTTTCGCCTAGGTCTGCTTTTTGGCTTTGTGCTGTTGATTTCGGCGGCGGTTATTTATTTTACATTTGATATACGGACCTTGGAATACCTGACGATGTTCGAGCCTCGCTGTATTCTGCTGGCTTTGTCATGCCTTGCGATAGGCTTGATTTTTGACGGCCTGCGTCTGATAACCCTGGCTTCGGTGACAGACGAGAAGCTGACCTTTCATCAGATAGTGAATGTAGTTCTGAGCAACTACTTTTTGGCGTTGGTAACGCCGGGTGCCAGCGGCGGCGCTATCGCTCAGGTTATGTTTATGCGTAAGGCCGGGGTACCTGTCGCCAAATCTACGGTAGTAGTTTTGGTGCGCACGGTGATGTCCATTATCTTTCTTATACTGCTGGTGCCTGTGGTGCTGCACAGCGATGAGGATATAGTAAAGTGGATGCCGGCGTCGGTGCTGACGATTCTTTCGGTGCTGTTTATATCACTGCCGATAATCGTAATTTCCTTGCTGCAAACACGTTATCCGGAGCGGGCGATTATGTGGTTTACCCGCAAGCTTTCGTTTACTACGCAACGCAATTGCTTTATCTGGTATAACGAGTTCAAGAACGCCGTTGTAGTTATGGGCAAGCATCCGAAGATGGTTTTCCGTGCGTTTATCGAATCCGGTGTGAGCCTGCTCTTTATTTATGCCACTGTGCCTGCTTATTTCACCGGTCTGAATATTGATTTTGACCTGGGGCAGGTTATGGGACGCATGGTGCTGCTGAATTTGATACTGTATTTTTCGCCGACACCAGGTGGCAGCGGTGTAGCGGAGGCAGGCTTCTTGGTGCTGTTTTCCAATATTCTGCCTAACGGTGTTGAAGGCATTATGGCAGTTCTCTGGCGCTTTACGGCAGAATATCTGCCCTTTATGCTGGGCGCGGTAGTAACAATCAGAGCTTTTGGCAGCGATGTGCTGAATATGGCATCGCTCAAAAGTAAAACTACCGAAGGCAAGAAAAATGAGTAGTTGGCATATGAATTTTGAAATTATTTTGAGGGATGGAAACTGATGAATCAGATTGAAAAAAACAGCCTGCTGATTGTAGCAGGCACTGCGTTATTTATGATTATGTTCGGTATCGGCAGTATTCCGCTGCTGGATCCGGATGAACCGGTATATGCGGAAACAGCAAGAGAGATGCTGGCTGCCGGTGATTTTTTGTCACCGAGAATTTTTGGCAATTTCTGGTATGATAAGCCGCCTATGTATTATTGGCTGGTTGCTGTTGCTCAGTTTCTTTTCGGTGACAGCGAATTTGCTGCCCGCTTTCCTGCGGCATTGATGGCCTGCGGCACCTCTGTGATGATGTATGTAGGTATCACAAGGCTGTTTAATGAACGTGCAGGCTTCTGGTCTGCGATGATTCTTACAAGCTGTGTAGAATTTTTCTATATGGGCAAGGCGGCGGTGACAGATACAACGCTGCTCTTTTTTATGACAGGAGCACTGCTGAGCTTTATTCATAAGCGTTATTGGCTGATGTATGTGTGCATGGCGCTGGCTACTGTTACCAAAGGTCCTATCGGTATCGTATTCCCGGGTGCGATAATTTTTCTGTATCTGGTGGTTATGGGCCAGCTGCGTGAGATTTTGCGTATGCATGTTATTCGTGGGCTGCTGCTGTATTTTCTCATCGCTTCGCCTTGGTATTACGCTATGTATACCGTGCATGGCATGGAATTTATCAATACCTTCCTCGGCTTTCACAATATAACGCGCTTTACGACGGCAGAGCATGCCAACCGCGTTACCTTCTGGTATTATTTTCCTGTAATAATCTTAGGCTTGTTCCCCTGGACCGGTATGCTGTGGCAGGCTGCGAAGGCATCCGTCAGCGAAAGCCGTATAGATGATATGCGCAAGCTGCTGTTCTTCCACGTTTGGTGGATTTTCGTGCTGCTGTTCTTTACTATCTGTAAAACGAAGCTCGTATCCTATATTCTGCCGTTATTCCCTGCTATGGCGGTAATAATCGGCTGGAACATAGCGAGAATGCAAAGCAGACTGCGTCATAATACAACCTTTTACGGTTGGGCGGCAGGCAGCGGTATTATGTTTGTCCTGCTTGGCGTTGGCTGGATTATCGGTGCGCAGTATCTGCCGGAGGCTGACTTCAGCCTGGTGATGCTGGGCGTGCTGACCTTGCTTTTGGGTGCAGCGGCAGTTTTCGCTCTGCTGTACTATCGCGATATCGAGCTGGCATCCTGGCTGCATGTGATGATTGGCGCGGTGACGATGTGCGTGGCCTTTGCTTTTGTTCTGCCTGTGATTGCCGACCGCTTCAGTGTAAAAACTATGAGCAGCGTGTATAAGGAGCAATGTGAGCAGCAGACGCCTGTTTATGTCGACAAGTTCCTGCGCCCCGGCTTTATGTATTATGCAGGCAAGCCCGGTATCGAAATGATTCCGCAGACAGGTGCTTTGACAGATGCTTTGCGTGACGGCAGCAAAAAATATCTGCTGGTGCGCGGTTTGGAATATCGTCGCGTGCAGAAGGCAGGTCCGTTGCCAAATAATGTGCGTACAGTAAAGGAAATCAGCGATATCTATCTGTTGGAGCAAAATTGAGTATTAATAATCAACCGTTGTGCTATTTGGCACAGCGGTTTTTCTTATGCAAAAACTCCCCATCCGTCTTACCTTGCGGTAAGAAAGATGGGGAGTTGCTTTTTCAGCTTATATAATTCTTTTAGTCCTGACCGGGAACCTTCAGCACAGCGCCGGTAGCAGCGGAGGTAACCAAAGCAGCATAGCGTGCCAGGTAACCGCTCTTAACCTTCGGCGGTGGGAAAACCCAGTTCTTACGGCGTTCAGCCAGCTCTTCGTCGCTCAGCTTAACGTTCAGGGTACGGTTCGGAATATCAATCTCGATGATATCGCCGTTTTCAATCAGCGCGATATTACCGCCCTCGCGTGCTTCCGGAGAAATGTGACCGATGCAGGCACCGCGGGTAGCACCGCTGAAACGTCCGTCGGTGAGCAGCGCAACGTCCTTGTCATGTCCCATACCTGCCAGTACGGAGGTCGGGTTCAGCATTTCGCGCATGCCGGGGCCGCCCTTCGGGCCTTCGTAACGGATAACGACAACGTCACCGGAAACAACCTTTTGTGCGCAGATTGCAGCAATAGCTTCGTCCTCGGAATTGTAAACCTTGGCAGGACCGCTGAAGACCTTCATGGAAGGATCAACAGCGCTTTCTTTAACAACGCTGCATTCGGGAGCAATATTGCCCTTCAGAACAGCAATGCCGCCGGTCTTGTTGTACGGATCTTCTACGCTGTGAATAACCTCAGGACGCAGAATTTCTGCATTTTTGATAATTTGGCCGACGGTTTTGCCGCTGACGGTCTTACAGGATTTTTTAATCAGCTTCAGACGGTCCAGCTCGTGCATAACGGCAGGAATGCCGCCTGCTTCGTTCAAATCAACGATGTGGTGGCTGCCGCCAGGGCTCATCTTAGTGAGGTACGGAGTTTTCTTGGAGATTTTATCGAACAGCTCCAGCGGCAGGTCAATGCCTGCTTCGTGAGCGATGGCCGGCAGATGCAGCGCGGTGTTGGAGCTTCCGCCGATGGCCATATCAACAGTAATAGCGTTTTTGAAGGCGTTCAGCGTCATAATGTTGCGAGGCAGAACGTTTTCCTCCAGCAGACGCATAACAGCCATGCCTGCATGCTTAGCCAAAGCAATACGCTTGCCATTATAAGCAGCGGGGATAGTGCCGTTGCCGGGCAGGCCCATGCCTAAAACCTCGGTCAGGCAGTTCATAGTGTTGGCAGTGAACAGACCGGAGCAGCTGCCGCAGCCGGGGCAGGCACAATGCTCGATTTCTCTGAGCTCTGCTTTATCAATCTGACCGGACTCATAGCGGCCGGCAGCTTCAAATACAGTAGATACGCTGATATCTCTGCCCTGATAACGACCGGGCAGCATCGGACCGCCGCTGACAACAACGGTCGGGATGTTCAGACGAGCTGCTGCCATCAGCATGCCGGGAACGATTTTATCACAGTTCGGAATCAGGATTAAGCCGTCAAACGCATGGCCGTTGGCAACAGCTTCGATGCTGTCCGCAACCAGCTCACGGCTTGCCAGCGGATATTTCATACCGTCATGGCCCATTGCGATGCCGTCGCAAATGCCGATGGCCGGGAATTCAATTGGAGTACCGCCTGCTTCCAGCACGCCGTATTTGGCTGCTTTGGCGATGGTATCCAGATGCATATGTCCCGGAATGATTTCGTTAGCGGCACAGCAGATGCCGATTAACGGTTTCTTTAATTCTTCTTCAGTATAACCCATTGCATAGAACAGAGAGCGATGGGCTGCGCGGGTTGATCCTTTTTTTACTTGTGTGCTGCGCATTTTTTCCTTAACCTCTTTCCCTTAAGTAAATAGTACTACCGTAGGGGCTGCTGATAAAGCACTGTATACTTCATCAGGTTTCCATGACGTACAATAAGTACGCCCTAACCTCAGTGCTTTTGCAGTCTATACGGTTTAAATAAAAAAACAATACTCCTGAACCCTTTCAGGATACTATAAAATTTTACATTTTTTATAGGCTGATGTCAAATTTTATGGACAAAAAACTACAATTCAGTGTAATCATAAGGGCTAAAAGGTGTATCATAGTTACAATCTTTACAAACTTGCTAAAGTTTAAAAATAATTCACGATTACTGCGTGGAGAATAGTATATAATAGGCGTGTAAAATTGTTGCGAGGTGATTATCATGAAAACTAAATTAACTGAGCTCTTAGGTATAAAATATCCTGTTATCCAAGGCGGTATGGCGTGGACGAGTGACGCTGTGCTGGCTGCAGCAGTTTCCAACGCCGGTGGTGCCGGTATCATCGGCAGCGGCGGCCGCACTGTGGAATGGACACGTGACGAGGTGTGCAAGGCAAAATCTCTGACCGACAAGCCCTTCGGCGTTAACGTTATGCTGATGGCTCCTAACATTGCGGAAATCATTGCTATGCTGTGCGAAGAAAAGGTAGCCTTTGTTACCTTGGGTGCAGGCAACCCTGTACCGCACATTCCTGTTTTTCATGCTGCAGGCATCAAGGTTATTCCGGTAGTACCTAATGTTAAGCTGGCAAAGCGCATTGAAGCTGCAGGCGCTGACGCTATGGTTATTGAAGGTATGGAGGCCGGTGGTCACATCGGCAAGCAGACTACTATGGCGCTGATGGAAAACGTACTGCCGCAGATTAAATCTGTTCCGGTGCTTGTTGCCGGCGGTATCAGTGACGGCCGTGCGCTGGCTGCTGCTTTGCTGATGGGTGCCGCAGGTGTGCAGATGGGCAGCCGTTTCCTGCTGACTGAGGAATGCCCGGCAAATCCTGTTGCTAAGGAGGCTATTGTGAAGGCAACCGATACTGACAGCGTAGCAACCGGCTACAGCCGTAATCTTGGTGTGCGCTGCCTTTCCAACGCTTTTACCGATGCGTATACTGCGCGTGAAATTGCCGGTGCTCCGAATGAAGAGCTGATGGCGATGGGTACAGGCACCAACCGCAGAGGTCTGGTGGAAGGTGATGTTACCAACGGTACCGTTATGTGCGGTCAGAGCCTGAACGTGCTGAATGATATTCTGCCCTGCAAGGATGTTATGGAGCGTATTATTGCCGAAGCCAAAGAGGCTATTGCCAACGTACAGAAAATCGAGCTGTAAAAATTAAAGCAAAAAGCATGCATTGCTGTAAGAAGCGGTGCATGCTTTTTTGTTATCTTGCATCTGGTCTGTATTTATTCAGCTTATCTGGTTGCATTCGGGGAACAGGCTGCTTAATCGTTCTATTACCGCGGCAATTTTATCTGCCTCGATGGCAGCGTAATTGATAACGAGCGTGCAGCCGTTATTTTCTTCGGTATTATGACTGTAATCGGAATAGAAGGAAAGGCACATATCTGCTGCCAGTGCTGCCTTGCGCACTTCTGCTTCCGTCAGTTTGGTGTTGATATGCAGGACAAAATGCGTACCGGCGTTGCGTTCGGTAATCTGCGAAACAGCGGCTAGCGGCGAAGCGTGGATGGCTGCCAAAATTTTATGGCGTTGCTCGCGGTAGTAGTTTTTCATTTTGTTGATGTGGCGTTCGAAATAGCCTTCGGAAATAAAGCGAGCCAACGTGTACTGCTCAAAGCTGGATACGGTGCAGCTGTAAAAGCTCATGGTCTGCTCGTAGCGCTCCAAAAGACGCGGCGGCAGCACCATGTAGCTGATGCGCAGCGAGGGCACAAGGCTTTTGGAGAAGGTGTTCATATAGATGACACGGCTTTGCGTATCCTGCGCGTACAGCGGCAGGATAAAGCGACCGGTGTAACGGAATTCGCTGTCGTAATCATCTTCAATGATATAGCGCTTGCGGATGCGGTTAACCCATTCGAACAGCTCCAGCCTGCGTGTTACGGGCATAACAATGCCGGTGGGGAAGTGGTTGGCGGGGGAAAGATGTACTACGTCGGCACCGCTTTCCTCCAGCTTGTCAATCATCAGGCCATTATCGTCAATAGGAATATATTTCCAAGGGTTGCCGAAGCTGGCGGAGATGGAGGCAAATTTTTTGTAGCCTGGCTCTTCAATCGCGAAGGTACAGGCGTGGCCGAACATCTGCAGCAGGCGGCCGTAAAGGTATTCTGTGCCGGCGCCGATGATTATCTGCGATGGGTCAACCTCCATAGCGCGGTTGTGTGCCAAGTAGGCGGCAATAGCCTTGCGCAGCTCGTAGACACCTTTGTAGGGAACGGTTTTGAGCAGATCTTCGTTGTGTACGGAAAGCGTTTCGCGCATCAGGCGTGTCCAGGTTGCCAGCGGAAAGTTTTGCAGGCTGATGCGGTTGGCCTTGAAGTCGGCAAAGTATTCACGCTCCTCTGCCTCCGGCTGCATTGCTGCGGCAGCCTTGCGGCGCACGCGGTAGCTGCTGACGTCTTCTACGAAGTAGCCCTTCTTTTCGCGCGAGGTGATGTAGCCTTCTACCGCCAACTGGGCGTAGGCGTTGGCTACGGTGATGATGCCCACGCTCAGATGCTGTGCCAGCGTGCGCTTGGAGGGCAAGCGTTCGCCTGCCTGCAGCCTGCCGCTGATGATGTCCTGACGGATGCATTGGTATAAGTAATCATAGAGCGGTGTGCTGCCGCGTTTATCCAAGTCATATGTTAACATAGGTGCTACTTCTCCTTGGTTCTAAAATATTTTTGCTTTTTGATTCTTTTAATAGAACCATTTTGATTATACAATAGTGACATCACAAAAACAAGTCCCATCACAACGGCGTGATGGGCAAGAGCCAAATGAGGAGGTTTTTCATTATTATGGAAAAAGTAAAATTACAAGCACAATATGGTTTATACATTAACGGACAGTGGCGCGACGCATCCGACGGCGCAACCTATAATGCAGAAAGTCCCGCAGACGGCAGCCATCTGGCAATTTGCGCCCAAGGCACTCGCGAGGATGTAGAAGCAGCCTCCGCAGCAGCCTGGGAAGCCTTCAAAACCTGGAAAAAGACTACCCCGGCACAGCGTGCCGCTCTGCTGAATAAAATTGCCGATATTATTGATGCTAACAAAGAGCATCTGGCAATGGTAGAAAGCATGGATAACGGTAAGCCTATCCGTGAAACTATGAATGTGGATATTCCGATGGCAGCAGAGCATTTCCGTTATTTTGCCGGCTGCATCTTAGCAGAGGAAGGTCAGGCATCCGTACTCAACGAGCAGTTCCTGTCCATCATCCTGCGTGAGCCTATCGGCGTAGTCGGTCAGATTATTCCTTGGAACTTCCCGTTCCTGATGGCAGCGTGGAAGCTGGCACCGGTGCTGGCAGCAGGCGACTGCACCGTGCTGAAGCCTTCTAAGGAAGCAAGCCTTTCTATTTTGGAATTTGCCCGTCTGATTGACGGCGTACTGCCTGCAGGCGTTTTCAATGTTATTACCGGCGCGGGCAGCAAAACCGGTCAATATATGCTGGAGCACAAGAACTTTGCTAAGCTGGCCTTCACCGGCAGCACCGAGGTTGGCCGCAACGTAGGCCTGGCTGCGGCAGAACGCATCATTCCGGCAACATTGGAGCTGGGTGGTAAGAGTGCCAACATTTATTTTGATGACTGCGATTTTGATCAGGCCATCGACGGCGCTCAACTGGGTATTCTCTTTAACCAAGGTCAGGTATGCTGTGCCGGCAGTCGTATCTTCGTACAGGATACCATTTATGATAAATTTGTACAGGCTTTAGTCAAAGCCTTCAATAAGGTTAAGGTGGGCCTGCCGTGGAATGATGATACTCAGATGGGTTCTCAAATCAACGAAACCCAAATTAAGAAAATCCTGAGCTATGTGGAAATTGCTAAGCAGGAGGGCGCTACGATTGCCTGCGGCGGTGAGCGCTTCACCGAGGGCGAGCTGGCTAAGGGTGCTTTCATGAAGCCTACTTTGATTACCAATGTAACCAATGATATGCGTGTGGCGCAGGAGGAAATCTTCGGACCTGTTGCCGTAGTTATCAAATTCCACGATGAGGACGAGGTTGTGGCTATGGCTAATGACAGTGAATACGGTCTGGGCGGTGCTGTCTGGACTAAGGATATCAACAAGGCTATCCGTGTAGCACGCAACGTGGAAACCGGTCGTATGTGGGTGAACACCTACAATCAGATTCCGGAGCATTCTCCCTTCGGCGGTTACAAAACCTCCGGCATCGGCCGTGAAACTCACAAGATGATTTTGAACCACTATACACAAGTGAAAAATATTATGATTAATCTCAGTTATGCTCCTTCTGGGTTTTATCCTCAGGACTGACGATTAATATACAGGATTATTCCTGATTAGTTGCGCAAAAAAAGCTCCGGCAGTTGCCGGAGCTTTTTTGCTGAGTGGGTTATATTTATTTATCTAATTTTGCATTATCCAAAAATGCTGTGCCGAACTGAGTATAGTTCATGTCCGCACCGCGCAGGTCAGCGTATTCCAAAAATGCTTTGTCCAGCAGCGCCTTGTCCAGCTTGCTGTTGTTCAAATTGCTGTGGCCCAGCTTGCTGCTGCGCAGGTCTGCTTCCGTCAGGTCGCTGCGCTCCAGATGGGCACTGTACAGGTTAGAGCCATGAAAAATTGCGTTTTTCAGGCTGGCACGGCGCAGCCAGCTGTAGGGCAGGTTGGCAAAGCTGAAGTCGGCATAGTCGGCCTGTACGCCGTCCATAGAAGCCTCCTGCGCTTTGACCTGCTGCAGATTAGCGTTCAGCAGATGTGCGCCACGCAGCTGGCAGCGGTTGAGATATGCTCCCTGCAGGCTGGCGTTGGTAAAATCGCTGCCGGAGGCATTGGCATAGCGCAGGTTAGCATATGCCAGATCGGCACCGCGCAGACTGGCGTTGGGCAACAGAGCGCTTTGAAAGCAGGCATCCTGCAGCTTGGCTTTGTCCAGTTTGGTAGCATCCAGACGTGCTTCCGTAAAATCGGTGTTGGTAAAATCGCGTCCGGATAAATCCATTCCCGATAAATCGGCACCAGAAAGGTCACCGCCGGGGCAGCTTGCTCCGTTCAGTACCGCATTTAAATCACTGTTACTGTAAGCAAGGCATGTGCTGCTTAAGCCGAGCGCCAGGAGAGTAAGCACAGTCTTGAAAATATTCTTACGCATTTTGGCCTCCTGCATAGCTTTCTGCTTCATCAAACAAAAGCTCCAGCTGCTTGGAATCATCCGGCAGACAGTCGATAATCTTCCAAGGCTTAACCTCGGCAAAATCCTCAGGCTTATAGCCGGAGCCTTCCAAAATAATCAGGCAGGGTGCGCCGATGGCATTGGCACAGCGCACATCATTAGGCGTATCACCGATGAAAATAAGCTCGTTTGGCTTGGCTTGCTCGTTTTGCATATACAGACGGTGGAAGGCAACCTTAGCCAGCATTTCGCGGTTTTCGCTGATTTCGCCGAAGACGCTGTGCTCGTGGTTAAAATATTGGTCCAGACCAAAATGCTGCAGCTTGAGATGGGCGCCGGTGCTGGTGTTGCCGGTGAGCAGGCAGTTGCAGTAACGGCTATCAGGCTGGCAAAAATATTCCAGCGTTTTTTGGACGTTTTTCAAGACGCGGCCCTTGTGCAGCGGCAGCTGTTTGGGCAACTCCATATGGTAGCGGATAAGCAGGCCTGCTGCTTCCGCACTGTTGCAGCGTCCGCGCAGACGGGTAACAACGCTTTTGATGATGTCCGAGTCAGTGCGTCCTGCCAGGGACTTGTTGAAATCGAAGGCATCCAAAAAATAATAATCCTTGATAACCTTAATCATGGCATCCTTGCCGGCACCGCCGGACAGAATGAGGGTGCCGTCTACATCCCACATTAAATATTTCATGTGTAAAATCTCCTTTGAGTTAAGAAAAAACAGGGGCTGTTCATACAACCCCTGGAAAAGTTTATCTTATAGTCCCGTTTAGATGCCACGGGGCTTGAGCATCATTTTTTTCAGTTGAGCGCCGACGTTTTTGGTAACGTTCTGAGTGCGGCGGATGAATTTAATGTTGGAGCGGTGGTTGGGCTTCATATCGTATTTGCTGCCGAAATCGCCGCGGTCCAGCAGGGTAATCTTGGCTTTGTCGCAGTCAAAGGCGCTGCGCAGATAACGAGCCATGCCCGCAGGGTCGGCATCGTCGTAGCAGCTGAAAATATCCGCAGCAATAAAACCGAGCTTAGGATATACATGCAGAGTTACATGACCCTGTTTACAGAGTGCGGAGATGGAATATTCGCTTTGGCCCTCTTCTTGACAAACGAGCAGCTCGTGACTGTTCATCCGGTATTCATCGCAGCCTTCCTGCAGCAGAGTCTTTGCTTTTTCGGTGTCGTTGACTTCGTTTACGCCGCAGTTATACATATCTATGGCTATTAATTTTCCTGTAAATTTTTTGGGTTGCATGTGTAAAACTCCTCATGTTTATAGTTACAATAATACAAAGCCGGTTCAGGCGCAGAGCACTGATTTGCCGGAAACAATATATAGTGCATATCTTATTCAATTATAGCGAAAATTATAATACTTGTAAAGTCAAATTGCTATCCTAATTGAGAAAACTATGTTATAATAATAGCTATAGTTAAAACATTTGTTTTGTGTGGCGGTGAGAAAATGGAAAAGCTGGAAGCGATAGTTGATGATATAGTTTTTCAAAGCGATGACGGCATGTTCAGCGTGCTGCGTATGGAAAGCAAGGCGCAGGGACGCTTTACTGCTGTTTATCATGGCAATGCGCCGTATATGGGCGAAAATGTGGCTATGGAGGGCAGCTGGATTGAGCATGCGAGATTCGGCAGACAATTTGATATACAGTCACTGCAGGTTTTGCAGCCGACTTCGGTAGCAGGCATTGAACGCTTTCTGGCTTCCGGCGCGGTGAAGGGTGTAGGGCCGGTGACGGCGGCAAGAATTGTCGAAGCCTTCGGAACGAATACGCTGGAAATTTTAGGTACTTATCCCGAGCGCCTGGCACAGGTGCGCGGCATCAGCGCCAAAAAGGCTGCCGCTATCGGTGAATCATACAGCCAGCTTTCCGGTCTGCGCGAGCTGATGGTGTTCTTGGAGGCGCACGGCGTGAGCAGCGGTTACGCAGCCCGCCTGCAGGCAACCTACGGCGTTACGGCGATTACCCGCATTAAGGAAAATCCCTACAGCCTGGCGGAGGATATTACCGGCATCGGGTTTAAAACTGCGGACAGAATTGCTATGGCTATGGGCATGGAGCATGACTGCGAGGCACGCTTGCGTGCAGGCATTGCTTATGCGCTGACGCAGGCAGCAGGTGTGGGACACACCTGCGTGCCGGAGGAGCTGCTGGTGCGTGAAACGGCGAGAGCATTGGCGGTAGACACTTCCATGGTGCAGGATGTTTTCAGCAGCCTGCTGGAGCAGGATTTGCTGCGCACGGAGGAAATGGGCGGTATTCGCCTGATATATCCTGAATATCTGTATACGGCGGAGGTGCAGACCGCACGCCGTCTGCTGAAGCTGCGCGATCAGGCGAAGCCGGTGACGCGCGTGAATGCGGATGAGGTTATTGCCAAATGGGAGCGTGATGCTGGTATTACGCTGGCGGAGGCACAGCGTCAGGCAATTTATGCTTCGCTGGAGCATGGTGTCTTTGTGCTCACCGGCGGTCCCGGTACAGGTAAAACAACTGTTGTCAAAGGCATTCTGAATGTGCTGGAGCAGGCTGGCTGCCGCATTCTGCTGGCCGCGCCTACCGGACGCGCCGCACGCAGACTGGCGGATTCTGCCGGTCATCCTGCAGCAACGGTACATCGTCTGCTGGAATATCAGCCTACGGGTGACGGCCTGTGCTTCGGCAAGGATGACAGCGATCCGCTGGATGCGGAAGCGATTATTATCGACGAGGCTTCAATGCTCGATATCACTCTGACGTATCATCTGCTTAAGGCGGTTCCCGGCGGCTGCCGCCTGATTTTCGTCGGTGACGTGGACCAACTGCCGTCCGTTGGTGCAGGCTCGGTGCTTAAGGATATGATCCGTTCGGGCAGAATGCCTGTTGTACGTCTGGAAAATGTTTTCCGTCAGGCAGAGGTAAGTCCGATTGTCCGCAATGCCCATAAGATTAACCGTGGGCAGATGCCGGAATTTCTTGCCGGTGCCGACAGCGAGTTTGCCTTGGAGGAATTTGCCAATGAGCAGGATGCTGCGGAATTTGTGGCGCGTACCTATGCGCAGCTTACGTCCGGCGGTGACTGGCGCAGGGTGCAGGTGCTGACACCGATGCACAAGAATCCCTGCGGCGTGCAGAATCTGAATAAGCTGCTGCAAAAATATCTTAATCCGCCGTCTGCTGCCAAGCCTGAGGTAAACATACCGGGTAATGTACTGCGTGTGGGTGACAAGGTTATGCAGATTCGCAATAACTATGAAAAGGATGTTTTCAACGGCGATATCGGCCGTGTTATCAAGATAGACGGAAAAAATGTTACGGTAGCCTTTCCGGAGCGTCCTGAGGGTGATTACGTTACCTACGCTCAGGGTGAGGTGGAGGAGCTGCAGCTGGCCTACGCTATGAGTGTGCATAAGTCGCAGGGCAGCGAATATCCCTACGTTATTTTGCTCATGGTGCAGAGCCATTACATCATGCTGCAGCGCAACCTGCTGTATACGGCTGTGACCAGAGCTAAGGAAAAGGTGCTGATTGTCGGCAGCAAAAACGCGGTGCGTACCGCTGTGGAAAACGACAAGACGAAAAGGCGTTACAGCCTGCTTGCTGAGCGTCTGCAGGAAAGCAGCGAGGTGTTCTGATGCAGCGTTGGTTAAGAGATTTTGCTTATTACGGGCGTGTGGCGAAGGAGCTTATCTTTCCCAGACGTTGCGCTGTGTGTGCGACTAATATTGATAACGGCTACGTTTGTGAGCAGTGCCGCAGGGAATATCTGCTGCAGCGTCAGCTGCCCTGCTGTCCGCGTGAGGAATATCTGGCGGGACAGGCAGCACCGTTGCCGACGGATGTTCTGTACAGTGCGTTGCTGCTTTATAAATATGAGGGCGTGTTTAAGGATGCGCTGCACAAAATTAAATTTGACGGTGAGGCAGGCTGGCTGCCGCTGCTACGTGAGGAAGCGGAGCTTGCGTTGCCAGCGGCCAAAATGCGCTGGCTGCAGCAGTTTGACCTTATTACCTGCGTACCGACTGCTCCTGAGCGACGCAGGCAGCGTGGCTTTGATGTGCCGCAGGAGCTGTTTGCGGGCCTCTTGGAGGGACGCAGCGTGGGCATGGAGGTTTTGCTGGAGCGGGTGCGCCATACTCAGCCCTTGTACGAGCTGAAGCCTGGAGAAAGAAAGCAGGAGCTGGCAGGCTGCTTTGCCCTGCTGCCGCATGCCAAGGTGCGCGGCA
>OHFR01000551.1_pt1 | contig 16617 bp, 16 predicted proteins | sample 1567531 | NCBI WGS metagenome assembly OHFR01 (sample SAMEA3879597, study PRJEB24766) | human gut metagenome | biome: human-associated habitat; feature: feces | place: USA | collected 1985/1987
TGTTCATGCAACATTTGTACAAAAATGGAATTGAGCGCACGGAGGATGTGACGCACATGATGGTATATTAGCGTCAATTAATGTGGTTGAACGAGGGTTGATAAAATGACTGCTCTATGATAAAATAAACAATAGAAACAGGAGGTGAGGGAAGTTGCAGGAAACCGAAGCACAGAAGCATGAACGGCATCATCAGGAAGACCTTCGGCGATTGAGAGGGTTCCGACCTATCGACGATACGTTTATGCGCGGGATGTTCAAGGATAATATTCCATTGGCAGAACTGGTGCTCCGCATCATTGTGGGTAAACCTGATCTGATACTGACCAAATGTGAAACGCAGGCCGACCTGAAGCGCGTGACTGGAGCACGGTCAATTTGTCTGGATGCATATGCCACCGACAGCACGGGCAAGAAATATGATATCGAGATTCAGCGCTCTGACAATGGAGCTGACCCACACCGGGCAAGATATCATTCCAGTGTGATGGATGTAGAAAATCTGGACAAGGATCAGGATTACCGAGAACTGCCGGATACCTATGTCATTTTCATTACGGAAAAAGATTACTATAAGGCCGGAAAACCTGTATATGTCATTCAGAACATAAACTTGACACTGGGCTTGCCGTTTGAAGATGGAACTCATATTCTGTATGTCAATGGCGAGTACCGTGGCGATTCTGACATTGGAAAACTGATGCACGATTTCAATTGTACCAGTGCAGAGGAGATGAACTTTGACCTGATGGCAGAACGAACGCGCTACTTGAAAGAAAACCCAAAAGGAGTGGGCAGTATGTGCAAGGCTATGGAAGAATTGAGAGTTGAAAGCTATGCCGAGGGAAAAGCTGAAGGCGTAGAAATCGGTAAAATGGAACAGGCAAAAAAGACTGCCTTGAAACTCAGTCGGAAGGGAAATTCCGTAGAAGAAATCGCAGACCTTCTTGGCTATGATGTTGATACTGTAAGCAGTTGGATCGCCCCGAAAGCATGTTGAGCGAAATGTGCAAGGCTATGGAAGAGCTGAGAGTAGAAAGCCGAAAAGAAATGGCAGTTGAGATGGCACAGAGCCTTTATGAACAGGGTGTATCGATTGAGCAGATTGCAAAAGCAAGCAAGGTCGATGCGGACACTGTAAAAGGATGGCTCACACCGAAGGCTGGGTAACAGCAGAACAATAAGACACCAGCGTATCGTGTTGCGAGAACATGGTACGCTGGCGTTTTTGCTTGAAGAAATTGCTTTGTTCTCTTTCTGCTGGTAAAATAGGGGCGAGTGAATAGATGGGCAAGATGGATGTACGAATAAGAATAAATGCGGGAGCGTGATGGAAAGTGGATATCTCTTTTAAGATGGGCGATGAAAAGTTTAATTACAGAGTGAGTGCAATCATAATTTCTAACGGAAGAATTTTGGCAATGTCCCATGACAAACCGTCAGAGTACTACTCTCTGCCCGGGGGTAGAGTGATGATGGAGGAAACGGCCGAACAAGCGATGATACGGGAAGTTCGGGAAGAGCTTGGTGTTTCACTGAAGATATCCCGGCCATTATGGTTGAATCAATCTTTTTTCACAAAAGATACAGATGGTCTCCGATATCACGAGATATGTATTTATTTTTTGATGGATACCGCAGATGCTGGCCTGCTGGAAAGGCAAAACACGTTCACTCGAACAGAGGGAACCGATACGCATATATTTAAATGGTTAGAGATTGCTCAATTAAAGGATGAAACTTTTTATCCATTGTTCCTGAAAAAAGAAATTTCCAACCTTCCGGATGGGTTCACGATCCGAACGGAAGTGCGATGATGAATCTGTGCTTTCGATGTTGACGCTTTTGTTGTACAAAATTGAGGAATTTATCCTAATAGCATTTCTTCTGTTGTGATATAATTGTATCGATCAAAAGGAGGAATGCAAGATGATCCATCTGCTGTTAGCGGTGATCTATGTTTCTTTTATCAGTCTGGGCCTGCCGGATTCTCTGTTGGGGGCAGCGTGGCCTTCGATCTATCAGGGATTTGGGGTTCCGGTCTCCTATTCCGGTGTGATATTCTGCATCATATCAGTGGGAACAGTGCTCTCCAGCCTGCAAAGTGACCGGATAACCCGCCGGTTTGGAGCAGGCGGTGTTACGGCCATCAGCGTTGCCATGACCGCCGCAGCGCTGTTCGGGTTTTCTGTCAGCAGCTCATTCTGGGCCATGTGCCTGTGGGCGATCCCTTATGGACTTGGAGCTGGAAGCGTGGATGCTGCACTCAACAACTATGTGGCGCTCCATTTTGCCAGCCGCCACATGAGCTGGCTCCATTGTATGTGGGGGATCGGAGCCTCGGTCGGGCCCTACATCATGGGCGCAGCGCTTTCTTCCCGTGCCGGGTGGCAGACGGGGTATCGGGTCATCAGTGTGATGCAGATGGTGCTGACGATCATTATTCTGCTGAGCCTCCCGCTCTGGAAAACGAAATCGGGTGCGAATGCCGAGGAGCGGGAAGCAGCCCCGGCAGAAGCGCTGACCCTGAAACAGATTTTCCGGATCTCCGGCGTAAAAGAGGTTCTGGTTACATTTTTCTGCTACTGTTCTCTGGAGCAGACCACCAGTCTGTGGGCCAGCAGTTATCTGGTGCTGAACAGGGGAATCGCGCCGGAGACCGCCGCCGGCTTTGCCAGTCTTTTCTTTGTCGGCATCACCGTGGGACGGGCGTTGTGCGGCTTCCTGACCTTGAAATTCGATGATACCCAGATGGTTCGTATGGGGCAGGGGATCATCGCGATTGGGATAGCGGCGTTTCTTCTGCCGCTTGGGGAAGCAGTGACGCTGGCAGGGCTGCTGCTGGTTGGTCTTGGCTGTGCTCCGATCTATCCCAGTATCATTCATGCAACGCCGGGCCGCTTCGGTGCGGACAGGTCACAGGCGATCATTGGGGTTCAGATGGCCAGCGCCTATATTGGCAACTGCCTGATGCCGCCGTTGTTCGGCGTGATCGCAAACCACACTACGATTGCAATTTTTCCGTATTATCTGCTGGTGATCCTGATTTTGATGGGATATATGCACGAAGCGCTGCAAAAGAAAACAAAAGCGGCGCAATAAAATACCGCTGCTCTTGCATTTGGGAAAATGCACAGGAGCAGCGGTATTTTTGTATGCATATCAATCCCGCACCTGCACCGGAACAGTCGGCAGGTCTCGCAATCGGATACGGCGCACCACGATTCTGGATGTGGCACTGGGGTGAAGAATTTATTGCTCAGACGGCCCGGATCGCTGGGGTTCTCTTGCCTGTATGCGTCGGCAGGCATCCTCCTTCACAAGCTCAATGATCACCGCCGTCAGGGGGATAAAGAAGATGATACCGATGATGCCAAAGAGCTCTCCGCCGATCATAGCAGCCACAAGGGTGTACAGCGGAGAAAGTCCCACGGACTTTCCCACCACCCGGGGGTAGATGAACTGGTTTTCAATAAACTGTACGGCAAGGTAAACAATGAGACAGCGCACGGCCAGAACGGGATCCACCAACAGCACGAGGAACACGCTGATCACGCAGGAGATCAGCGCTCCGACGTAGGGGATGATGGCGCAGATGGCGGTCAGCATTCCCACCAGGCTGCCGTAGGGGATCTTGAAAACGGAAAACGCAAGAGCCATGAGAACGCCAAGGATTACGGCCTCACTGCATTGCCCTGTCAGAAAGTTTGCAAAGGATTGCCGGAACAGTCGGCAGAACTTCAGCAGCCAGGCGGAGTGGCTGGGTTTCAGGTAGGCGCAGACCAATGTGCGGGCGTGGTGGCAGAGACTCTCCGAGCCAACGGACATATAAACAGAGATGATCAGAGCAAAGGATGCGGTCACCACGATATTTACCGTGGCAGATACGGCACCTACCGCATTGACCAGCACGGTGTCGATGCTGTTGGTGATCCTGTGCAGCAGCTGCTCCCAGTCGATGCCCTCCAGCCAGCTCATCAGCCACCCCATGTCGGCATCCTGTGCGCTGAGATAGGCGGTCCAGCGGGGGATGTTTGCTTCGATCTGTACATAGAGGCTGTGAAAAGACTGCACCAGCTCCGGGATCAGCAATGTCAGCGCCAGCACCAACACCAGCACAACACACAGCAGGGTGATGAAGAAGCTCAGAAGATGAAGTACTTTATCCGAGGGCTGTTTTTTGGCCTTGCAGAACAGGCGTTTCAGCCGTTTTTCCAGCCCAGTCATAGGCACGTTGATAAAAAGTGCCAGGATGCCGCCTGCCAGAATGGGCAGTACCAGGTCTACCAGCTGTGCTGCAAAGGTCAGAACGGAAGAAAGCCGCAGCAGCGCCACAAAAAGCGTGACTCCTACAACAGTTATGAGCAGATATTGTTTTGTTTTTGGTTCCATGAAAAAATCCTTTCCCGGAGCTGATGGCTGAAATATGAAAAGAGAACGTCTGCGAACTCTTTTTTCGTATTGTAATCAGAAGCAGCTGGCTTGTCAAGAAGTCGGGAACTGCGGGGTTTTCTTTTTGGGCTGGGCGTGATATAATATGTAGGTCGCAATTCCGTGAAAAAACTCAAAATAAACGGGAATGCGTGGAAAAGCAAAGGAATATAACAAAGAGTATCTTTGCTGCTTACATAAGGTTGAACGAAAATCAACTTAATACAAAATTCCATAGTACAGTCTGTATAAAAATGACACGAAAAAAGCTGAAATTTCCTCTTGCTTTTTCTGAGATCTGTGCTATAATATTAAGGCAATCGTTTCCAAGGCCGCTCGCGGGGGTAGCCGATATTGAAGGTTGTGATGGGCACATACATTTATAATATGGCCCCAATAAGTCAGAACCAGAAATGAGGTGAAAAGAATGAAACAGGGTATCCATCCGAACTACGTTGACTGCACCATCACCTGCGCATGCGGCAACGTCATTAAGACTCGTTCTACCAAGCCCGAGATCCACGTCGAAGTTTGCTCCAAGTGCCACCCCTTCTACACTGGTAAGCAGAAGCTGGTTGACACCGGCGGACGTGTTGAGCGCTTCAACAAGCGTTTCGGCCGTAAGTAATTACTGGTCTTTTCAGCGCCGTCTCCTTTGGGAGGCGGCGCTTTTTGTTGTTATGCCGCACAAAAGCTCTCTTTCTGTAATTTACACGCCGTTCCCTTATTTTGAACACATTTCCGGACTAAAATAAACCAGTATCTTCAAAAAGCGCTTTGCGCTGCCTTAGAAAGGAGCGTTGTGAACGTGATCGAAGTTTCTCATCTCACCAAACAGTATGGCAATCATCTTGCCGTGGACGATGTCTCGTTTACCGTGGCAGATGGCCAGATCTGTGGTCTGCTGGGGCCCAACGGCGCGGGCAAATCCACCATTATGAACATCCTCACCGGCTATCTCTCTGCCACCAGTGGGCAGGTGACGGTGGCAGGGCACCCTCTGCCCGAGGAGGCCGATGCCGCCAAAGCCTGTGTGGGCTATCTGCCCGAACAGCCGCCCCTTTACCCGGAGATGACGGTGCAGGAGTACCTGACCTTTGCCGCCGAGTTGAAGGGTGTGAAAAAGGCGGAACGGAAGGAGCAGGTTTGCCGGGCTGCCCGCCGTACCGGGCTGGAAGCCGTTCTGCCCCGGCTCATCCGCAGCCTTTCCAAGGGCTACAAGCAGCGGGTGGGCATTGCACAGGCATTGCTGGGCAGTCCCAGGCTCATTATTCTGGACGAGCCGACGGTCGGCCTGGACCCGGCACAGGTCATCGAGATCCGCAAGCTCATCCGGGAGCTGGGCCGGGCACATACGGTCATCCTGTCCAGCCATATCCTCAGTGAGGTGCAGGCAGTCTGCCAGCAGATCCTGATCCTTTCCAAAGGGCACTTGGCGGCAGCAGGCAGTCTGGAGGAGCTGACCGCCGATGGCAAGAGCCTGGAAGAGGTGTTTCTGGAACTGATCGACGGTGAACCGGAAGAAGCAACCGGAGAGGAGGAAGCAGAATGACAGCTATTTTCAAGCGGGAATTCCGCAGCTTCTTTCACGGGATGCTGGGGTACGTCCTCACGGCGTTTCTGGTGGCGAGTTCCGGCCTGTATTTTCTGGCCCGGTGCCTGATCTACGGCCTGACGGATTTCAGTTACTACACCCTCTACCAGACCATTTTCATGCTGCTGCTCTATATCCCGGTGCTGGCGATGCGCTCACTGGCCGAGGAGCGCCACAGCCGCACCGACCAGCTGCTGCTCACCAGCCCGGTCTCAGTGTGGGGCATCGTGCTGGGCAAGTTCTTTGCCATGGCGGCTGTGTTCGCTCTGCCCTGCGCTGTGGATGCGGTGATGATCTTCATCCTCTGGGCGCTGGGCAGCACCGTGTCTGCTCTGCTCGCAAACCTTGCGGGGCTGCTCTGCTACTTTTTGCTGGGCTGTGCAGCCATTGCATTGTGTGAGTTTCTCTCCGGCCTGACCGAGAACCAGATCATTGCCGCCGTGGCGGGCTTTTCAGCTCTGCTGCTGGCCTACCTGATGCCCAGCCTGCGCAGCATGTTCAATGCGGGCAGCGCCGTGGCGCTGGCAGTGTTCACCGGGATCGCAGGCGCGGCTTCTCTGGCGGCCGGTCTGCGCACCCGCAGCTTTGTGCTGGGGTGCCTGACCTTTGCGGCGCTCTGCCTGGGCCTGACGGGGCTGTTTCTGCTCCGCAGTGCATGGCTTACCGAGGCTTTCAGCGCCGTGCTGAGTGCCCTGTGCCTGTTTACACCCTTTGAGGATTTTGTCAACAACAGCTTCTCCATCCCTGCCATGGTCTATTATCTGACTGTGACGGCAGTGTTCCTGTTCTTTACGGCGCAGGACATTGAGAAGCGCCGCTGGAACTGAGAGGAGGGAACACAGATGAAGCTTTTTGCAAAGCAGAGCTCCTCGGGTGACGGGCGGGTGTTCCGCAGCGGGGTGTGGTCGGCAGCCATTGCCGCGGCTGTGATCGTGCTGGCCGTGCTGGTCAATCTCATCGTCCGGGCCATTCCTTCCAGATATACCGAGTTCGATCTCTCCGAGGCGGGGCTCTACACCCTGAGCGAGAGCTCCAGACAGGTGGCCGACGACCTGACGCGGGATGTGACCATTTACTATCTGGCCCAGACCGGCAATGAGGACCAGATCATCTCCAAGCTGCTGGACAAATACGCCGCCCAGAGCAGCCATATCACTTGGGAGCTGAAAGATCCGGCAGTCTACCCGACCTTTGCGGCCCAGTACGGCGCACAGGATCTGACCTCCGGTGGGCTGATCCTGGTCTGCGGGGAACAGAGCAAGGTGCTGGATACCGCAGAGCTTTACGACTACGATTACAGCGATTATGCCGCCACCGGCGCGGCCAACGTGACCTTTGACGGTGAAAGCAGGATCACCTCTGCCATCTACCAGCTGACCAGCGGAGAGAGCCGCCATGTGTACTACACCACCAACCACGGCGAGCAGGCGCTGACTTCCACCCTGACCGATGCGCTGGAAAACCAGAACCTGACCGTCTCGGCACTTGACCTGCTCTCCCAGACCATCCCCGAGGACTGTGACCTGCTTGTCATCAACGATCCGGCGCAGGACTTTTCCGGCGCAGGCAGTCTGGTGGATGAGCTGGGTCAGCTGCGCAGCTATCTGAGCAACGGAGGCCGCGTGCTGCTGCTGACGGATTCCTATTATAGTACTCCCAATCTGGATGCTGTGATGGCCGAGTTCGGCCTGACCCGCACCGAGGGCCTTGTGGTGGAGGGCGATACCAACCATTACCTCAATGGCTACCCGGCCCTTTACCTGCTGCCGGATTATGCCAGTACAGAGGAATCCACCGCGCTGGACGGTGTGAACACCAGCCGCAGAGTTCTGCTGCAGATGGCACAGGGCATCACCCTGACCGAGACAGAGCATGTGGTCTCGGATGCCCTTCTGGTCAGCTCGGACAGTGCTTACAGCAAACCGGAAGGCTACGAGATGACCACCACCGAGAAGGCGGACGGCGACATTGCCGGTCCCTTCACGCTGGCAGCATACGCCCGCAATGAGGACACGGGTGCCCAGGTCATCTGGGTCAACTGCGGCAATATGGACAATGAGGGCATCTATCAGGTCATCCCGGGCAATGTGACCTTCCTGCAGGGGTGTGCGGTTTCGCTGGCCGGGCAGGAGAGCGCTGTCCTCATCGACAGCAAGGCGCTGGAAGCAGCTCCGTTGGAAGTGCCCAGCATTGCCGCCTCTACGCTGGGCCTGCTCTTTGTCATCGTTCTGCCTGCGGCCCTGCTGGCTGTGGGTGCCGTGGTGGTCGTGCTGCGGCGCAGAAAGTGAGGGCCTGCCCATGAAAGCAAAACAGCGTACCCTCGGGGTGCTGCTTTTCCTCATCCTGCTGGCAGGCGGCGTGTTTGCCCTGCTGACGCTGCGGAATGCCCGGGAAGAACAGGCTGCCAGTGCGGCCGCAGATGGAACCATTCCGCTGGCGGCAGTTTCGGGCAATGACCTGACGCAGATCGTGCTCCACTATCAGGGCGAGACGAACACCCTGCTCTATACCGCCGATGGCTGGACGCTGGCTGAAGATCCAGCTTACCATCTGGACACCTCTGCCTGCAACACGATGCTCACCGCGCTTTCCTCTTTGAACGCAAAGCGGGAGCTGAGCCCGCAGGCAGGGGAGGACTACGGCTTTGCGGAGCCTGCACTGACCATAGAGGTGACGGCAGCGGGCGAAACGGACACCTATACCTTCGGGGCCAGCAATACCATGACAGGGAATCTTTATGTCCGCAAGAATAACAGCGATGTCATTTATACGGTATCGGGAACCAAAGCCGCCTGCTTTGAGTTGACCAGGGCGGAGCTGTTTGGTGCCTTCAACCCGGCGGGGCTGACGGCCTCGGAGATCGAAGCCGTCTCCTACACGCTGGCCGATGGCGAGACCGTGACCCTGAAAGCAAACTCGGAGCCTGCGGCAGAGAGCGGCAGCAACGCCTACCAGACTGTCTGGCGGCTGGCAGGGGATACCGCTGTAGACCTCGACGAGACAAAGGTGGATGCTATCCTCTCGGCTCTCTGCACCTATGTCTCGGCACAGGCAACAGATGCCGACCCGGCGGCGTATGGTTTTGAGGCCCCGCTGGTCACAGCAGAGGTCACCACAGCCGATGGCACAATAAATCTGACCTATGCCATGGGCACAGACGGCTGTTACCTGATGGTGGAAGGCGACAGCTCCGTTTATACGGTGGATGCCAGTGTGGTGAGCGCGCTTTTGTACCCTGCGGATCAGCTGAAAGCAGAATAAAACGTTTCACTCCCGCGCTGTGCGAATTCTTTGTACAGCGCGGGATTTTTTTGCGCCGGATGTAAAGTTTCGGCAAACCTCGACAGAGTGATTGACATTTCAGTTCGGATTGTTTATGATAGGCGATGACAGGGCAGAATAACTGCACAATATTACGGATGTCATGGATGTTGTGCGGGGCTGGGTCGCCCTGGTACGAAGGATGGGGTGGATGCCCTGTCTTTTTTCGTATCTGAGTTTAAGGAGGAAAAGTAAAAAATGGACAACTCGGTGATCGTTTCACTGCGCGATATCGTGGTGGAATTTGACGGTCAGCGCATTCTGGATGGGCTGAACCTGGACATCCATGACAAAGAGTTCGTAACGCTGCTGGGTTCTTCCGGCTGCGGCAAGACCACCACCCTGCGCCTGATCGCAGGCTTCCTGGAACCCAACGCGGGTCAGGTGCTGCTGAAGGGCCAGGATATTACTGGCGTGCCCCCCTATAAGCGTCCGGTGAATACCGTGTTCCAGAAGTACGCGCTGTTCCCGCACCTGAACGTGTTTGAGAATGTGGCCTTTGGCCTGCGCCTGAAGAAGATGGACGAAGAGACCATCCGCCGCAAGGTGCGCGATATGCTGGAGGTGGTCGGCCTGAAAGGCTTTGAGCGCCGCAGCATCGGCCAGATGTCCGGCGGCCAGCAGCAGCGTGTTGCCATTGCCCGCAGTCTGGTCAATGAGCCTGAGATCCTGCTGCTGGACGAGCCTCTGGGTGCACTGGACCTTAAGCTCCGCAAGGAGATGCAGCTGGAGCTCAAGCGCCTGCAGCGTGAGATGAACATCACCTTTATTTATGTTACCCACGATCAGGAAGAGGCCCTGACCATGTCCGATACCGTCGTTGTGATGAACGGCGGCAAGGTGCAGCAGATCGGTACCCCCGAGGATATCTACAACGAGCCTAAAAATGCCTTTGTGGCGGACTTTATCGGCGATTCCAACATTGTGGACGGCGTGATGCACCGCGACTTCCTGGTCTCCTTCTCGGGTGTGCAGTTCCCCTGCGTGGACCGCGGCTTTGCCCGGGAACAGAGCGTTCAGGTGGTGGTCCGCCCCGAGGACATTGAAGTGGTCAGCCCCGTGGAGGGTCAGCTGGTGGGCGTAGTCAATGATGTCATCTTCAAGGGCGTTCACTTTGAGATGCACGTTGAGTGCGAGGGCCGTGAGTGGCTGATCCACTCCACCCGCGCCTGCACCCCCGGTGAGACCATTGGTATGCGCATCGGCCCCAACGAGATCCATATCATGGCACGTTCGGAGGGCTGAATGGGAAATGATGAAAATTTACGATAAGAAGCTGGCCTATCCTTATTTTATCTGGATGGTGCTGTTCACGGTGGTTCCGCTGATCATCGTGGTTTATTATGCCCTGACCGATGGCAGCGGCAATTTCACCATTGCCAACCTGACCAGCGTCAGCGGCTACGGCTCCGTGTTTGCCCGCAGCCTGCTGCTGGCCCTTGTGGCTACCGTGATCTGTCTGGTCATTGCATTTCCGGTGGGCTATTTCTTGTCCCGTCTGCGGGTGAACAAGCAGCATATCATGCTGATGCTGGTCATGTTGCCCATGTGGATGAACTTCCTGCTCCGCACCTATGCCTGGATGGGCCTGCTGAGCATCAACGGCCCTGTGAACGCGGTGCTGGGCTTTTTTGGCCTGGGCCCCTATACCATGCTGAACACCTCCGGCGCGGTGGTGCTGGGCATGGTGTATAACTATGTGCCCTACATGATCCTGCCCCTCTACACCAGTATGACCAAGATCGATCAGAGCTTGGTGGAAGCGGCACAGGATCTGGGAGCCTCCACCACCCAGACCCTTTTCCGGGTGCTCATCCCCATGAGCGTGCCCGGCATCAGCACCGGCATCACCATGGTGTTCGTTCCGGCGGTGTCCACCTTTGTCATCAGCCGTATGCTGGGCGGCGGCTCCAACCTGATGATCGGCGACCTGATCGAGATGCAGTTCCTGGGCAACAGCTACAACCTGAACGTCGGTTCGGCCATGAGCCTTGTGCTGATGATCATCGTCCTGCTCTGCATGAGCTTCACATCCAGCTTTGATGAAGATGAAATGGAGGGCGTGTCCTGATGAAAACGAAACATCTGCGCCTGATGCAGCGGGCCTACGTCATCCTCTTCTTCTGCTTCATGTACCTGCCCATTGCCTATATGATCGTGTTCAGCTTCAACCAAAGCAAGGGCTACGCACTGTTCACAGGCTTTACCCTCAAGTGGTACACCAGCCTGCTCCATAACTCTGCCATCCTGAGCGCTTTGCGCGTCTCGCTGGAGGTAGCCCTCATCTCTGCGGTCATTGCAACGGTGCTGGGCACTGCGGCCTCGCTGGGCATTGCGTCCATGAGCCGCAAGAGCCGCCTAGTGGTCACCAACATCACCTATATCCCGGTGGTCAACCCGGAGATCATCACCGGCATCTCCCTGATGCTGCTGTTCGTGGCTTACCAGCGCTTTGCCGAGGGAGTCTCCTGGCTGCCCGATACCATCATGGGAATGCCCACGCTGCTGATCGCGCATATCGCCTTCAATGTGCCCTATGTCATCTTCAACGTGACCCCCAAGCTCAAGCAGCTGGACATCAAACTGTATGAGGCAGCTCTGGATCTGGGCTGCGACCCCAGGCAGGCGTTCTTCAAAGTCATCCTGCCTGAGATCAGCCCGGCCATCCTGTCGGCCTTCCTCATCTGCCTGACCTACTCTATCGATGATTTTATGATCTCCTATTTCAACTGCGGCACGGTGGAGACCCTGCCCATTGCCATCTATTCCATGACCCGAAAAAAGGTCAGCCCGGAGATCTATGCTCTGTCCACCATCATGTTTGTGGTGATCCTGACCATCATCCTCATCTCCAATGCCATGGAGAGCCGGGAATACCGCCGGGATCAGAAGGCACTGAGAGGGGAGGACGTAAAATGAAACGTTTTGCTGTTCTGCTGCTGACGCTGGCTATGGCGTTCTGCTGTGCTGCGCCCGCCTTTGCCGCCGGAACCATTGAGGTGACCGAGGACGTTTCGGTCTCGGACGATTACGACTGGACCCGCTTTCAGGGCCAGAATCTCACCCTGAACGTTTACAACTGGGGCGAATACATCTCCAACGGTTCTGATGACAGTGTGGATGTGGTGGCCGCCTTCGAGAAGCTTACCGGCATCAAGGTCAACTACACCACCTTTGATTCCAACGAATCCATGTACGCCAAACTGAAATCCGGTGCGGCCAACTACGATGTGGTCATCCCTTCGGATTACATGGTGGCAAAGATGATCGCCGAGGGGATGCTTGCACCGCTGGATTACAGCAACATCCCTAACTCCCAGAACATCGATGCGGTCTACCGTGATCCGGATTATGACCCCACCAACGCCTATACCGTGCCCTATATGCTCTGTACCACCGGCATCATCTACAACACCACCATGGTGGAGAATGCCCCCACCAAATGGGCTGACCTGTGGGACGAGCAGTACGCGGGCAACATCCTGATGTTCAATAACAGCCGTGATGCCTACGCCATTGCAGCGTTCAAGAATGGCACCAGCATCAACCCCGAGACCCCGGAAGAGGTGGACGAGGTGGTGGAGACCCTGAAAGCGCAAAAACCGCTGGTGCAGGCCTACGTTATGGATGAGATCTTTGATAAGATGATCGGCGGCGAGGCGGCCATCGGCGTGTACTACTCCGGCGATGCCATCACCATGATCGATGATAACCCGAATCTGGCTTGGGTGTTCCCGGAGGAGGGCAGTGTGCTGTCGGTGGACTGCATGGCGGTGCCTGCCACCAGTGAGCACAAGGAAGCTGCGGAGATGTTCATCAACTTCATGTGCGAGCCGGACATCGGAAAGGCCAATGCGGAGTATATCGGCTATACTACCCCCATGCAGAAGGTGTGGGATATCCTGGACGAGGATCTGAAGTACAGCGAGATCGCATACCCCTCTGAGGAAGTGGAAGCCAAGGAAAAGGTGTTCACCGCCCTGAGCGATGAGGTCAACAACGAGCTCGACGTAAAGTGGAGCGAGATGAAGAGCTACAATGAGGGCGGCAGCGGCGTTGTGTTCCTGATGCTGCTGCTTGCCATGGTAGCGCTGGCCTGCTTCAATATCTGGCGCAAGCTGCGCAAAAAGACCCGGAATCAGTATTGAGAAGAAAGGGCCCTCTCCGTCAAAGCCTCTGGCAATGCGAAGCAATGACGGAGAGGGTCCTCTTTTGGAAAGGAAACGTATGAATCAATATACCTATCATACAACTGTCCTGAACGCAGACGGCGACTTTCGCCGGATGATCAAGCCCAGCGCCCTGTTCCGCTATGTGGAGCAGGCGGCGGCAGACCACGCCCGCGCCTACGGTATGGACGATGCTTTTTTCAAAGCGCACCACACGGCGTTTCTGGTGGGCAAGCAGGCGGCGCAGATCACCCGGATGCCCCTGCGCGCCGAAAAGCTGACATTTGTTACCGCCTGTGAGCCGTGCAAGAAGGGTTCGATGAAGCGGCTGACCCGCATTCTGGACGAAGCAGGGAAGGAGTGTGCTCTGATCGACAGCCGGTGGATCGTGGTGGATACCGATCGTGAGTGCATCCTGCGTCAGCCCTCCTGGCATACGCCCGGTTACTGGAACGAGGATCTGGAAGGGGAGCTGCCCCAGCTGGTGCACAAAGCAAAGGAACTGACCTGTGCGGGCAGCCGGACAGCCAGCTACTCCCTGTGCGACCTGAACGGCCATGTGAATAACGCCTGCTATCTGGACATCGCCTGTGATGCCCTGCCGCTGGAAGTGGTCAAAGGCGGGCCGTTGAAATTTGTCTCCGTCAAGTACCACCGGGAGATCCCGCTGGGCAGTCAGGTCGAGGTGTTCTATGCGCCCTCGGCCGATGGCTGGTATGTGGTGGGCCGCCGCGAAGAGCACGCCGCGTTTGAATGCTACTTGGAATTTACAAAATAAATCCGGAAAAATTATAATTATGTTACAAAATCTGCGAAAAAGGTCTTGCAAAATGGGAACAAAAGAGTTACAATATGGTTACAGAAAGCGATGAGCGCTTTTTGAGACTGAAATCTTTTTCTTCTTGTTGAATAAGAGATATCGGGTGCAGGGCCTTCTCCTCCTCCGGCTGTTCTCCTTCACAGCTGTCGGCACTGTACCGCACAGGCGGTATCTCGCTTCGTGTGCAAAAAAGTCCGTCCGGTTTTCCGGTGCGGACTTTTTTGCATTCCACTTTGTGCCAGAAAACCGGCCTATCAGGCCGAAAAGTATGACCTTGCACGTTTTTGGTGGTCAATTTTACTGTTTTTCCGCAAAGGACAGTTCTAAAGTTTGTTGCCACTGGGGTTTGTATTCTGACGGGGTTTGTGGTAAAGTATAGTCAATCAATTTATAAGCAGCAAACATGAATTATTTTGATGCTGGCCCGTTGTTGATGCGTTAAGAAAAAAGGAGTTTAGAGTATGGCTTATTTCTATGAAGAACCTTCCCGCACCTTTGGCGAGTACCTGCTGGTTCCGGGTTATTCCTCTGCAGAGAATGTCCCCACGGCAGTCAGCCTGAAGACCCCGCTGGTCAAGTACCGCAAGGGGGAAGAGGCCTGCCCGCTGGAAATGAACATCCCCATGATCAGTGCCATCATGCAGTCGGTCTCCGGCGATAAGCTGGCCATTGCACTGGCACGTGAGGGCGGTGTGTCCTTCATCTACGGCTCCCAGAGCATTGAGAACGAGGCTGCCATGGTGCGCCGCGTCAAGAGCTATAAGGCCGGTTATGTGGTCTCCGATTCCAACCTGGCTCCCACTGCCACCCTGCACGATGTGCTGGAGCTCAAGGCCCGCACCGGCCACTCCACCATTGCTGTCACTGCCGATGGCACTCCTCACGGCAAGCTGATGGGCATTGTGGCCTCCCGTGATTACCGTGTCAACCACACCCCCGATGATGCTTCCGTTACCACCTTTATGACTCCCATCGAGAAGCTGGTCACCGCACCGGAGAATACCTCCCTGCACGACTGCAACAACATCATCTGGGACAACAAGATCAACACGCTGCCTCTGGTGGATGCTGAGGGCAACCTGAAATATATGGTGTTCCGCAAGGACTACGATTCCCACAAGGCAAACGTCAACGAGCTGCTGGATAAGAACAAGAGCTACGTTGTGGGTGCCGGCATCAACACCCGCGACTACGCTCAGCGCGTGCCCGCACTGGTAGAGGCCGGTGTGGATGTGCTGTGCATCGACTCCTCCGAGGGCTACTCCGAGTGGCAGAGCCGCACCATCGGCTGGATCCGTGAGCACTACGGCGACACCGTGAAGGTGGGCGCAGGTAATGTCGTGGATGCCGAGGGCTTCCGCTTCCTCGCAAAGGCAGGCGCTGACTTCGTGAAGATCGGCATCGGCGGCGGCTCCATCTGCATCACCCGCGAGACCAAGGGCATTGGCCGTGGTCAGGCTACCGCTGTTATCGAGGTTGCCAAGGCACGCGATGAGTACTACAAGGAGACCGGCATCTATGTGCCCATCTGCTCCGACGGCGGCATCGTCCACGACTACCACATCACCCTCGCTCTGGCTATGGGCGCAGACTTCGTCATGCTGGGCCGCTACTTCGCCCGCTTTGACGAGAGCCCCACGAACAAGGTGCGCATCAACGGCCAGTATATGAAGGAGTACTGGGGCGAAGGTTCCAACCGTGCCCGCAACTGGCAGCGCTACGATCTGGGCGGCTCCACCAAGCTGAGCTTTGAGGAAGGCGTGGACAGCTATGTTCCTTACGCAGGTCCTCTGGCCGATGGTGTCCAGACCACTCTGTACAAGGTCAAGAGCACCATGTGCAACTGCGGCGCACTCTCCATCCCCGAGCTGCAGCAGAAGGCCAAGCTGACCGTCGTGTCCTCCACCTCCATCGTGGAGGGCGGCAGCCATGACGTCGTGCTGAAGAACGCCACCCCCAGCATCATGAACGGCTGAGTTTAAAAAAATGAGCACCTGCGGCGCTGATGAGGCGCTGCGGGTGCTTTTTGCATATCCGGACGGCATCGATTCCCGTGATTTATCCGAGGACAGAAGAGCACTGCCGGAGGTGGCTGGTAAAGATTTCGTAAAAAACATTTTTTCTTTCTGTCGTCATTTTTTGCCAAAACCTCTTGCGTCTGCCCGCCAAAGATGCTATAGTGGTACAAACATCCTGTCATGACAGGACAAAACGCGCGGCAGCGCAGAGTTTGTTTGGCTGCACCCGCCGCAGGGGTGCGCGGAAAAAGAGAGGAAACTTTT
>OHFR01000559.1_pt1 | contig 16467 bp, 16 predicted proteins | sample 1567531 | NCBI WGS metagenome assembly OHFR01 (sample SAMEA3879597, study PRJEB24766) | human gut metagenome | biome: human-associated habitat; feature: feces | place: USA | collected 1985/1987
TGCCGTATCGGCGGTGAGCAGAGTGGTCATATTATCTTCAGCAAGTACGCCAGCACCGGTGATGGCATCCTGACCAGCCTGAAGATGATGGAAGTCATGCTGGCGAAGAAGATGCCCATGAGCAAGCTGGCTGAGCCTCTGAAGATCTATCCGCAGGTGCTGGAGAACGTCCGTGTGACCGATAAGAAGACTGCACAGAACGACCCGGCGGTGCAGGAGGCAGTCAAGGCTGTGGCAGAAGCGCTGGGCGACACTGGCCGTATTCTCGTGCGTGAGTCTGGCACGGAACCGGTCGTGCGTGTGATGGTGGAAGCCCCCGACCACGACACCTGCCAGAAGTATGTGTCTCAGGTTGTGGAAGTCATCAAGAGTCGGGGTTACGCTGTCTGAATGTAGCCTTGATACTGCACAATACAGGTTGATGTATATTTCACCTGCGCCCTTGAAAACTAGTTTTTAAAGGGTTATATTTGAACCGTGGGAGATTTCTCACGGCTTTGTCGCTCAAAACTTTGCACACCTCTACGTGGTGAGCGAAACACAACGGTTGTCTGTACGAACATAATCGGCTAAAATATAAAGTGAGGAATAGAACTTGACAACTTGAAAGTGTTGTGTGAGTTTAACAAGTATAGAAAATGCAGTTGCATGATAAATGGAGAGTATGGCTATGGATGAACAGACTCTGGAGAAAAACGATGTATTGCAAGAGTTGTTGAAAAGTGAGTATGACTTAGCAAAGCATGAGTGTGAATATTACACGCAGGAGTTTAATAAGCAGGACACTGTATATGGAGTCTATTTCGCAGTGTTCTCTGTAGTGATTGGCGCAATATATAAAATAGCTGAAACCAACAACGATCAGTTGGAACTTACCAATTTAGCTGTTATATTAAATCAAAAGATTATTATTGGGGGTATGATACTGTTTTTGGCATTTGCTTACATATATGTGTTCTTAGTAATAATGGGGAACTCATATTACCTTATTCTTTATAGCGAGAAGATAATGGTTCTTGAAAGAATTTTGAATCATTACTTGGATAAGAAAATCTTTGTATGAGAATCCTGCGTTATGGAACAAATCCAATCCTTTCAAAATAAACGTACAGCAGGTTATTTTAATATCAATTTTCTAAAAGGAGCAGCGGCGGTACTTCTGTATATCATAGTTGAAGTGCTATTAGGGATTCTGTGGGGGCTTACATTCGACAACTTTATTGTGGCTCTCGTTTATTATGTTACTTTGTTTGTTTTGTCAGCGTTGATTTTGGTGAACTGGCTGATAATGTGGAAAAACTTACCAGAGTACTATAAAAATAGTTTTATAGCTATATATGAAGAAAAGTTGCAAATAAATTTAAAAGATGAATACGATATATCGAACACCCAAGAATCTGCTGGATTTGAATAAGCTCCAGCCTTGGAGTCAAGAGATGCAGGCGGCATTCCGTATGGATTGACCGCCAGTCTTCTGACCTGCCACGGTTTTATTGAGCGCTTACTCCGGAAACCATAGGAAGGACAGAGAAGAAATGATACAACTGACTGACAACCTGACAATCTCGACCATTAGATCCGGCAAGGGCGATTGTGTACATATTTGTTTTATTGGGAGTTCCGGCCAACCGCATAATATTATTGTTGATTCTGGTCCAACTTCATCAGCTGGTGAGTTCAGAAATCTCTTGACCAGTATAATTCGCTCTGGCGAAACCTTGGATGCCCTGATAATCACTCATTACGATGATGACCACATTGGAGGAATTCTTAAGGCTTGCGACCCTGGCTTTACTGAGATCTATTTCAATGCGTATGCAGAGGCCACAGAAACGGAGAATCTGTCAGCTACGCAAAATCAGCGGCTATTTCACAGTCTTGATAGATCAAAGATCCATTCAAGCGTGTTGGCTGGAGATGAAATCGCGATTGATGGGGCGAGGATTATTGTTCATGCACCGAAGCCAGAGATGCTGAGCAGAGCAATGGCAAAGATGGAGGAAGCAAATGCCCAGCTCGCATCTGTGTCTGATTGGACTTGTTCACTTGATGATCTGATGGCTAAACCGTATCCAAGCTCAGATACTTCTATTGCGAATCAGTCGAGTATCGTTTTTACATTTGAGTATGCAGGAATCCGAAACCTGTTCTGTGGAGATGCGTGGGCCGAGAACATTCCGGGCGGGAAGTATGATCTTGTGAAACTTCCTCACCACGGTAGTATCAGGAATATATCGGATGCTCTGCTCTCAAGAATCCAGGCAGATACATTTCTTATCTGTGCGGATGGGACATCGCACCCGAATAAACAGACAATTGCAAAGTTACTACAGCAATACGGAAACATCTCTATCTACAGTAATTATTCGTGGTGGATGAATGGATTCCTCATGACAGATGATATGAAGTACATAAAGAATGGCAATTTGAAGCTGCTTATTATATAAGAGGTACATATGAGACAGTATGAGGCATATTCCGTGCTTATCACGGATGAAAAAGGGAAAAGGGGAACCGGCACACTGTTTTACGCAGAAAACGCTGCGTCCTTCTATGTCCTGACATGTGCACATGTGATCTATACGTCTCATCAGATAAACATTCAGATTTTGATTCCTGCTGCGGGTGGCCCAAAGGAAGAATCTATAGTTGTTAGTCGTGATCATTTTAGATTCTCTCCAATTGATAAGGCGACTGTTATAGGCGATGATAGCACTCATACCTGTGATATTGCTATCATAGAATGCGCGAAAGGCAATCTTCAACTTACGCCCACTCGGTATGCACTGTATCCGATGACCAGTGGGGAACGGATAGTTGCAGTAGGCTATCCAAAAGGTTCAGATAGTCCGGTATATTATCAGCAAGATGAACTGACAGCTAAAGTTCTGAAAAATCAGGATGAACAGGATTATTTTATCATCCGTGTTGATGAAGCATTTCTAAATTCGGCCGACAGAGAAGCCGAGTTAAAGGGATTCTCGGGATCGCCGGTGTGGGACGAAGAAAGCCTTGGAGATCATACGCTTCTATTTGGCGGATTGATAGCTATTGGAGTTGGAAGCAACATTAACAGAGGCCGGGTTAATGTCATGAATGCTCGTCTGTTACAAACTCTTATGAGAGATGAATTTGGTGTGACCATTGAATCAGGTCTTCCTATGGTAGATGACAGTGAGATTGCACCAGGCTACGAAGAGCCTGAGGAGTCTCCAGATCAGTTGATGGTCAGAGCTGGTTGGATTGAAAATGAAAGGCGAAAAGCCCAGACATATGTAGATACATTGCAGCTATTAAAGGCTGTAGAGTCTACTCGCCTGACAATCGATAATTCTGAATTCTCAAAATGTTCGGATGAGCAGAAAATATCTATCTATGGAGTTCTTCATGAAGCATATAGGCTTGCCAGAGACTTTGATATTTACGATCAAATAAGTGAGGAGATGAGGAAAGCCGGATTAACCAGTCCTCGTGACGATTTGACGGAAGCCGTCAGGTATTATGAAGCACAGGAACTGGATAAAGCCGATGAGTTTATTAAGAAGGCTCTCTCTAAGAATCCCGCTGGTAATGAAGAACGTGTTTTAGCAATGGCAATTCGAGCGGCTAAGAGAGATTGCGATATATCCGCTGTTTCTGAGTTTCTAGGTAGTCGTGATCAGCTCTTGATTAAACCAAAGGATGAGCGAGAAGAAGAATTTCTATACCAGACACTTGGATTTGTCCTTTCAAACTATTTCAAAGAGACGACAAGAGCATTGCGCTGCCTTAATAGAGCATATCAGATCAGCGGTAACTTTATTATTTTGGAAACCTTGGCGTTGACATATTATCAGCATTCTATCCGAGATGCTTTTATTGAAGAAGGAAGCGACAAGATAGATCCAGCAAGGATTCATACAGACGCAATAGAAAAAGCTCGGGACGCACTTCTTCGAGTATTTTCAGCTGCAGATGAAATGTGGCTTAAGGGAACATTCGGAAGAGCCGGATTACAAATATTTAAATGCTTCTATTTCATGCATGACAATTTCCGAATCTATAAGCATTATCATGATGTAATGAAATATTTTGACTTCCCAGATGGGGAAACTAAAAGAGATATACAGCTCTGTTATCTTGATGTGGCGATAAGAAAAGAGCCAGTCAATATAGATGATTATGATGCTCTAACAGATCATGATAAAAAGTTTTATGAGCTTGCCATATTGCTTGAAGCTCCGATGCGCTTGTTTAATGTTGGCCTTGACATACAAGCTCCGATATCGGAGAAAGAACTTCTTAATGTCCTTACAGATGGGGAAAAACGGCTTCAAGAGTTAATAGAAACGCAGACGGACGACAGGCTTGGCTTTGATGGGGTGCACACATCTTTTGCTAATCTTTATGGCAATGGAATCATGCGCTTTCAATGGCACGCCATCTCTGAAGTTAAGCGGCATTGTGAGAGCATTAAGAATCCTACAGGGATAGAGTCCTTCCAGATTTATATTGACGAACTTGAGACTTATGATTTCAAGGCGATAGAGAATAGATACAAGGCTTTCTTCGAAAAATATGATGATATTATCTCGTTTGAAGAATGGTGTCACTTCTATATTCGACATGGAGAATATCTGAAGACGAAGGAACTATACGATAGTGTATTTGATGAACGGAAATATCTGATTGAAGATCAGCCTGAGTACTTCTATCGGTCATATATTGATTTCACCTTGGCTCACCAGTTTGATTTGACACCAGCTCTTAGATGTTTTGTTGAGCACAGCGATGAATTCAAGGATATCTTTATATACATGTCTTTTGAGATGGACTTGAAATTTGCTACATGCACATTCAATGATCCAGATCAAATGCTTGATGATGTAAAGATTCTCCTGGATGAAGGGCTATATACTGAAGCGGATTATAATGAAAAGTGTCTTATCATTAACATGTTAAATTGCCGCCCAGTGCAGGCAGAACAGTATGCTGGATGGGCACATGGAATGCATCCGTTGCTTAGCAGTAAGTATGAAAGGATGCTTTTAGTGTGGAAAGGAGCACAAGTAATGCCCAACACGCACTGGAACAGTATGCAGCAATGGATAGCGTCTCAAATGTTCGATGTATATAAGAAAGAGAAGTGGTTACGCAATCCGAAGGACATCCTTTTTGAAAGCTGCACTTCAGAGAATAAGGCGATTGTTGTTGACCTCTGGACACTGTATTTCTTTGTAAAAGTTCAGGCACAAGAAGTGATGAGTCACTTCAAAACGATTTATATCACATATGATACCGTTTCCATGGCGTTACAAGAAATAAATCAGGTGAACGATGACGATATAAGAAGAGTACTGATTCATTTGCAGCGAGAAGGCAATGTTAAATTGTTGTCGCCCACATTGGAACAGCAGTTGACGGTTCGGAATCCCAGCTATAATTTCATGGAAGTTCATAGTGCATGTCTTCTGGCGCAGGAGCTTAACTGTCCGGCGTTTGTAGGGGAATTTAGATTTGAAATTCCTGAACAGCTTCGGTCTAAAGTTATTAGACCAGACAACCTGAAAGAAGTTATGGATTGCGTCATGGATAAGAAGTTGCTGGAAGCGGAGTAATCTCCTGTGTCCATCGGCGCAGCCGCAGAGCAGGGTAACTAATCAACCCACACAATCAACCATCCTTCTCAACACCCTATGTCCATCATCTTCCTGATAACTTACCTCGTTTCGCCACTTGACTTGGATAATAACGAGATGAACAGGGAACGAGGAGGAGAGCCGCGAAAAAGATATGATGATAAAACACGAAAGAACGATAACAGACGACTTAGTCGACAAATGGCGTGAAGCCCTCGCCACTCCAGTTGCTCGAAAAAGAATAAAAGACGGTAAGCGCTCAATAAAACCGTGGTTAGACTTTAGTCATCATCCTCAACGCCACTCCAACCTATGAAGATTTCTTCTGCCTCCTCTAATTTTGACCAATCAAGGTATTGCCCGCATCGATGGCAGTACCCTTGGTATTCTCGCTCTATGCAGACATCGCACCTTGGACAGACGGAGAAAATGTTTTCATCTCGATAGATGCGTACTGCGGTTACAGTTTTGGGTAGACGGTATGTAGGGGAGAGCAACAGATCAAGGACGATGTGGGCAAGAGTTGGTTTTGTTGGACACTCCATCCATTCCTCATCGTCAAAATCTGAATCATCCTCTTGTGGGTCAGCATCAATCGCATGCAGATAAGTGCTGATTTTCGAGGAAATAGTTTTAAGGATAGCAGATTTCTTGAGCAATGCTTTCATTATAATCACCTCTGTATTTAAGCATAGATGATTATTTGACGGCGGTGTTGTATATTTGCTTGCTATCCTTGAAAAACACTAGTTTTTAGTATAATATTAAGCTGTGGGAAATCTCTCACAGCTTTGCCGCTCGAAACTTTGTACACCTCTACGTGGTGGGCGGCAGGCAACACAGCATGGGTGCTGTGGCTAAGATGCAGAGAATAATAGGTTTAGACCAGTCGAGCTGGGGCCGCTGAATTTGTTTGCCATAGTTTTAGTGTTCATAGTCTGTGTACTGTCTTGCCCTTTTCAGAGATACCTAACAAGTGTCGCCGTCAAATACAAGGAGGAAAAGTCTATGAAAGCTAAAATGATAAAAGTTTCTGCCGCAGTTACCGCCGATGTTCTGTTTATTTTACAGGCTGTGGGCACTAATCTTTTGGCAACAGCTCTGCTGGTCTAAGCCTATTGCTAATTGATAGTGTTGCAGCTGAAATGTGAGTTCTTTTAGCTATGGAAAAAGGAGAAAGAATATGAATAGGTTCTATCAGATTTTAAACTGGATTTCTACGGGTTGTAATACTGCAAGTCGTCCGAGTCTGTTAAAACACTTCTCAGGGGAGCTGATTGACGAGTGTCTTGATAATGGATATCTTGTTGAAATCCGAAGAAATGCTTTTAATGAGCCGGTGTATGCGATTACAAATGCGGGCAGAGAAAAGCGTGATGAGCGTTAAAAGCGACTAGCTCGCAGAGTTGCTATCTCATTCCCACAGTGCTACACTAACATCAAATCTTACATAATCTTATCGGAGACATCATCCTATGGCCAGAACCAAAGGTAGCAAGAACCGCATTGCCGCATCTACTGACTTCGATGCTCAGATCTCAAAATTGCAGAAAGACAAGGCGATGCTCGAAGAAGGTTTTTCCAAGACTGTCGCCCACATTGAAGAGCTGAAGACCGACATCAAGTCTCTGCGTGAAAGTTTAAAGCCGCAGAAAGCGGAGATCAAGCAGACCGAAAAAGAAATCGCAAAGCTGGAGGCCAAGAAGGCTGCCGCCGAAGCGAAGGCCGCTGAAAAAGCAAAGAAAACTGAAGCCGAGAGTGTGGTTAAGAAGCTACTTGCAAGCGGTGTAAGCGCAGATGAGATTCTCGAAAAGCTGAAATAATCTTTTTATCCCTCAAACCGTGTGGGTGTGGTTAAAAAATCCCATCCATACGGTTTTATAATAGAACGATTGTTTTATATCAAACAATAATATGCCTGTTTTTATTCCATAGTCCAAAATCACTTCCGGTGAAATTTCAGCAAAAGAACAGCAGGGGAGAGCACAGGCAAAGTAGGGACTGAGCAAATAAACAGCAATGAACATCACAGATAAGAAGTAATCAAATCTGTCAGCACATCAAAACAACCCCAATCGCTTCAAAAGTCCTCTTCAAAAAATTAGCAATAACACATCATTCAATTCCGTCCATCAATACACCCATCATCTAACCCCTCATCACACCCACCCTGAGGAGCGCATCTGGGCAGGGCGAACGCCCCGGCGGAAGCCCCGGGTCCCGGACGCTCCGAGGAGTGGCACACTAAGTCACATGAAAATATATGTGCATAGAAAGAAATAGAGTGAATATAATAATTCTAAAACACAAAATCGCGAAAGAACTTGAAAATAACGCCTAAACGTGGTATAATTTTGGTACGAACAAGCCGGTTTTGGTACGACAACGGTATGCTGTGGTACTGTAACTGTTGTTTCGAAATTATGAACGATCACAAAAAAATCGTGAAAATTTAGCGTAGCTACGACGACACCTATCAGGTTCAGGTCGTGTCTTGGTACGACAACGAGAACTCCTACACCTCTCAGATGGTCCGTACCATTAAGTACTTCGCTGAGAACTGCTAATCACAGCTCTACGCTCAAAAGTGCTTGAGGTGCCGTGCTGAATGACAACTAGTATTGGCTTTGCTGATACGAACATGCTGTGATTGGTACGACAACAGGATATTGAGTTCAACACCCTTCCTTTTGCGGGTTTCCGTGAGAGGAAGGGTGTTTTTGCGTGCAGAATTCTGGATTACTGCTTTTTTGTCTGGACAATGGTTGATTTGTTTATGCGAGAAAATATGCATTTTTCAGGCTGGATGGATAAATTCGAATAGTAATGGCGGTGAGGAGGCAAATACATAAAGGATGAAAAAATGAGGGGTAACGTTGATTTCTGGTCAAAGGAAAAGAGGCTTTGTCGAAGAATTAAAACAGGCAATAGTTGAAAAAAGAAATTTCTTGACGAATTGGGTATTTTAGCAAGAAAATGCGTAAAATAGACTGAAATCTTATCCGTAAAATGAGCAACGATAGTGCAACGAAGTATTGTATGCAAGAAGAAAACATGCTAAAATAATACTGATAACAACAGGCTGAAATTGGTGGAAAGTTGGTATCGAAAGGTTACTCAAAGAACGAAATCTCCTGAGTTGCGGTTGGGGGAAATAAGTATGCTTTTGGTGAGTGGGGGAACAGAAAAACATCTGTACTTTCGAGCAGAGAAACTGCGCAGAATTAAATCACGTGGATGAGATACCCTGGGCGAAAGATCGTCCGGGGTTATTGTGATACAAAAACAACATAAAATCAGATTTGGAAATCCAGAGGACAAAGCGGGTGAAACGGATCCGATTGCGGAGAATACAGAACCCGTATGGAACCTGTGAAACAATACGCGGCTGTCATAATAGGGACAAGGGTACGGCAGAGAATGAAAGGCTCCGCGACCCGAAGTTCATATTTTCTTACCCGAAGAATGAACGAATGATCTTTCTGAGAGGCAGAAATGCCGCACAGAAAGAAATCTCGACCATGAGGGTGGGGTGACAGCCAGCGGACAGGCGAGCGAGCCTATCCGCTCTTTGTGTTGGCCGAGATATTGATGAAGAAATTGAGTGGGATTGTGGGAAAGATTTATGAGTAAGAAACTTGCGATTGCGATGTTCGGACAGAAGCGATTATCGAGAGAAGGTGGAGTAGAGATCGTTGTCAAAGAGCTCTGCACCCGAATGGCACAGAATGGTTGTGACGTGACCTGCTACAACAGAGCAGGCCATCATGTGAGTGGTGCAGAATATGACGATGCTGGTAAAACGGAGTACGAGGGAATCCGTCAGAAGTCTGTTCCGACCATTGAACGGCGCGGGGCTAGAGATATAATAGGGTCAACCAAGAAAACCTACGATAACTAAAGGGTTTTGACGGCTTGAGTTGTCCTTCAAATGTTTTATTTGTTGAAAAACTGCAAGAAGCGGGAAATCCTGAGGGTTATATGTAGGTGGCTTTTGAAAGCTCTGTTTTGACCCACAAAAAGGAGCAACAGATAAAAAATGAAGGAGAGTTCAAGCCTACGGTGGATTGCCTTTGTGCGACCCGCCGTGGGCTTGTTTGCTGTTTTATCAAATAGAAAATTAGTGAGGGAGAATAGAACTATGAAAAACTATAAAATCGCTGTGGCCGGCACGGGATACGTCGGGCTTTCGCTGGGAGTGCTGCTGAGTCAGCATCATCAGGTAGTTGCAGTCGATATTGTGCAGGCTAAGGTCGATATGATTAACAATAAGAAATCCCCGATTCAGGATGACTATATTGAAAAATATCTGGCAGAAAAGGATCTGAATCTGACTGCAACCTTGGATGCAAAGGCTGCATACTCGGATGCGGATTTTGTTGTAATCGCGGCTCCTACTAACTATGATAGCAAGACCCAGCACTTTGATACGTCTGCGGTTGAAGCTGTAATTAAGCTGGTCATGGAATATAACCCGAACGCCATCATGGTTATTAAGTCCACAATCCCTGTGGGCTACACTGCTTCTGTTCGTGAAAAGTTCAATAGCAAGAATATCATTTTCAGCCCGGAATTCCTGCGTGAATCCAAGGCTCTCTATGACAACTTGTATCCTTCCCGCATCATCGTTGGAACTGACCTGAACGATGAGCGTCTGGTAGAAGCTGCTCATGAGTTTGCCGGTCTGTTGCAAGAAGGTGCTATCAAGGAGAACATCGACACGCTGTTTATGGGCTTCACCGAAGCAGAGGCAGTTAAGCTGTTTGCCAATACATATCTTGCCCTGCGTGTGGCTTACTTCAACGAGCTGGACACCTATGCAGAGAGCAAGGGCCTTAACACTCAGCAGATCATCGACGGAGTCTGCCTCGATCCTCGCATCGGCAGCCACTACAATAACCCGTCTTTTGGTTACGGCGGCTACTGCCTGCCCAAGGATACGAAGCAGCTGCTGGCTAACTATGCCGATGTACCGGAGAACCTGATCGAGGCTATTGTCGAGAGTAACAGAACTCGTAAAGACTTCATCGCCGACCGCGTCCTAAAGCTGGCTGGTTATTATGGTTATGACGAGGATAACGAGTACGACAAGGAACAGGAAAAATCTGTGACCATCGGTGTGTACCGTTTGACCATGAAGAGCAACAGCGATAACTTCCGCCAGAGTTCTATTCAGGGCGTTATGAAGCGCATCAAGGCCAAGGGCGCAACGGTAATCATTTACGAGCCGACTTTGAAAGACGGAGAGACTTTCTTTGGATCAGTAGTGGTTAATGATCTGGCTAAGTTCAAGGAAATGAGCCACGCCATCATCGCAAACCGCTATGACAAGAGCTTGGATGATGTGAAGGATAAGGTTTATTGGCTTAATCACCGGGACATTAGGATTCTCACTTGGATCAGATGAATCGATTGTAGGAATACTATATGTGTCTGGATTTCAGGTGAAAAACTATTGTGGTGGAATATGGCTCCTTTTGTTTGTTCTTAACTATATATACTATATGAGAAACGGAAGACTCGGCCATAAAGAAAGAACCGTTTTGGCACTCTTCCTTTTGCTGATTGTTCTTAGTGGCTCAAAAGGCGCACTCGCGCTTAGCATGATTTGGATTTTGCTGATAAATTTTGATAAAATTTTGAAGCTTAGAAAAAATCAAAAAAGAATATTTGTTTTCTTTGCTGGAATCATTGCCTGCTTAATAGGCGTATATATATATAATAATATTTTAATTAATGTGTATACTTATGCGTACCGTATGCGTGGCTTGAGCAATCTTGTGGATTATTTGTTGCAAGATTTAAGGAATCTGTTCTTTGGTGTCTCAGATATTGCTTATGCAAATACAGGTTTCAGTTATACGACTAATATGAGACAATTCCTTGGGTGGCAATCTAGTGTAGAGATGTCCTATGTTAATATTCTAATAAAAAACGGATTGATCGGATATGCTTCATATATTTTGATTTTTAAGGATTTCTTAAGCGGCTGCAAACGGTGCACTGCAATAGATCAAAGCATAGTTAAGTCTTTAGTTATTGTATTGTTGATATCCGGCCTGACGGAGACATATGCCGTTTCAATTCATTACGTTGTTGGCCCGGTAATGTACTGCTTGATTAGAGGGTTGATATATCAAGACAGAGGCGTATACATACGAGATGAGTTTTGACGCCAGCGTGTCGCTGCATTGTTTTATTATTCTTCTGATTGGAGTATTAAAATTAGATGAAGTTTTCAATAATAGTGCCAGTATATAATGTAGAAAAATATCTTCCGCAGTGTATAGATTCGATTCTTAATCAGGATTATGTAGATTTCGAGTTAATTCTGGTTAATGATGGATCTCCGGATAATTCACTTTCTATATGTTGCCAATATGCGGAAAAAGATAAAAGAGTGCGTGTCATAAATAAACCGAACGGTGGCTCTACCTCTTCTCGGAAGGCTGGAGCAAAGATTGCTAAAGGTGAATGCCGTATGTGTGGGGCGGCAGTTCCCCAAGCACCAGTTTTGACTGCTCCGGCTTCGTTTGCTGGGTCATCAATAACAGCGGCAATGGGTGGAGCGTGGGGCGTACAACAGCCAACGGTCTACGCGGAAAGTGCAGCTATGTTTCTCCTGCGGATGCACAGCCTGGTGACTTGATCTTCTTTGAGAAAACCTATAACACCGTTGGCGCGTCGCACGTTGGAATCTACGTCGGCAATGGCATGATGATCCACTGCGGCGACCCCATTTCCTATACCAGCATCAATTCGACCTACTGGCAAAGCCACTTTTTAGGCTTTGGCCGCATCAACTGAAAGGAGGGCCGATGGGCAAAAAATTACAGAAATATCTGGATGAAGCCGAAAAGACTGAACAGCAGATCGCGGAACTGGAAGAACGGCTGAAAACCATCCGGGCAGCACAGAAAAAGGAAGAGGACAGCGAGATCATTCGTGCCATCCGCAGCACCAAGATGGGCGGGCGCGAACTGCTGGCTCTGCTGGACAACATTCAGGCGGGCAATGTGACGTTCCTGACCGCTGTAAACAACGCTTCGGAAGAAGCAGAAACGGAGGAAGCGATTGAAAAAGATGCTTAAACGGCTAGGAGTTGTTATCCCCAGCACAATTCTGACCCTGCTGATGGCGGTGGGCTTTTCGACCCCGGCCTTTGCCTATGTGGACAAAACCGAAACGGAAGAACCCGTGCAGGTGGTCGAGGAAGCAGAGCCGACCGAGGAAGAAAAGATCCCGTTCACCATCGCAGGAAACGGCGAGGTGGAGGACAACATCGTAGATGACCCCAGCAAGGAGTTCTTCACGGTCAAGACCAAGGGCGGCAATACGTTCTTTCTGGTAATCGACCGGGCGCGAAACAGTGAGAACGTCTATATGCTCTCGATGATCGACGAGTACGATTTGCAGGAGTTTCTGGGCGATGAAGAACGCAACGGCAAGCAGGAAGAAGAAACACCTGCGGTAGTCCTGCCGGAAACCAAACCCGAACCTACCCCGGATGTGGAAATCGAAGAACCGAAAGAAGAATCGAGCGGCGGCATGAATAAGATTCTGCTGCTGGTGTTTGTGGCTGCGCTGGGCGGCGCAGGTGCTTTCTTCTACTTCTACATTTATAAGCCGAAGCCGAAAGAAGAAACGCCGCAGAGTGAAAATCTGGAAACTGACCAGAGCCTTGCGACGGTGAACGAAGATAATCAGTCCGGCAACGAAAATGACACATAAGAAAACCGTAACATAAGGATGCAGGGGTAGTCGAAAGGCTATCCCTGCTTTTTTCAAAAAGGAGAAAGCGTTGAAATATCTGGTGATTGCAGAAAAACCGAGTGTATCGAAATCCATTGCAAAAGTAATCGGTGCATATCGGCAGGAGGACGGGTATCTGGAGGGTGGGGATTGCGTGGTAAGCTGGTGTCTGGGGCATTTGGCAGAGTATGCGGCCCCGGAACACTACGATGAACGCTATGAAAACTGGCGTTTTGAGGATTTGCCGATTCTCCCTGTCGAGTGGAAACTGCTGGTACACAATACAAAGAAGCCGCAGTTCAATGTCCTGCGCAAACTGCTCCGCAGCAAGAAATTTGATTATGTGGTGAATGCCTGCGATGCAGGACAGTGCGGTTGGGTGACTTAAGAGAAAGGAAAAAGAGACCTCATCTCGTTGAAAATCAAATCCAAAAATCATTTAAGGAGCAATTCAAATGAAACGAAATCAGTATTTCGACCATAATCACTCTCAAAAAGCGCTTTCCTGCCGCTACAACATGGACACCAACCGGGTGGAAGCCCAATTTAATGATGGCACTATCGTCAATTTCGCATTATTGTAATAACAGATTGCTTCTTCCATGAATGGTAATATTATCATCAAACTTTTGGAAGAACTATAAATGTCCGAGGTGCCTTTGATTTCGACAGAAAAACAGGCTGAATTGTTACAAAGCTCGGACATTTCAAAAATTTCTTTGAGAAATGGCGAAAAAGGCGGGGCAGCACACGCCGCCCCGCCGATCTCAAAAGTTCATTCCATTGCTCGCATTTCTTCCACAAGCGATTGATTTTTCTGTCTGCGCATTGTCCAGAAGGACAGAATAACCTCTAAGCCAAACAGCACCAGAACAAACAGACCCATTTGCAGGAAGGGGAAGGAATATGGCATAATCACTCCATCGAAAGTCATTTCACTGAATTTTCGCGCAGCTAACACTGCAATCGGGAGGCCGACTGCCAGAGTTGCCAGCGCAGCAGAAAACGCATAGCAAATCCCCTCATAGATAGTCATTTGGCAGAGCTGCTTTCTAGTCAGACCGATGGCGCGAAAGACACTGTTTTCCCTCTTTCTGGACATCTGGTTGGAGAGGGTGGTGTTGATGAGGTTGACCACGCCAAAGAGGAATACCAGCCACGACAACGCCTGAAATCCTCCAAAAACGACCCTGTTTTCCATTTCCTCATAATCCTTATGTATCCCAATGGTATCCAGTTCAAGGTCGGGATTGGAAGAAATGATCGCACTCAGATTGTTTTCAATCTGCTCCGCCTTTTGGGGATCGCTGACAATGCTCCAGGAATAATCAAAACAATCGATCATAGGCAGTGCTTCCTGAAATAACTCTTTGGTTGCAACCATGCAGGTGTTGTCCAATGCCAGAGTGCCATGACCATTTTTCAGCTTATTGTCCGTGAACAGACCTGAAACAGTGACAGGAATCACCTGCTCCCCTATGGAAAGTTCTATAATCGATCCTACATCTACACCAATCATATCTTCTGCATAGTCCATATCAAGTGCAATACTATGGGAATCCTGCGGTAGAGTCCCCGACACAAGTGCCGCTTGCATTTGGTCCCTATTTCGATCACTCAACAGATCGCACATTCCGCCAGAAGAACTTTCCTCATTTTCAAACCGCACATGGATTGCCTGCCGGCTCTCTATCACATCTGTTACGCCGTCTACGGCCAGCACCTCCTGCCGAAGCGCTTCATTCAAAGGATTTCCTTTCGACATCACCTCATATTCTGTTTTTTCAGAATTGATATAGATTTTATAATCCCCATCCGGGAAAAACTGTCTTGCGATCCGCTCTGGCGAACGAACCAAAAGAATAGACGCTGTCACCAAAAGGATCACCCCGCCCAGACTCAGGGAAGCCACAATACTGATCGTCTTTTTGCGGTCACGCCTGAAATTTGCAATTCCCATGGAGAGAGGATTTAACCGCATATTCTTCTTATGCGCATGGGACTTTCCGCTCTGATTGCCAGTAAAACGAACTGCTTCAATAGGAGAGATACCTGCGGCAATCTTTACCGGTTTGCGGATTGCAATGGATACCATAAACCAGCTAAGCAGTGCAGTCAAAACAATCGCGGCAGCATAAAATGACAGATTGAATCCACGGGAAAACAGCGCAAACCCGACTGCACATCCCAGCAAAATACCGATTCCAATGCCAGCCCATCCTAAGAAACAGCCTTCTTTTTTGACAATACGGCGGATCTGCTTTGGCGTTGTGCCGATAGTCCGCAGTTGTCCATAGCTTTGGATTTTGTCATTGATAGAGATTTGGAAGATACTTTGTATCACAACATACCCTCCGATGATGACCAGAACTGCGATTCCAGCAACCAGCGCAAGCATACTGACATTCACAGGCTGCTTATAGAATTTCATATAGCTGAGGTTCATGATCGGCATTTCCAGCTGATATTCCTTGGCAATCTCCCGGCTGCGGGCAGTCAGCTCTGTTTCATCCATTTGCTGCTCATTCTTAAAATGTACATAGGCACGATAATCAGCGGGATCATAGCCGCTCCATCCTTTCAGGGCTTCTTTGGAAAGAAGGATGGAAGATCCATTTACCTCTTTTTCTTTATAGCCTTCCAGAATGCCAGTTACCGTATATTCTCCGTGAAAACTCTCGCTGTTCAGCATAACCTTTTCACCAATCCCGGCATCTGCACCGTAGTTGGAAAGGAAATAACGGCTCACCGCCACCTCATCCTCCTTTTGGGGCAGACGGCCCTCCAGCAGCTTCATTTGGTCACGGGCAATATACATCGTTTCCTCATCACAATAAATGTAGGAGGCGTTATATCCCTGCTTGGCAGGTTCCACAGCCAGCATATAATACTCTCCTACCCTTGAGAAGTCATCCAGCCCCTTCAGGGTGGACACATCTTCTTCGGTAATCCTGGTATAGACCGCCTCATAGGTATCCTCCACATGATTTTTCTCTATCTGCCGGGTAGACAAAGCCATCACAATCGAAAAACAAATCAGACAGGATGCCAGCGCAACAGCGATCACCACCATCAGATTCCGGCGCTTCTCGCTTTG
>OHFR01000564.1_pt1 | contig 16440 bp, 25 predicted proteins | sample 1567531 | NCBI WGS metagenome assembly OHFR01 (sample SAMEA3879597, study PRJEB24766) | human gut metagenome | biome: human-associated habitat; feature: feces | place: USA | collected 1985/1987
AAATGACAATGCTTGTATCGGGCTGCGGTACAGGCAAAACCAAAATAGGCTCAGCGGCGCTGTATGCCTATCAAAAATCCATAGGCGGTAAGGGCTGTATTCAAAAATATGGGCGTTGCGCTGCCCAGCGGGGATATAAAAGAGGTTTTTGAAACCGTTAAGACCAATAACTATATGGGCTGGAAGCCCTGCACAATGGAAGAGGCTCGTGCGGCTGCAAACAGCGGCACGGCTGCAATAGGCATAAGCGATACTCCATATGTGATGAATCGAGCTGATTATATGCGTGATCCTACGGTCGAACCCACAAAAAGTAACAGAACCTGGGGGCAAATTAAATCTGACGGTAGTTCTATCACCTATCCTGCCAATAGTGATTACGGAGCTTTTGTGGTTTATTCCGCAATTTGACATAAGGTATTTATAAAAATTAAAAATCCGAGATTTATCAAAATGATTTAATCTCGGATTTTTATTTGTCACAAATACTATATCTACTTATCTGTAATTTCAGAAGGCGGAATCAGATAGTTTTTCCATTCACCGCCGTTTAAATTCCATACGGATTCATCGGAAAGGTATTTTGACAGCTCGGGGCTTGCGGCGTAATAATTGTTATTCGACGGCAAAGTGAATTCCGATGTTTTTTGCAGAGAACCGTCAATTAACGCCTCTTCCGTATAAGTGGTTTCAGCTCCGTTTGAATAATAAGAAAATGTTTTTTGCGTTATAAAATCTTTTGTTTGATTATTATAGCTTCTGATAGAATAAAATGTTGTTTTGTCCGCAGAACGGTTTGACAAGAGAACCTTTTTTTCTGCATCCAAACAAACATTAGCCAACGACTGAAAAGTGGGAGCCAATGTGAATTGCTTATTGCTTTCATTCCAAATATATCCTATAAAGTATTCGGCTGCCGCCGTTCTCTGATAGGGTATAAGTAAATCTTCATGTCCGTCAAAATTTATATCGCGGAAATAAATCGGCTGTTTTGTAAAGGAAGTGTTTTCCGCCGGAATTATATTTTGAAGCTTCTCATTATCGTTCGTAAAAACCGATAATGATTTAATTGAATTTTCGGTATTGTCTGTATTGGTTATTTCAATTTTTAAATTCGGAGAGGCTCCGCCCGAAGTATATATTACATTTTTCCCTTCAGAGAGCTTTGATTGTGACGAAGCGTTTTTTGGATTACTTTCACCGCAGCCTGCAAGCATAGAAATAACTGAAGCAGTTAAAAAATGATAAAAATCTTTTTCATATGCAAATCTCCTTTGAAAATTCATCAATATAATTATATGGAATTAAATACATTTTATAAAGGAACAAAACCGTTACAGTTTTATAATAAATTTTCTAACCCGTACACAAGCTGATAGAGTTTTTTGGGGAAAATTGTAATTTATAATATTATGATTTACCGACAGTAAAAATTGCATTAAAGAAAAATAAACAGTTTGATATTAAAAATAACCCAAAAGCTATTTTTACATTATAAATAATATTTATTATGCCTGCAAATACGGTGTCAATAACAATAAAACTTAATGGAAACAACGGTAGATTATTTAAACTTATGTAAATAGCGGAAATACAAAAGCACAAATTCAAGACACATAAAATCAGAATTGTGACCGATAATTTTTTTGAACATTTATCTTTATTTATATAAGAGAGTATTGCTGAAAAAGAATTGATAAGCATTAAAATCAAAAACGCAATTACAGAACCTATCAAATCTAATGTAAATGCTTTAGAATTAAAACTATATGACAATAAGGGGAGAAAAATCTCAACAAAAGAAATGATTACTCCTACAGATAAGAAGATAAAACCGATATTCAATAAATTGAGACGCGATATTTTATTTCTCATGAGCGTACCTCTCGATTATAAATATATGAGTTGAAATGTTTTTATTTTGAATGTGTGAAATTTATATCAGAATTACTTTCATACAGCTTTTTTGATTCCTCAATCAATCCTTTATCCGCAGACAGTGCTTTTATGTTCTCTGTAGTATCTGTTGATTCCGACGCATAGTTTTCTTCCCACAAATCTTCAAAAGACAGTTTTTGGTTTTTTATGCTCATATATCCGTAATGATTCGCCCCGCCGCCGACGGTAAAATAGAAAATTCCGGGATATTCGGAGTTGTCGGAGGAAAAAAATCTTACGGTACCGGTCAAAAAATCCTGCTCGCCGATTAATCGGGCGGATTTTTCATAACACCACTTCCTTAACAACATATTTTGATTTTTAATATTATTTCCTAAGCCAATTAACAGCGGCAGACTCGGAATTTAAAACTTTATTAAAAAGTGATTTATAAACGTTTTCGGATATTTCCGCACCGTTTGCAAAATATTTGCGTGAGGTATCGGAATGATATTCAGAAAACTCTGCTTTATATAATTCATTTCCGCTGTAACCTAATATTTTATAAATATAATCGGTGTGTTCCGGTGCGGTACCCTTTCTTACGGAAAGCAATGTATTGCCGCTCAAAAATCGGTTATATAAAGCCTCGTTTTCATCTGAAACTTGCGTCCATTTGGCAGGCGCGGAATTATCGAAGCTTTCAGTGCTTTTAAGTTTACTTCATCATTAACAAATCTTTTACTGAATTTTTTTGAAAATCCCGAACGGTTTCATATCCGAACCGTAAATTTCAAGTTCGTCTTTATCGGCATATTTCGTATTGTCGTTATGCTCGTACAGAAAGTGCCATATCACTTTACCGCTTTTTTGTCAAACGTTTCAATGCAAATAGGCGATACAGCCGAAAAGGCGCTGTAATTATCAAACCTATCGGTCAGAAAATATACCTGATTTTTCCTTATATGGTATTTTCCCATATAAATGGAAAAATACTTTTTTTCGCAATCATCGGTAACAAGCTCCTCGTTTTCGTTCATTTTTCTTATCGGAATCAAAAAGACCGAGGGTATTAACAAAAGAAGATAGATTATTAAAATCCGCCCCTCCTGCAATAGATACGCTGCTATGAGGCTCGGCACAAACAGATAAAACATTATCTTCATATAAACAGAGGTGAAAACCGCTTGTCCGTAATATTTATCGCAATTGCTGCAGCGGGCAAACAGAAAAAAGCGCGGTAATTTATTTTGCTTTACACGCCTGCTGTCATATCTGCAGTCAATTTTTTTACCGCACCAAGGGCATCTTTTCATTATAATCTCCTTTTGCAAAAGCCGTTGCCGATAACGGTTAATTCTATCAATGCTGCGGCGGCATCAGAACAGAGCTTGCCTCTGTTAAAATACAGCCGAATATTAAAAACAGTGTTAAGGCAACGCTCAAAAAACAATATACCCACTTAATTTCGAAAATTTTTTCTGATTTTTTACGGTTGATTATATACCTGATTGAAAAAGCAATAAAAGAAACTAACAATACTGTCAGGCTCGGTACAAAAAAATTCCCTCTGTTTAAAATAATTTTAGATATGTAAAATAATGTGTGAGAAATTAAAAATATTGAAAGCTGCACCCTTTTGTACTTGTTAAAAGTAAAAAGCAAAAACCATAATATAATTAACACTATTACGGCAACGTCAATGCAGTCGAGCGGTTTTAAAAAATATTTAATCACGCATTATTCTCCTTTGTGTTTTCTGAGGGGCGCCGCCGCAAAACGCATTTATTCCCAAAGGAAAGGCTTTACCGGTAAATCACTTCTGCTTTTCCGTGTTCCTTTGGTAACAACAGGCAGCAATATATGCAGTTCTTAAAATTATATATGCCAAAAACAAGGTAACTGCAAGCAGGGGGCTTTCGTATTTTCTAAGCTCCATATATACTTCAATTAAATAACCGTAAATAAAAAGAGTAAGCAAGCTTAAATTTGAAAGAATGTTAAGCACCGTTTTAAGTTTTGTTTTCAGCTTAAAAATAAAATAATGTACGGTACAAAAAAAGTCTGTTTCGTAAAGCACAAAAAATGCGCCGAGCATTAAGTAAAAGGCAGCGCCGAAGCCCCCGAAAACGTCAACGCTATTATTGATATCATAGCTGTAAGAGCTTACTGACGCCGCAACCGACAGTATAACGGTGCAGAGAATTAAACCCAAACAGAAAGTATAAATTATTATCTTTTTTGTTTTTATTTTCATAAAGTTACCTGATTTATCGTTTATTTCATAACCAGCTTTATTAAAGCAACCGCAATCGGGCTTACAATAATTCTGTTAAAAATGCTATTGCATAAACAGCCTGCAAAAAACGCTATGTACGATGTTCCGCCGTCTGAGTATTTGATTTTTTTAAGTATATGCGAGCGGTAAATACAGTCGGCTGACAGCCCGATAGGTATTTGTAAAACAAGCATTACAAAAATCGTCCAGAAGGTGATTTTATTTGTAATAAAGCTTATTTTTTCGCGTGCTTCATAGGCTTTTATCGGCTGTTCGTTTACTTCTATAATTAAATCCGGATTATTTGCGGTAAAATTATTTCCGTTATAATTTTGCTCATAAGCTATTACTTCCTCGTAAAGAGGTTTTAACTGATTCTTATATGCGTTAGATATTAAAAGCGTTACGCATAACGCCAAAACAGAATAGATAACCGCAAAAAGCGCCGCGTTTTTATACATTTTACGGTAGCACATCCAATTAACGCCAAAGAAAAATGCCGCCCAGTTCCAGCTTAAAAAGAATTTTTTATTCTCGTTTTCGGCGTAAATATCAACATAACGCGAAGCGTTTTTATCAATGAAAAAATGCCAGTCCGCCTTTTTCACTCCGTTTAACAGCTCTTCTTTTGGGGATACGGCGTCGGGCAGCCTTTTCCAACAATTTCTGCAGTATCCGTCGCTTACAATATATGTAGCACCGCAATATTCACATTTCTTTTCGGTATTATCAGCCATTTTTTACTCCCCCCGTAATTTTTTATTGTTTAATAAAAATTTCCTCAGCCTTTGCGTTCAAGATAATTATAGCCGCAATTCGGGCATTTTGGGTAATCGATGTCGTGGGTTTTCCCGCATTTCGGGCAGGTGCGCTGCCAAATCGCATCGTCGCCCGATTCGTCGGTCTCCTCATTTTCAATTGCGGCTTTTGCTTTGCGGTACCGCTTTGCTTTTCTCGTATAGCCTAAAGCCAATAACAGATCAAACAATGAAATTGCCGACATTATTATTAATACGATGATTTTATTTATAAGCGGCGACTCAATCAGCCCCGAAGACACAACCCGGGCATCAGAAAAGAACAGCCATAAGCCGAATGCAAAAATACCGACAGAGGTAATAAAGCAAAACACCGCCAACGGTGCTGCGTTCCCCGGTGCGGATACTGTCGGCGGTACTTTACCCGTACCGATGTAATGACCCGGGTTAAACATATTATTTTGAAACTCGGCAACATCCTTAAAGGAGTCGTATTCTTTTTCAAAATCTTTATTATTTTCGTTCATACCGACACCTCATTAAGTTTAATATATCATAAATTACTTGTGCGCCGGCGGCGAAAGCCGCAATTTAGTCATTCAATGTTCTCCGAAACGGTCAAAATCTTTAATTTTGTCAGCATTTCGTGAGGTTATTATATCATATGATTTAATTTTATTCAATATACAGTGTCCATGAATTTGAATCGGATTGTAAAGCTAAAGAACTCAAAGCGGGACAGAAGATACAAGGGTGTATTTTCTTATAATGGTATGATATGCTTGTATTTAACTAATCAAAATTTGCGGTATAAAAATCAAATGGATGTTTCCTTTAAGATAGGAAATGAAAAGTTTAATTACAGAGTATGTGCTATGATAATTTCCGAGGGCAAAATATAGTGGTTGGAGTTTGATAAATTAAAGGATGAATACTTTTACCCGATTGTATTGTCTATGCGGTCGTGAAAATATGTTTTTCCGAAAAGTGGCGGCAAAATACCTAATAAGCATAAAAAAACCGCTGAACACCAATGTTTCAGCGGTTTTTGGTCGGGGTAGTGTTATAGTAGTCGGGCTGAAACCCGCATAAATAAAGGCTTTTTACGCAGTCAAAACAGTACATTAACTCAAAATTTAAGCAAAACACCGACCGAAAACAGCATAGTTTTAAGTTTTAAAAGTGAAATGAGGGAAAATAATGCTTAGCATAAAAGAATCTGTAAAAATACTTTTTATTGTTACTGTATCGGTATTGACTGTCGGCTGTAAAAAGCATAATGCCGATTATACTTCATCAGAAAATACCGGAGATGTAAGTTCTGTTGTTTCCGAAAAATCAGCAGAGAGTGAGGTGGTTTCTTCGGCGGAGAATGTGTCCTCGGAGCCCTGTGCAACTGTTGCACAAGGTTCATCAGACGAAAGCTCTAATATCGCGAAACCGAATAAAACGGTATAACAGGTTAGAGAACAACCGAAAACTTCTTCGGCTGCACCGTCTAATACAGATACCGTACAAACGCCGCCGGAGATAAAACCCGAAATACCGGCAAACGCAACTGCGGCGGATACCAAAGCTGTTGCCGACCGGGTTATATATTACCTAAATAAAGCACGGGGAGATATAGGCAGCAGGGAGCTAAAACGGCTGCCGCGCCTGACGGTGTACGCAGAGTACAGGAGCAGCCAGTTGCCGTCAAACTTTGCCCATGATATATCCGACTGGTTCGCCGCGGCGAAAGCCACGGGCTACGGCAGATATACGGAAATGCCGGACGGCAGCGGGAGCTATGACATAGGCGCGCAGGAAGCAATAGCAATGGCGGGCATAGTCGGCAGCGCGGACAAAATAGGTGAGTGCTTAGCGCAGATAATAATAGACAGCAGCCGCCATTGGCCGTATGTAGGTTCAGACGAAATGAAATATACCGGCGTGGGTGTGACTTGCATTGACGACTTGTGGTATACTTGCATTATGGTAACGGCGACAGACGAATACGAAAAGTAACAGTTAAATATTTTAAGAGCCAAGCCTCGGTTTTTCCAAACGGAAAAGCCGGGGCTTTTTGCATTTCCATAAAAATTAAATACGGGGAGGTGAGTCCGATGTATCAATAAAGCCGGTGGGACCGGCAAAGCGGAACGCCAAGCCGTCCGCAACAAAAACAAATATAAAAAGCTTAAAAAGGAGAAATCAAAAATGTTTAAGAAATTCTTTAAAAAATTAAGCCGCAAGGCAGATAACGCCGTTATAGCCACAAGCGTGGCGCTCAAAAACCGCAAGGCAGAGGGCTATGTAGATACCGGCGTAAAGATTTTAATAGCGGTGGTTTTGGGGGCGCTGGTGCTCACATTGCTCTATGCACTTCTTAAAACAACCGTTATGGGAACCGTGACTACAAAGGTTTCGGAGCTGTTTAATTACAGCGGAGCCACCACCTGATGAATCAAATACGAAAGGAACGAAATTAAGATGAAAAAGTTTTTAGATAAGCTCCGCAGAGGAGCAAACAATTTGGCAATAGGCGCTAAATGCGCATTACAGACAAGAAAAGCCGAGGGCTATGTGGATACTGGCGTTAAGATCCTTATAGCCGTAGTCCTCGGCGCACTGGTGCTGACTCTGCTTTACGCACTGCTCAACGGCACCGTTATGCCGAAGGTCACCGAAAAGGTGAACAGTATGTTCGCGTATACGGCATAGACGGCATAAAAATCAGAATCCATAGGCGGAGCGTAAAAAGCTCCGCCGAAAGGAGGGTATATATTTGAGAGAAAATATGCTTCCGGTAATCGAGAAATTTACCGGAACTGAATACAGTACCGCGGGGTTTGTAATAACGGCAATTCTGCTGCTCGGTATTACAGCCTTTGCGGGATATATAACCGGCAAAAGCGCGGCTGAAAGCTTCGGCGGAAATAAAAAGAAAACCGCGGTTGTTTTCACGGTAACGGCGTTAATAACAATGGCGGCGCTGCTCTGTTTTTTCGGAGCGTCGGCAAAGGCGGCGCGTGGGGGTGTGATGTGTATTATCATGCTGTACGCGGCGTTTGAGGATATTAAAACACGCGAGTGCGCAGACTTTTTATCCGTGACGCTCGGTATAACCGGGATTATGGGTAAAGAGCCGAAAGAGTTGATTTTATCCTTAATTGCCTTTGCCGGGATCATTTTAATACTTTTAATATCTTCCGCCGTAACCAAAAATGGGATAGGCGGCGGAGATGTCAAATTTGCAGGTGCGGTATCCCTTGCGTTAGGATTCTTTAATACCGCCGCAGCGTTGGTATTAGGCTTGCTTGCGGCAGTGGTAATAAACAAGCTTAGAAAACAAAAGAGCTTTCCGCTGCTGCCGTATTTAGCGCCGGCATTTATGACGGCATATATTATGACTTAAAAGGCGCGACTTAATCCAAACAGCATGCCGCTTAATATTAAGTTATATGAAACAGCAGTAAGCGGCAAGACATAAAAAAGGAGGCAAACCATAAAAATGAAAAACAGAACAATTTTAGGTATTGTCTGCATATTTTTAAGCCTTTTAATTACATTCGGCTTTTCGCCCCTAATAAACAGACTTTTGGGCGGAGATATGACGGTTATACGGCTGTCACGGGATGTAAGACAGGGCGAGGAAATAACAGTAGACTGTACCGAAAGCGTAAAGGTGAAAAAGTCCACCGTGCCAAGCGGAGTAATTCTGAATTTAAAGGATATAAAGGGGAAATATGCTTTGTCGGACCTGTACGCGGGGGATTATCTTAAAAAAGAAAAGCTGTCGGGTACGGGCAATAGTGTAAAGGAAGCGTTCGCAAGCCTTGACGGGGATAAAAGCGCCGTCAGCTTTACAGTCAAAAGCCTTGCGGCGGGGCTTTCGGGCAAGATAACCGCCGGGGACATTATAACCCTGCTTATTACCGACAAGAACGGCGAAACCAAAATACCGCCGGAGCTTAAATATTTAAAGGTCATAACCACCACAACAGGCGACGGCACCGACGCAGATAAGGCAAAGGCAAACGAAAACGGAGTAAAGCCGACCGCCGCTGCCGTGACCGTGCTTTGCAATTCGGCGCAGGCAAGGCTTATTGCCGAATATGAAAACAGCGGTAATATACAGGTTTCTTTAGCTTACAGAGGTAAAGCAGAAAACGCAAATGTCTTTTTAGAGGCGCAGGAAAAATATTTCGGAGGGAAATAAAAAAATGAGTAAATTGACACTTCTTTGCGGTCCGCCCCAAAGCGGCAAAACCGCAGCGGGAATTAAAATAGCGCAGGAAATATATTATCACTTTAAGGGCAGCGTAATATATATTTCCGCCGACACCGTAACGCCCTTTATGGGGCTTGTGTTTCCGAACGCGTCAGAAAAGCAGCTTTTTTCTTTGGGCGAGGCGCTGGAGCACACAAGCATTACAAAAGAAAATGTTTTGCGGCATACCGTGCCGCTGCCGAAAGCGGATAATTTCGGTTTTTTGGGATATAAGGCGGGAGAAAACAGATATACATATTCCCGCCCTACCAAGGATAAAACCGCAGAGTTTTTTGAGGTGTGCAAGTCGCTTGCAGACTATGTGTTTTTGGATTGCACCTCGTCGCTTGATGACCCGCTATCCGTTTACGGTATGGCGGCGGCAGATAAAGCCGTGCAGCTTGTAACGCCGGATATCCGCTCGGCGGCATATTACGCCTCTTTTGAGAAAACCTATGAGCAGATCAAGGGCAAAAGTATAGGCGTAATAAATATAACGGATAAAGACCTGTATTTGCCTGTGGGGGAAGTGAAAGCCGGATTTTCAAACGCTAAATATATATTGCCTTACAGTATGTATTTGAAGCAGCAGTATATAACCGGAGAGCTGACCCACAAAATACCCGACCAAAAATTCAGCGCTGTGTGCCGCGGCATTGCGGGGGCGGTGCTGTGAACGGGCAGGAATTTTCGGAGCTGCTTAAAGGCACGCAGCGGCATATTTCCGCTGTATATTCGGGCGCGGTAAACGGCAATAAAAAGGAGCAGTTGCGCTCGTACATAGAGCAATATTTAAGGCAAAGCGGGTATACCGACGAAACGGAGCTTAAAGAGCTGACGGACAGGCTGTATTCGGAAATGGCGGAGTATTCGGTGCTTACGAAATATCTCGGCAGAAAAGATATAGAGGAAGTCAATATAAACGGCTGGGACGATATAGCCGTCACATACCGCAACGGCATAACGGAAAAAGCGGACGAGCATTTTTTAAGCCCGCGGCACGCCGAGGATATTATAAAGCGGCTGCTGCACCATTCCGGCATGATAATAGACAACGCATCCCCCATAGCCCAGGGACATCTGCCCGGCAACACACGAATAACCGCAGTTAAAAGCCCTGTTGTCGATGAGGACAGAGGGATAGCCGCCTCAATAAGGCTCTTACACAATTCAGATATTACTACCGGGAAGATAGTAACCGTCGGAACGGCGACAAATAAGATGGTGGATTTTCTTTGTATGTGTCTGCGCTACGGCGTTTCATTTCTTGTGGCGGGGGCAACTTCTTCAGGTAAGACCACATTGCTTAACGCTTTGTTGGATACCGTACCCGATGGCAAAAGAGTTTTTACGATTGAATCGGGTTCAAGGGAGCTTTCGCTCGTCAAGAAAAGAGACGGCAAGGTGGCAAACAATGTGGTGCATACGCTTTCCCGCCCGTCGGACGATGAGGGGCTGAATATAGCGCAGGAGGATCTTGTTGTGGCGTCCCTTCGCTTTGACCCGGATATTGTGGTAGTGGGAGAAATTCGCGACAGCGAGGCGTATTCGGCGGTAGAGGCGAGCCTTACCGGGCATACCGTGGTTTCCACCATTCACGCATTGGCGGCGGACGCGGCGCATACAAGACTGGCACTTTTGTGCCAAAAGAAGTTCCCTATTAAATTCGAGACTTCTTTATCTCAAGCGGCGCAGGCGTTTCCGCTGGTGGTGTTCGCCCATAGATTAGAAGACAGCAACCGAAAGATAATGGATATATCCGAATGTATAGTGTCGGGTGACGGAAACAGAGAATACCGCACGCTTTTCAGATATGCGATTACGGAAAACAGCATAAAAAACGGAAAGTATGTAATAAAGGGACATTTTGAGCAGCCGGAGATTATAAGCGACAGCCTTAAAAAACGGCTTTTGCAGTACGGTGCGCCGGCGGATGTATTAAGGAAATTTGAAACGAGAGGGGCTGACTACAAATAAAAAAGCCCTGCATAAGCAAGGCTTTCAGGTGTGTGTTCAGGCTATCGGCACACTTTGCATATAAAGTGTGTCGGGGCAGTAGTCAATGTCATTCGGCCATACTACCGTTCCGAATTCAACATTTACGGAATTGAAAAAATCGGGGTTTTTAAGCGGTGAAAATACCGGAATATCCAGCAGCACTTTAGCGTCAAATTTTCTTTTTTCTCCGTTGTTAAAGGTGAGCAAAAGCGTATACCCGTCGCAGGGAACAGCACTTACAACGCGCGGACCTAACGGCGCGCCCTTGATGATTTCTGACATAGTATTACCTCCGTTTCAGCGTAAAGGATCAATACGAAAGGTTTCTTCTCCGTTTGAGGCGAGCTTCCAGTTGGCTTTTAAATCGTCCTCGTGGAGCAGACACCAGGCCTTAACAAATGCCGCTTGCTTTTTCGGAAAATCTCCGGAGATTATTTCTCCGTCAAGACTGAAAACAGCTTCGTGGTCTCCGTAAAACACATGAATGTGGGGAGAGCTGTGGCGGCCAAAATCTTTCCAGTTCATTTTAACAAGAATACCGTAGAACATTGATAAAGTCGGCAATTAAAACACCTACCGTAATTTATTCTATATTTATTTTAAACCAATATCCGCAATTAGTCAAGCGGATTAAAAGGGGGAATGAAAAATGATTTTTAAATTTTTATCTGCGCTTATGTCTGTAATAGGTATATGCCTTGTATTTGAGCTTACTCCCGACAGCATAACCGACGGTCTTTTAAGGGCGCTAAAGCCTAAAGGCACAATAGCGGCAAGGTCGGCGGCATTAAGAGGAAAAGAAAAGCAATCGGCATATTTGCGGCTGATAAAGCTCAAAAGTGCATTAAAAGCCACCGGCAAAACAAAAAGCTTTTCGGTATCCGTTACGGCGGCGGTGGTGCTTGTGTTTTTGGGCGCTGCCGCGGCGGTAATGCTGAACAATATTTTCCTGCTGCCGGTATTTTGTATTGCCTGCGGCGCCGCACCGTTTCTGTATCTTTCGTCTATTATCTCCGCCTACGAAAAGCAGCTTGCAGATGAAATGGAAACGACCCTTTCGGCAGTCACCAATTCATATTTGCGCAGCGAGGATATTATATCCTCGGTAAAAGAAAACCTAAAATATATTAAACCGCCGCTTTACTCTGTGTTTGAAGAATTTTTAACCGAAACCGAGGCGGTATCGCCGGATATAAAGGCAGCCCTTATAAATATGTCGGACAAAACGCAGGACGGGATTTTTAAGGAATGGGTTTTAGCGCTTGTAAGATGTCAGGACGACCGAACGCTTAAAGATACGCTTTTACCTATTGTCGCAAGACTTTCGGATGTTCGCAGAATTAACACCGAGCTTTCCGGCATTTTAAGGGACGCTAAAAACGAATACCTAATGATGGTGCTTTTGGTTGTGGGCAATGTGCCCTTGTTATATCTTCTTAACCGGGATTGGTTTAACACCCTTATATATACCACACCCGGCAAGGCGGTAACGGGCATTTGCGGCGCGGTAATTTTAGTCACCTTTATTCTGATGAAGAAATATACCAAGCCTGTGAAAGTGAGGGATTAAAAGTGTTTTTAAAAATAGTTTTCTGCGCGTTGTTAGCCGAGGGCTTAATACTTGTATCATTGGATATTTTTAAAATACCGTATATTAAAACCTCAAGGGCGGTTAAAAATCTCCTAAAGAAAAGGAGCAAAAAGGAGTCCGCCGCCGAGCTGTGGCTATCGGGAGTGTCTGTAAGGCTTTCAATGGTTATACATATAAACGAATATAAAAGAATTTCACTTGCAAACGACCTTGCAAGCGCAGATATTCCACTTACGCCCGAACAGTTCAGAGCAAACGCCATTGTAAAGGCAGGGGTTACAGCGGTATTCGCCGTTCCGTTCGCCTTTATCTTCCCGCTTTTGTGTCCCGTGTTTTTAATAGCGGCAGTGGTTACATATACAGGTGAGAGCCGAAAGCTTTCCAAAAAGCTTAAAGCAAGACGGGAGAAAATTGAGTACGCTCTGCCGGGGCTTGCAAACGCCGCAGAAAAAACCTTAAAGCATTCCAGAGATGTTTTATACATTATTGAAAGCTATTCCGCGAACACCGAAAAGGAGCTTGCCGACGAGCTTAAAATAACGGCGGCGGATATGCGTTCGGGCGGCTATGAAACGGCGGTAACAAGGCTTGAGGGCAGGGTCGGCAGCCCTATGATGTCGGATATATGCAGAGGGCTTTTAGGTATTATCCGCGGCGACGATATGCGGATGTATTTTTCGTCGCTCACTCTAAAGCTGTCCGATGTCCGCCGTGAAAAGCTGAAGGAAAAGGCAAAAAAAGCGCCTAAAAGGGTTAAAAAGCTGTCGGTCGCGCTGCTTGTCTGCTTTATGCTTATATATATGACCGTTATTGTTTGTCAGATCGGCAGCAGTATGAGCGCTTTGTTTGGGGGTTAGGAAATGCTTAAAAGAATTAAAAATAAAAAAGGTGACGGATATGTTGAGGTATGTATTTCGGCGCTGGTCCTTATAACCCTCGCCGTTATACTTCTTAACATTTTTGAGCTAATAATGCTCCGCATATCTTTAGGGCAGACCGCCGACGACCTTATAACCACCGCCTGTTATTCGGGCGGGTTTACCGATGAATTCTGGGCGTGCGACGCTAAACATTGTGACGAATATCTTTACTACGATATAGATTACGGCGCGGATGAATTTTTTGACGCGACCGCCGAAACGGTGCAGTTAGGCGACAGTATGTGGGTAGAGGTATCCGCCGGAATGGATGTTAAGGGCGCAGGGGCGTTTAAAATACCCATAACCGTGACGGTTAAAAGATTCGGAATCTCTGAGAGGTACAGCAAATAGATGTGGAACAAAAATAAAAAAGCCGACGGATATATCCCCGCCTGTATAATAACGGTCTGCGTGTGTATGGTCTTGTCCGTTACCCTTTCCTTTATATCCGCTGTAACGGCGGTAAATCAATCGAAAAGAGATGTCCGTCAGGCGCTTGATGGGTTTGTAACCCATAAATCCATAGAAATATATAACGGCGTAAAGAACTATTCGGAGTTTGCCGAAACGCTTGACGAGGAAAGCTTTGAAAGCATTTTAAGCGAATATACGGGCGGTCAGGGAAACTATGAGATAAAGGATTTAAAAATAGAATTTCGCGAGACGGACAGGCTTAATTATACCGTCAGCTATACGCTTAAAGCGCCTGTAAGATTCGGGAATATAACCGCGGTGTATACCAATGTGCCGGTTAAAATAACCGGAGTATTTAATTTTAAATTTTAGAGGAGGATTGAATTTGAAACCTAATAAAATTGTTTTAATAATAATTTCTGCTGTTTTATGCCTTGCCTTAATATTCGGCGGGATAGTTATATTAAGCGGCAGAAACAAAAAGAAAAACGAAAAAACAGACGGGCAGGAAAAAATAGAAAGCACGATTTCCGCCGAAGTGCCAAAGCCGGATATGTCGGCGGAAAGCTCTAAAACAGAGATAACCGACACCGGCAAGGGCCTAAAGCCCGATGAAACCGAGGCGGATAAAATACTGCAAAAGGCCGAACAGAAAAAGGAAGTATATACCGAGCCTGTTTTGCAGGGCAGCGCGCAGGAAACTAAAAAATATGTTCGTGACGCCGACCCCGAAACGGGTATTTCTTGGGACGGCGAAAGCAAAATTATCTACCGAACGGCAGAGGGGCTTACCACCGAGAAAACCTACGGCGGATATTACGAGATAAGACCCAACGAGTGGGTGCAGCTGCCGTATGAAATAAAAGAGGAAACGGTAACGGATAAATGCGAGCATTGCGGCAAAGTACGCGGCGACGGGTTAAACGGCACGTGCATAAGGTACAGCTTAGCTGACGGGTATATGACCTGCCCTAACTGCGGCAGAAATATACCGAAACACACCTGCCATACCTGCGGAGGATAGCCTATGAGAAGATTTAAAATATTTTTAGGCGCGGTGTTCGCCGTGGTTATAACAATAGTTTGCGCTATGCCGGCGTTCGCTTTAAATTTCAACGGTTCAAGCTCTGCGGCAGGCGACGGCAGCAGTACCACTAATTCAAAGGGCGGCTATGCAATACCGGATATGCTTGCCAACAACAGCAACCGCGCCGTGGGTTACAGATTTACGGTAATAGACAATAAGGGCAACGGCATAAACGGCAGCAAGGATGTTTACCGTTATGCCACGCAAAGTAAGGACAGGAAAAATTATCTTACATACTATAAGCCCAACGCGAAATATCCTAAAACATATATCCGGGGGAATTACAGCTGGCTTTCGGTCAGCACAAGTAACGGATATTCGGGCTGTTGGTGGGATAAGGATTTAGGACTTGCTTTGCCCGAAGTGACTACGCAGATAGAGGGCTGGTGCAACGACAGCAATGTTTCAAAGCTGCTATCCAAGCTGTGGAGTATAAGCATATCCACACTCGAAGGCAGCCGATGGGCGGTGCTTATAGAGCCTATATTCCCGGTTAAAATTCAGGGTACATACCATTCGCTTACGGTCACCGAAATAGCCTTTTACGGCTCTACAAAATTCGGGATAGCGAGCAACGGAAATATATCCTCAAACAGCAACAGCTGGGGATTTATCGCAAACTATACCAACCGCCATTTACCGAATTCCCTGCGGTTAAAGGCGGCGTATGTCGGCATACCCGCGGCGGCAAATACCAATGTCCGCATAACCTTTGAATCCATTATTAAAAACGGCTACGGCGCGGCTATACTTTACGGCAGCAACCTTTCAAGACCCGCGCAGTATTATCTTGATGTAAACGGTATTTTAAATGATGAAATGGTTTATGACCTTAAAGACTGCGGCACCTGTGATGTATATGTAAACGGTAAATTGGTTGCAAACGATGTGACCGACTACTACCAAAAGGTGGACGCTGGTTCAAGCTACAAGATAACGGATGTAAAGCCGAAAGCTCATTTGGACTATAACGGCGCTTCGTGGCGCGGCGACGCTATTGAGGGCAAGGTCACAAAGAATATTGCCGTCTGCCCGGACTTTACCACCAAAAGGTTTTATCTTGATGTAAACGGAGTATTGGACGGAGAACAGGAAACCGCGCTTGAGGGCTGGTGCACCTTTGATATTTACCTTGACGGAAAGCTGTATAAGGAAAAGGTTTCGGACTTTTATGAAAAGATAAAGTACGGCACGGCGTATACAATTACGAATATCCGCCCGGCAGAGGGCAAAACCTTTTTCGGCGCGGTGACCGACCTTGCGC
>OHFR01000565.1_pt1 | contig 16378 bp, 17 predicted proteins | sample 1567531 | NCBI WGS metagenome assembly OHFR01 (sample SAMEA3879597, study PRJEB24766) | human gut metagenome | biome: human-associated habitat; feature: feces | place: USA | collected 1985/1987
CAGCAAGTTGTCACCGCCGCCGTTACAGGATAATCATAGTTTTCTTCGGCAACACACCGGCGGCTCACATCCTCGATCTCATCGATATGCTCCCGTATCCACATCACGGTTTCATCCTCTGTCATATGCTGTTCATCCGCCATGTTTGCCTCCAGAAACTCCAGCACTTTATCACGCACTTTTAATTTCAGCGCCTGATCTTCCCTGCTGTCGCTGTTTGCCAGAACATGAAAGCGAAGCACTTCTTCTGATAATCGTCGCTGAAGATCACTCTGCGCTTTCGCATCCATCCTGTAAACCGCCGTTGTCAGAGCAAACGCCGCAGCGAATGCAAATAGTACCGCAGCTGCGGCGCACATCCGCCTTGATTTTTTCATCTGCCGGCTAGTCGTTCTGTCATCATCCGCCCCGTATTCCCGCCTCCTGCCGAACTGTCCGAATTGATCTTTGATCTTTGTTCTGTCCATATGTATTCCCTCCGTCTGCTGTTTTTATAACTATGCTACAGAGAGTATGGACATTTCTTTTTCTTTTATACATCAAAAATCCGGCATTTTACTGCGCAGCGTTCCGACTACGGTATCTACCTGATTATTGATATGCTGCCCGGTAATCTGAGTCGCCATTGCTTTGTCGTGTCCTTCGATTGCCTGCATGATCGCTTCGTGTTCTGCGATAAGCTGCGGATAGCATTCCTTTTTCTTCAAATATTCAATCCGGTAGCGGTACATCTGTTCGCGTAGATTGTTCAAAAGCTGAATCAGTCTTTCATTATCCGTCGCCTGAAAGATCACATCATGAAACGCCTCGTCTGCCTGTGCGATACTTGTTATATCGTCACTGTCAAACATTTGTTCAAATCTGGCAGCAGCGGCATGAAGTTCGTGTATTTCCTCCTGATTAATGCGGTCACACGCAAGCTGTACGGCAAGTTCTTCAAGCGCACACCGAACTTCCAGTACGTCGCGCAGATTTTTTTCTGTAATCTCCGCTACCTCCGCGCCTTTTCTCGGTATCATGAGCACAAGTCCTTCCAATTCCAGCTTTCGGATCGCTTCCCGGATCGGCGTTCTGCTCACTCCCAGTTTGTTTGCAAGCTGTATCTCCATCAGCCGCTCTCCGGGCTTTAGTTCTCCTCTTAAGATTGCCCGCCTGAGCGTATTGAATACGACATCTCTCAAGGGAAGGTATTCATTCATCGTCACTTCAAAATCAATCGGCATCTTAATTCCTCCTCACTCCATGGATACTGGTCACATACACTTGTCCTGCCAGTGACTTCTCCCTGATACGTCTCTGTGCTTCACGCGCCGCAGTCCTGTTCTCAAACAAACCGAACACAGTCGGACCGCTTCCGCTCATCATTGCGTTTAAAGCTCCGCACTCTTTCATTTCCTGCTTGATCTCTTCAATAACCGGATGCATAGGAATCGTCACATCTTCCAAAACATTTCCCATAGCAGAGGCAACCTTTTTCAGACTGCCTTCTTCCAATCCTTCGATCACCCCGTCGATATCAGGATGTTCTGAGATTTCTTTCGCATCCAGAGCCTCATATACAACCTTTGTAGAAACACTGATCGGCGGTTTTGCTATAAGAACCGTACACTTCGGCATCGGAGGAAGTTCTTTTAGTTCTTCTCCGATCCCTTCTGCCAGCACTGTTCCTCTCATAATACAGTAAGGCACATCTGCTCCCAGCTTTACCCCACGTTCCATCAGATCTTTTTGCTGCAGGTGGAGTCCGAACATGCGGTTCATCCCGAATAAGACAGCCGCTGCATCTGAACTGCCGCCTGCCAGTCCCGCTGCCACCGGAATATGCTTATTCAACACGATCTTCACACCCTCGCTGATCCCAAATTCCTCGATCAGGAGCTTTGCTGCTTTATAAGCAATATTGGTATCTCCTGTCGGGAGAAATCCCAGGTTGGTCGTAAGTTCAATCCCAGGTTCTTTCTTCTTTGTCAGCTTTACTTCATCATACAAATAAATGGTCTGCATGACCATACGCACATCATGATATCCGTTCTCTCTTCTTCCCAGTACATCCAGTCCCAGGTTTATTTTTGCAAGTGCTTTCAGCTCGATCTGATTCATCCGTATCTTCCATCCTCTCAATCGCAAAACGCATGCTGTATCTTGTATACATTGTACTTACAGTATACTCATATTTTCTTTAAAAATCAATAATTTATCCCCCTCTTTCACATTTTCATTCTGCATTCCGTTCACTTCCATAATGCCCTCTTTTGTTGTCATATACCGCTTTGCAAGCTGCCACAGATCTTCTCCGCTCTGCACGATATGCCCCACGATCGACGGTCTTTTTTCAAGCTGTGCCAGGTCCAGCGGTTCTTCCCTGACATTCTCCATCGTCCACACTTTCACCGGTCTTCTTAAAAATGTATCAAATGTGAGGATTCCTTTGATCTCCACTGATTCACTTCCGACCAGTGTAATCTGCAACTGCTCGATATGCTGTTCCATATTGTAGACTGTTTCCTCCGGCATTTCTTTACACTCGATCTGATGTTCAAATGGGATCATTCCCTGCCAGCTTCCATATGGTTCTGCATCATCTCCACGCAAATAAAGGAACGAGAGGTGTAAAATTCCTTCCACCCGGATTCCCTCTCCGGTCCTATCTGCATGCTCCACCTGGATTGCTCCTCTGGCATGCAGGATCTGCAGAACATCTGTCTTCAGCTCCGGCAGTGACAGTCGTTCCGTCACCTTACATTTTGACTGATTCTGCATTAATAATTCTTCACATACCACCTCAGTCGTATCAAAAAGACACTGTTTCTGAAGTGAATACAGATCTTCCAGCAGTTCCACGCTTTCCTCCCGGTAAAAATTCATATGGAGTGCCAGCGTTCCTTCAATTCCAAGAATCCGCATTTCCCCGTCTTCATCCATTCTGAGATCGGTCAGTGTATCCTCCATCGTATGGCGAATAGAAAAATACATCTCTTCACTGATTCCCTCACACGGAATCCTTCCCTCATAAGGGATCGTCTGTGAGATCCAGTCCGGCTTTTCATCCCCGGACAGATACATACAGAACAGGAACAGTTCTCCCCGCACGATCAATTCATCCTGTCCTGGACGCAGTTCCAGTTTCCGCTCACTGATATCGGTAAATAAGATCTGCCCTATACTTTCTTTCGTTCCCGGAATCGTAATTTCTTCTTTGATTCTGTATGTATCTTTTTTGGTCACTTCCAGTTGCAGGAGCTGCACTTTTTTCATTTTTTTATACAGCGGAACATCCCCTTCTGCATCCGTCACGGTCTCTTCATCTACCAGCTTTTCCCTGCCGACTTCCAGTTCCACCATCGCACGCAGACTCAGTTTTCTTGAATGGATCAGGGACGGAGTAAACTCGATCCGCACATTCTGAATATAAAATTCTTCCCCCTCCTGATTTTCTGCATAAACCATCTCCTCAAACGGAAGTTTTCCTTCCAGCACCCCAGGTTTCGGATCTGAAGAAACATTCAGATAAAGAATCCTGAAATACAGCTTTCCTGTAATCCGGACATAATTTTCTACCGGACGGATCTCTTCGATCTTCAGCTCTGTTCCTGTATCAACAATTCTTCTGACATCCTCTTTTGCCTCCGGTACATTATACTCTTCATCCACATAAAACTGGTCAAAGATCTTCTTTCCTTCTCTGACGTAATGAATCCTCTTTTTTATCAGTTCCATTTTTCTCCTCCTTATTCAAACCGGATATTTTTTTCTGTCTCTTCTAGTTCCACTACTACATAAGGATAAGTTGCAATCTCCTTTTTTTCTTCTCCTTTTTCCGGTCCGAGAAGACCGGTATGGATATAGACCGTTTCCTGTGTTTCACAGAGCCGGTCCACTTCCACACTGTATCCTGTTGTCTTCTGCTCTCCATATCCCTCGGCAAGATACAATTTCCCCTGATCCGCAAAAGTCAGCCGGAACGGGGTTTTCTTATTTTTCTCGATCAGGCTCATTAATTCTTCCGGAATCGCCTCCTCCGTAACTACTTTTATCTCCAGTTCGTGCTGTTCAGAATTCTTTTTTTCCTGCCGCACGCAGCCTCCGGCCTCCAAAGACAGCAGAAGACAGAAAGCCAGTGCAAAAGTTTTCCACATACTCTGCTTTTTTCTCTCCACTTTTCCACCTGTTGCGGCATATTTTCCCTATTATCCTATGACATTCCCAATACAGATATTCCTTTCCGGCCTGTCCTCCCCAGCCTTGTATTTTACGGGATGCTCCTGTATAATGGAAAGATATCAGGGCGTCTGGTTTCCGCACTGCAGGAGCCTGCTCACGAGTGAGTTCAAAGTCTTTTACCACGCTCCGATAGCATAAAATAAAAGAGAGGAATTTCTATGATTCGATTAATATGTATTGTTGTATTTCTGATTTTATACCTGATCCTGTCGATTCCGGTTTTTCTCGTGGAATGGCTGATCGGTAAGTTCAATCCACAGGCACGGGATATCAGTTCCTTAAGGATCGTCCAGTGGGGATTTAAAGTGATCCTGAAAATGACCGGAGTAAAGGTCACTGTGATCGGTGAAGAAAATATTCCTGATGAACCGGTTCTTTACGTGGGAAACCATCGCAGCTTCTTTGATATCCTGCTTACCTACAGCCGCTGCAAAAGACTGACCGGATATATTGCAAAGAAAGAGATGGAAAAAGTTCCGCTTCTTTCTACCTGGATGCGTTTTGTCTATTGTCTTTTCCTTGATCGTGAGAATCCGAAGGAAGGTTTAAAGACAATCCTGCAGGCAATCGATTATGTAAAGAACGGTATCTCTATCTGTATCTTCCCTGAAGGTACAAGAAATAAAGGTGAAGAATTAAGTCTTCTTCCTTTCAAAGAAGGTGCTTTCAAGATTGCCACAAAGACCGGCTGTCCGATCGTACCGATTTCTATGAATAATACTGCTGAAATTTTCGAAAATCATTTTCCAAAGATCAAGAAAACACATGTTGTTCTCGAATACGGTACTCCGATCTATCCAAATGAACTGGATAAGGATGTCAAAAAACATATCGGAAGTTATGTAGAGAATATTGTTAATGAGACAATTCATAAGAATGCGGAATTGCTTAAGAACTAAATTTGCATTTTTGCAATTCCTCTCAGTGACATGCTATATTATGTTAAAAATCAGATCTGTATAATCGAAGTGGGAATTATCTGAAAACAACTCGTCAGACAATTCCCACTTTTCATTATTCCGGATATACAAGATGACGGTCATTCACCAATGCATCTTTGTATTTCTTAATATAATACTTCGCCATATCAAGGTTCTGCTCCTGATAGTTGCCACACTGCTCCGGTGCTGCTCCAGGAATCTCTCCTTCAAATCCGATAATGAAATCACACATCTCAAGAACCAGATCAAGAACATCCTCTGAATCCAGATTACCGAACATTACAAGATAACATCCTGTTCTGCAGCCCATTGGTCCAAAGTAGATCACGTCATCCTTCTTCTCACTGTTACGAAGATAAGTTGCCGCCAGATGCTCAATCGTATGAAGTGCCGGAGTATCCACAACCGGCTCTCTGTTCGGTGCTGTGATTCTCAGATCAAATGTTGTTGTGACACAATCTCCTTTTGCGTCTCTTCTTGAGACATACAATCCCGGCATCAGATCCAGGTGGTTGATTGTAAAGCTTGCAATTCTATCCATGGTAAATTCTCCTTTTTCAACTTTTCATTTTTAACCAGTATAACACAGATTAACTGTGACAACTAGCTTAAACGAGCGACAGCTCATCAATCTTGCGGAGTTCTTCTTCTGTAAATTCTGTATTCTGTATTGCCTTGATATTATCCAATACCTGTTCCGGTTTTGATGCGCCTACAAGAACGCTTGTTACAATACCATCCTTCAAAATCCAACTCAATGCCATCTCTGCCAATGTCTGACCTCTTCCGGCTGCCAGTCCGTTCAGTTCTCTGATTTTCACAAGTTTTTCTTCTGTCAGAGCAGATTTCTTCAGGAAACGTCCGTCCGTCATAATTCTGCTGTCTTCCGGGATTCCTTTCAGATAACGGTCGGTAAGAAGTCCCTGCGCCAGCGGACTGAATGCAATAATTCCCTTCTCCAGCTTCTTCGCGGTGTCTTTCAATCCATTTTTCTCAATTGTTCTGTCAAAGATAGAATATCTGTTCTGATTGATCACAAATGGACACTTCAAATCTCTTAAGATTGCTTCTGCCTTTTCCAATGTTGGACCATCATAATTTGAAAGTCCCACATAAAGTGCTTTTCCTGACTGCACTGCACTTGCAAGTGCTCCCATCGTCTCTTCCAACGGAGTCTCCGGATCCATCCGGTGATGGTAGAAGATATCTACATAATCCAGCCCCATACGCTTCAGGCTCTGATCCAGACTGGAAAGAAGATATTTTCTGCTTCCCCAGTTTCCATAAGGGCCTTCCCACATATCAAAACCGGCCTTTGTGCTGATCAGAAGCTCATCTCTGTACACGCCAAGTTCTTCTTTCAGAATCTTACCAAAATTCTTCTCTGCACTTCCATAAGCAGGTCCGTAATTATTTGCCAGATCAAAGTGTACGATTCCATTATCAAACGCTGTGAAAAGGATTTCTTTCATATTTTCGTAAACACCGGTATCTCCAAAGTTGTGCCACAATCCAAGTGAAATTGCCGGGAGCTTTAATCCGCTCTTTCCACAACGTACATAAGCCATTTTCTCATATCTGTCATTTGCTGCCTGATACATGTTTCTCTTCCTCTCTTTCGTAACGTAAAACAGGTGATAAAATAGTTCTCTGTCTATTCTACCACCTGTTTTCATTATTTAAAATAAATTTTCGTAACTGTTCTATTTACTCCTCAGAGAACTGATCCTTTCCAGCAGAACACAGAGGACATTCAAAATCTTCCGGTACATCTTCCCATTTTGTTCCAGGTGCGATACCGCCTTCCGGGTATCCCTGCTCTTCATCATATTCCCATCCACATAAATCGCATACATATTTTTTCATAATTTCATATCTCCTTTTCTTTTCATCTTCATTTTTATAATTATTCCTGACCTTGCATCCATTCACTACACAACAAGATCAATGAATCATTACCACTAATTTTCAAAAATCGGTTCAAAATCGCTGACATCATGTCCGCAAATTGGACAGATATAATCTGCCGGAAGTTCACTGCCTTCATATACATAATTACAGATCTTACATCTCCATCCAACGATCTTCTTATCCTGAGGTATCTCTTTCTTCTTTGGTTTTACGCGATTCTGATAATCGGCGTAAGTAAGCGGTGCATTCTCATTCAGCAGTTTTGCATCTGTTACTTCTGCAATGAACAGAGTATGTGTACCGAGATCCTGCTGTTCCAGAACCTTACCACTGATCACGGCGCATGCCTGATATCCCATATACGGAATATTATTCTGATCTACCGGTAACGTAAGATCTTTCATCTTATCCACATCTCTTCCTGACTGGAATCCGAAATGCTTAATTGTCTCAAAGGAACATTCTACATCCAACAGACTCAGTGCAAAAATTCCGCTTTCTTTGATCAGATCACAGGTATAATTACTGTTCAAAACAGAGATCGCAATTCGAACTGGGTCATTCGCTACCTGCATACATGTATTGGTAATACAGCCATTTACTTTCTCACCGGAACGTGTGGATAACATAAATACTCCATAAGACAAATTATAAAGTGCTTTTTTCTCCATGTGATAACCTCCTTTTTATTTTAATAATTATTATATTCTTAATATAACCTATTCTCCAGTTATTGTCAACTGTAAATTTTATTTTGTCCAGTTTTTCTTTAAATTTTATCCTGTTTTTATTTGAATTTTCAGACAATTCTTTTTATTTATGCTATACTAGCATTATAGTAACTCGTCAACAGCAACATTTTGTAAAGGCAGGGATGATTATGAATTTAAACTATCTTGAAGAAACAATTAGAACATCTAAATATCTTGTTTGTCTCGCCGGAATGGAATTTATGAGAGAGCAAAATGTCGCATATCATCGAGACAGCGACGAATCCTATCGGATTGAAGAAAAGTATGGCTACTCTCCGGAAGAATTATTCAGTGCCCGTATGTTTAACACACATGCAGAATTATTCTATGAATATTATAGAAATGAAATTCTTTCCAAACATCTGGAGGCAGGAAAGGGAAATGAAGCACTTGCAAGATTAGAAGAGGCAGGATATTTAAAGACAATCATTACAAAAGGCATCTATAATATGCCTCAGAAAGCCGGCTGTAAAAATGTGATCAATATGTATGGAAATATTTATGAAAATAATGCGTGTCCACGTTGCGGAAAGATTTTCCCGATTGAATATATCAAAAACAGTGATAAAGTTCCTCTTTGTGATGTGTGTAAATCAACTGTGATTCATCCTGGAGTTTATTTACATGGTGAAATGCTCAGTAATACTGTCATTAGCCATGCTGTGGAAGAAGTTGCTAAAGCTGATACGATTCTCGTTCTCGGAATGAACCTGAATTCCAGTCTGTGCAAAGATATGCTTCCGCATTTCACAGGTAAAGATTTGATCGTAATCCACAAGGAACCGCATTATCTGGATGAAAAAGCAACCGCAGCTTACCATGGAGCAGTCAGTGAAATTCTTCCAGAAGTTGCAGGAAGCATACTGGATGCATAATTTTTCAATATTAACACATATTCTTAAAATACGAATCTCCAGTAGAAATCAGTATTTTTATACTTGAACTTCTTCTGGAGATTCGTATTTTTTCTAGATAATATTCATATTTTACAGTTCACCACATCCCAGAATCTCTTTAATCTCCGGAATCGTCTTCTTCTGTTCTCTTAACCGACGAATCTGCGCAATCCTTTCTAAGCTCTCAACTCTGCGGTATCTTCTGGTCAGATTCTCTTCTGCCTGCTCGAACGGCAGCATTCCTTCCTCTGTATAAAATTTCAAAGTACTGTAACGCACTGCCGTAAGCCGCACAAGCTCTCCGATTGTCACATATTCTGCCTGCTCTATTACTTCCATGCTTCTCTGTCTTGACATCTGCTCACCTTTTCTATTGTCCACATAATTAGTATTTCAGTACTTTCTTCCTACTGCCAGTATGCCGGTACCAGGTTGACTCCCTGAATCGGTACTTTATATGCTGTTTTCGTCATTGGGAAGATACGGTAATATATATTGCCTATTTTTAGTAAAGTCTCACTGCCTACTCTGATCTCCTCTACCGCAAAGCCTTTTTTCTTCAGATATTCTACAGCCGCAGCTCTTCTGTCCGCCACGTTAGTTCCAAAAATAACCATATCAATAAATACAGATTTTCTTCTGTCAAGATACGGGAATACAAGATTAACACCCTCTAAATATGGATTCTTAAGCAGTTTGCTCTTAGTCTTCACAAACCGATTCATAAATCCTTCAAAAACATTATGAAATTCTGCTTCCCATAATGCACGGTACTTCTCATCCTGAACGGCAGCTTCTGTCATACGCTCTTCTACACGGTTCTGCTCTGATACAGAAAATAAGTCATGGATACAGCCACTTTCACGGAGAAGCCATAAGAGAACCGCATCTTCCAGACTAATTGGACCATCCTCTAGAATCTCTGCACGAAGTCCTTCTTTTATTCTGATATAACTTGCCTCATCACTAAGGTATGCCTTTAGTTCAACACCTGATGTATCATAATTCATATCACAGCCCAAAATATCCGGTACTTCCTTTAGAAGTTCTTCTGCTTCCAAAACAGCAGCCACTTCTTTCTCAATCTGAGTCTCCTCTTTTTTCTTTAATGTTTTTGCCATCTGTACCGCTTTCTGCAGTTCTGCAGAAAATTCTGAAAATGAATCCGCATCTGCTTTTCCTAATTCTGTCTCCAACACCCGCGCAGCCGAAACAGCTCTCAATACAGCACTTTTTGCCACGCTTGGATGAATACTCTCCTGTCCGTCCAACGCAAGTAATGCATATTGCTGAGATAATGTAAGATCTTTCATACCTGTCTTTCTCTCTTTCCTCTTATTTCCTGATCGCCATTTTTATTTTTACTTACTACTTACTACTTACTACTTAGAAAATATCATGCAGTACGCAAACTGTCAAGTTGTTACCTATTAACACAATAATTCAAGAATGCCAAACTGACCTTTAAGACATTTTCAAGTCTTCAACTATTGAAACGTACACCATATAATGCTATCATTAATAATTGGCACTTTAAATGAATTTTTAGTAATAACAGGAGAATATATGAACCAAAAAACAGCTTCTGCCCCTGCAGCAGAAAACAAAATGGGAACCATGCCGATCGGCAGACTCTTGTTCAATATGTCTTTACCGATGATGGTTTCCATGCTAGTGCAGGCACTTTATAATATTGTAGACAGTATCTTTGTAGCAAAACTGTCAGAAAATGCTCTTACCGCAGTTTCTCTTGCCTTCCCGTTACAGATGCTGCTCATTGCAGTTGCAACCGGTACCGGCGTTGGTATGAATGCACTTCTTTCCAGAGCACTCGGAGCAAAAAAAACTGACGAGGCAAATAAGATTGCATCTAACGCAGCTTTTCTTTATATCATAAGTTATATTGTATTCCTTATCCTTGGATTTACAGTTGTAAAACCGTTCTATGCAAGCCAGATTGGAAATGCAGACGTTGAGATCATGGAAATGGGAATTGATTATCTGAGCACTGTTATGATCTTCTCTATGGGACTGCTGGCACAGATTTGCTTTGAACGACTGCTCACTTCCACAGGAAGAACCATTTTCAGTATGACTTCCCAGTTATGTGGTGCGATTACGAATATCATCCTTGACCCGATCCTGATCTTTGGTCTGATTGGTTTCCCGAAGATGGGGGTTACAGGTGCTGCCGTGGCTACGGTCATCGGACAGTGTGTCGGAGCACTTGTTTCATTTACATGTAATCATAAATTCAACCCGGATGTAAGGCTTCAGTTCCGTGGTTTCCGTCCGGACGGAAGAATTATCAGAACAATTTATGCAATCGGTATTCCATCTATTATCATGCAGTCGATTGGTTCTGTTATGACATACTCCATGAACCGTATCCTGATCACATTTTCATCTACTGCAACTGCCGTATTCGGAGTGTATTTCAAACTGCAGAGCTTTTTCTTCATGCCTGTCTTCGGTTTGAATAACGGTATCACTCCGATCATTGCATTCAACTACGGTGCACAGAACAGAAAACGTATGGTCAAGACAATCAAACTCAGTATGGCAACAGCATTTTGCATTATGCTCTTCGGATTCCTTTGCTTTGAATTAGTTCCACAGGTACTTCTTGGAATGTTCAACGCATCTGCTGATATGCTTACGATCGGAGTCCCTGCGCTTCGTATCATCGGTATCCATTACTTACTTGCATGGTTCGGCATCATCTGCGGTACTGTATTCCAGGCGCTTGGAAAGGCCGTGTTCAGTATGATCGTATCCATCATGCGTCAGCTTGTAGTACTGATTCCGGCTGCATATGTACTGGCAAAATTTGGTGGGCTTCATGCAGTATGGTGGGCTTTCCTGACTGCTGAGATCATGTCACTGATTGTCTCACTTATCTTTCTGTTCAGGACTAATCGAACGATTATTTCCAAGATCCCGGATGGAAGTGATATTCTATAAAAGGAAAAAGTTATGAAATTTAAGAAAAATTATGGATTTCTTTAATCCTGTTCATCCTGTTTGGCACTGTCTTTTCAGAACGAAGTGATCTCATGCTGTACCGCATAAAACGAAAACGGAAACTTGCATATGCAAACATATTAATCAGTTTATTGAAGAAAACAACTTTGCTGCGGTATTTACTATTTCTGCCGGTATCCTGCCGCTTCCGGATCTATCACGGACCGGTTATGAAGAGATTATAAAGCGAACTGACTTTTCACTGACCGTGGCTAAGCAGCATGGAAGAAACTGCTGTTATATATTCCAGGAAGAAGAGTACCAGAATTTCTTACGTATCCGTGAGATCACAAATGAGCTTCATTCAGCAGTAAATCATGATTTCCGTGGATTCTCAATAATCTTCCAGCCAGTCATGGATATCCGACAGGATAAACTGACCGGAGCAGAGGTGCTGATACGCTTTGCTTCTAAAAAATTTGGACCGATCTCACCTGCTGAGTTCATACCACTTTTAGAGACAAGCGGACTGATTATTCCAACCGGACGCTGGTTCATGCGAGAAGCAATAACCGCCTGCCGGAAAATCCGGATGCAAATTCCTGATTTCAAAGTTAATATTAATGTATCCCAGGTGCAGATCACAAAATCAGATATTATTACAGACCTTATCAGCGAGATGGACGCTTCTGGTCTTCCACCTGCTGCAATTGCAATCGAACTGACAGAAAGTATTCTGCTCGAAAAAAATGAAAAGGCGCAAAACTTCCTGAAAGAATTAAAACAGGCCGGATTACTGTCAGGGATTCTACTGGGGACGGTCGTGTCCTTATGATGAGTTCAGGAAACATTTTGTGGATGTGAAAAGATAATTACATCATTAAAAAAGAGAAGCCAATTCCCAAGCATTTGGGAACCAGCTTCTCTTTTTTCACTATTAAATCGCCCCGGTATTCTGTATCCAGACATCTCTCCTAGAATTTTCCGCCACCGCCTCCGGCAGTGCTTCCGGAAGATGTTGTATGCGTACTGCTTCCGCCGCCACCACTGGAAGAATCATTTTTCTCTTTTTTTGTTTTTGTCATTGTATTATACAGGAATATGTCTCTGCTCTCAGTAAGATTCATACTTCCAGCTTTCACATAATTATTAGCTGCTGCCTGGAAACGTACTGTTTTCAGCTTTGATTTCATAGTGCCAACAACAATCAATGAAAGGACGATACCAGCTACTAATGAAATCGGAATCCAGATCCATGACATTGGTTTTTGTGGTTCATTATCGATATCATAAGGTTCTCCGGTTTTTGCCTGCGTAATAAAATCATCACACTCGTCAGCAAATGTATCAAATGCTGCCGCAAAATCACCATCAGACAAATCACCCGTCATCTCTTCTCCTATGTACTGGATACCTGCATCCGTAAATGCTGTAATAGCATATCCGTAGGTTGCCATATACCAATCATGATCTTCCATGCTGATCAGAAGTATTGTTCCATCCTTGTCCGGTCCATAACCATAATTATGAGACTCGTAGAATCGTTCCGCATAATCAGATACCGTCAGTCCATCCAGTGTATCGGTTGTGGCAACCGTCACATCTACCTTCTGTCGCGTACTAATCTCATCTAACTTACTGGTTAACAGCTCCCTCTCATCTGTAGACAGAAGCTCCGCATTGTCGATGACACGAGGATATTCATTTGCGAATCCTTCTGTTTCCTCCGCAAAAGCCGGAACTGCAAGACCTAGACAGAGGATGAGGATCGTCATAAACGATAAAATTCTTTTCTTCATTTCCCCACCTCCCTAAAACAGTCCGATCAGGTGCAAAAACCATGCAGCACCATACGTTACAACTGAGAATACAGCTGCCAGCATCACTGTCCAGCGTGCTGCTGCACCTTTATCTACCGGCAGATCACCGACAAACTTTCCTGTCTGTCCATTCATTGCAAAGGTGTATTTATTTCCGTTCCATGTCGTATTCAGAAGCCATACCGGATACAGTGCATACTTTGCCTTTCCGCCATGAAATTGTACACTGCTATTGTCTGTTGTTACTGTAGCATAACCTTTTACTGTCTCAGCAAAAGCTTCCTCTGTAGAATGTTTTACACGTTTATTGGCACGTTCAATACTTTGTTCGGCAGTTACATCATACTTATCTGCCAGATATCCTGCGAGATAAGCAGTCTGGAAATCCACCGCACCTGAAATATTGAATGGCTCGATAGATTCCATCAGATCATCTGCCATCTTTGTGGATCCATCTACCGGAACATTTTCAAAACCAATACTTCCACCCCGGTGAACCATAAAATGACTTGTCTCAGTATAATCATAATCACTGTCACTCCACATTCGTACTTTTGTCGCCCGATAGCTGACTGTGGCATCTACATTTGTATCAAAAAGCCAGAATGGAACGTAAATACCTTTGATCTCATCAATATGATTCTGATCCTTGAAGATCTTTGGCAGAAGACGTTTTCCGGTCAGATGTTTCTTCAATCCTTCTTTTGCTGCCTTTTTATCTAATTTGAACGGGATCACCAGATCCGGTTTTAATGCTCCCGCAAATTGTCCCATCATTACGATCGGATTATCACAGAATGGGCAGGATGTTGCTGCCATGTTGGCATCTCCGACAATCTCGCCTCCACAGGATTTACACACATACGTGCGTAAACCATCTGTTTCACCTTCCTGCCATTCACTGCCTGCGGAAGTATCCCACTCCATGTCATCTGTCTGTTCATTCTGCAGCTCTGCATCATAACCTTTGAGTGCATCCATCTCGAACTCAGTATCACAGTACGGACACTTCATCTTCTGAATCTTACTGTCAAAGGCGATCGCTCCGCCACAGCAAGGACATTTAAATTCCTGCAAGCCTGCCATAACTCATTCTCCTTTCTTCCGTGCCGGGCTTCCGGCAGTTATTTTCCAACCGATGGTCATCCGTTACTGTCTGTCGTTCTCGTCAAAGATATCTCCACACTCCGGACAGAATCTTGGCGGATTCTTCGGATCTTCCGGTTCCCATCCGCACTTATCACAACGGTAAAGCGGTGCGCCTGCCGGCTTCTTTGCTCCACAGTTCGTACAGAATTTGCCTTTGTTTACTGCGCCACAGGAACACGTCCAGCCTTCGTCCTCTGCCGGTCTCTTTGTTCCACAGTTCGGACAGAAATTACCTGTTACTGTAGTACCACATGCACATTTCCATCCGCCTGCTGCCGGAGCTGCCTGCGGTGCCGGTGTCGGCTGTGGTGTCTGAGCCGCCTGCTGAGCCTGCTGTTGCTGTCCCATAGCGAAAAGATTCTGTGCATTCATTCCACCACCTGCAGCGTTCATTGCCATACCCATGCCCATGAATCCTGTCATAGCTCCTGCCTCGTTGCCCGCTGCGGTCTTCATCGCATCTGCCTGAGCACCGACAAGTGTAGCTGCTGCCATTGTAGGATCACGCATGATTGCTGTACGCTGTGCCTGTTTGATCAGTTCTGCATCCTCGTCCGGAAGAGTAATTGATCCAAAAGCAATACTGACAACCTTCAGTCCACGAAGAGCACCCCACTTCTCTGAAAGTGCAGTATTCATGGCATTTTCAAGATCTGTGTTGTGTGTTACGATCTGGTTTGGACGAAGTTCCATCTCTGACAGACGACCAAATGCCGGCTGCAGGGCTGAGATAAATTCTTTCTTAAGAGTACTGTCAAGTTCTTCACGGGAATATTCCTGTTCTACATTTCCACATACATTTGAATAGAACAACAACGGATCAACAATCTTATAAGAATATACACCTGAACAGCGGATTGATACGTCAATATCCAATCCGATTTTGGAGTCTACTACACGGAACGGAACCGGATTCGCTGTACCGAAACGGTTTTCCAGAATTTCTTTTGTATTAAAGTAATAAATTCTCTGATCCTTACCTGTATCTCCACCATAAGTAAAACGCTTGCCTACGGTTTTAAATGTCTCTTTAATGCTCTCACCGAGATTACCCGAGAAAATAGATGGTTCTGTTGAGGTATCATATGTAAATTCACCAGGCTCTGCACAAACTTCTACAACCTTGCCCTGTTCTACAATGATCATACACTGTCCATCAGCCACAGCAATACCGGAACCGTTAGAAATGATATTGTCATTTCCTTTTGTATTAGAAGAACGACCTGTCGTTCTCTTCTGACCCTTTGTAACAAGCACTTCTTTCGGCATAGATTCGCAATAGAAAAACTCCTTCCATTGATCCGCTAATGTTCCACCAAGTGCACCCATACCTGCTTTAATAAGTCCCATATTGACTCCTCCTTTTTCAACTTATGATCTGTCTACATTTTAAAATTCTACAGACAAATCACGGTTTGTTTCCTGCTGCCTTTTTACATCGCATAAATCTGATCCATCAGATATTCAGCTGTCATAGATCCGTAGAAAAACTGATCAATAAAACCATTCTTCTTTGCATCCCGAATATCTATCGCTGCCTGTCGTTCCGTATTGGAATCTACAATGAGAGCAATTTTACAGTGGGGACACATTTTCTTTACTTCATCACGAAGCTTCAATCTCTCACAGAGATTCCATGGGGTATAACCTGTCACTTCCATTATAAGAACAAATGGTTTGTACACCTGACACAATTCAACCGTATCCTTCGGAGACTCCGTACG